>Ga0180081_1000029_pt1 | contig 8183 bp, 6 predicted proteins | sample EasRiv590_16_10D_FD_123011 | JGI IMG/M metagenome (GOLD analysis project Ga0180081, IMG submission 123011) | Soil microbial communities from meander-bound floodplain in the East River, Colorado, USA - East River metaG ERMLT590_16_10D | ecosystem: Environmental > Terrestrial > Soil > Floodplain ... | reverse complement strand
TTCTCATTCCGACACCTCCTAATTGGTTTGTTAACTATGGCCACCAGCAAAGGTCGGAAGGCACGCTTGGGATGAACATTCCGCCGCGATCTGATGGGTTTGAGTCAGTTTATCTAAGCTAGCATGGCCTTTTAGCAAAGAAATTTGCGTGGTGTCAAGAGATTCTCAGGCTAGTCGCCCTAATCGCCAATTCATCGGCAGCCTGTGGTGCGTGTGTGAATGACGTAAAAGGGCAACGGGGACAACACTTTCACCGCGCAAAGCGCCCCGTGATACTCACTCGACCTCGCCGACCATTTCGGCTGGTTACTTATCCTTGCCGATCAGCGATCATCTGCGGCTGGTTCCTCGCGCCTTTTGCTTTCTGCTTTCTGCCTTCTGTCTTAGAATACCGTCCTCATGATCGGCGAGACACTCGGCAACTATGAGATCACTCACAAGATCGGCGCCGGCGGTCAGGGCACGGTTTACAAAGCCATCGATCAAAAACTCGGGCGGAACGTGGTCATTAAAGTTCTGCCCCCGGAACTCACCGTCAAAGCAAACAACCTGAAACGCTTTGAGCGGGAAGCGCGCCTGGCTTCGGCGCTCGACCATCCGAACATCTGCACCATCTTTGACATGGATGAACAGCGCGGTTTGCATTTCATAGTGATGCAGTACGTCCAGGGCAAGAACGTGCGACAACTGGTGAATGGGAGGCCGCTGGAATTCGAGAGCGCGCTGCACATCGCGATTCAGGTGACGGATGCGCTGGCGGTGGCGCACGCACGCGGCATCATTCATCGCGACATCAAATCAGGAAACGTAATGGTGACAGACGAGGGCCAGGTGAAGATCCTGGATTTTGGTCTGGCCAAACTGATGGACGAAAACGAAGCAGCCACCAGCGGCATTCATCAAACCGAGCTGACTGAAATAGGCGTGCCTTACGGAACAGCGACCTACGCCGCGCCGGAACAGGCGCGCGGTGATCGGGTGGATACGCGCGCGGACATTTTCTCGACCGGGGTTCTGATTTATGAAATGTTAACGGGCACCTGGCCGTTTCGCGGCAAATCAACCGTCGATGTGCGTCACGCGGTGCTGCACGATCAGCCGAAGGCCCTGGCGGAGGCGCGCCCCGGCCCGACCCCCGCTCGCCTGCAACAGATTCTGGACAAGACGCTGCAGAAGGAGCCGCGCGATCGTTATCAAAGAATTGAGGATCTCCGCGACGACCTCCGTAAGGTCCTGCACGAGATCGCCGGCGGGGCAAAGTTTGAAGAAGTCACGGCGCCGCGTCATCTGGGTGGATCCAGTCCCGTCGGCCGCGCGATGCGCTGGCTGCGCAAACTGGGCGGCGGCGCCGCCGAATCGCCGACCAGTACACCGCAGCTTTCCAGCAAAGGACTTACAGATCCTGGCGAAGGATCGATGACCACGATCGCGGATCGTGAAAAGAAAAGCCTCGCGGTCCTTCCTTTCAAGAACCTCAACAACAATCCGGAGTCGAGCTTTTACGAATTCTCTCTGGCCGATGCGGTGATTACTGAACTGGCGCGCATTCGCTCGCTGGTGGTGCGCCCGTCTTCGGTGATGTCCAAGTATCAGGGCCAGCCCGCCGACCCAGGCGATGTCGGACGCGAATTGAATGTAGATGCGATCCTTTCGGCCGGCTTCATCGCCGTCGGCGAGCGCTTTCGCGTCAACGCCCAACTGATGGACGTCAAAAGTGGTGAGATCATTTGGAGCGATCGGATTGATTCGGCGGCCGCCGACATCATCGCCGTGTCTGACGAGATTACCCAGCGGATCGTGGACGGCTTGCGACTCGAGCTTAGTCCGGACGAGCAGGCTGGCTTGGCGCAGCCCGCCACAGTCAACGCTGAAGCTTACGAAGAGTACCTGCGCGGCCGCGATCGATTCGCGCGCTTCATCTTTCGCAGCGTGGCAGAGACGGATTGCCTCGCGGCGATTCACCACTTCAACCGCGCCATCCAGCTCGACCCTGAATTCGGGTTGGCTTACGACGGTCTGGGAGCCTGTCACGTAAACCGCGTTCTCAAAGGCCTGGGCGGCATCGACGACTTTGAACTTGCAGAAACGGCTTTCAATAAGGCCCTTAGCATCGACAGCAACATTGTCGAAGCACGCATGCTGATGGTGTTCGTGCTGATGTGGCGCGGGCAAAAACAGAAAGCGCGCGAAGAAGTGGCGCGCATGCGGCGCGACGCGCCCAGTGAACCGGTTGTTCATTTTGTTAAGGCAACGCTGCACCGTCTCGACGGCGAATACGATCGCGCGCTGCGCAGCTACGATCGTCTGGTGCATTTGGATCCGGCTTCATTCGTCGTGGTGAGTTATAACCGTGCGCTGATCTTTCTTTACAAAGGAAAGTTTGCCGATGCCCGGAATGAACTCGACCGGGCCGCGTCGGTCGAGCCAAACAATCCTCTGCTGCGAATGTTCCGCGCGGTGACGATGTACTACACCGGGCAGATCGACGAGGCAACGGGTTTGCTGCGCGAAGTGCTGTCCCAGAATCCGAACCTGCACGGCGTGCGGCCCTTTCTGGCCATGTGCCTGAGCGCAAAGGGTGACCACGAGGCCGCCCGCACGGAGTTGAATGAAGACGTAAAGCGGAACGCAGCTGTCGATCCGGATATCGCTTATGCCGTCGCGTCGGTGTACGCTCTGGAAGGCGCGCGCGACGAAGCGTTCGAGTGGCTGCGACGTTCAGTGGCGCTGGGCAACGAAAACAAACCCCTGTTCGCACACGATCCGAACCTGAAAGGTCTGCGCGAGGATCCGCGGTTTAAGCAATTAATGCTGAGGATTACACGCTAGTCAGCCCATCTCTCATCCGCAGATTTCACAGACTACGCAGATTACCAACAAGCCACCAAGAGGCACAAGAGGAAAGCCCAACGGTCAGTTTGTGCTCCCTGTGCCTTTTCGTGACTGATTGATATGTTGCTGGTCGTGGCTTTTTATCGATCTGTGTAATCTGCAAAATCTGTGGATTTGGTCTGACCCGCCTCCTCTGTTATACTGCCCGTGCTCGCCTCGGTCAGGCATCCGGCCCGGTCGCAACGCATCGCAAACATAGTTTCCAATGTAGTTACGGGTGAGCAAGGATTTTTGAAGCTGTCAATTGACGGCCACTTACGAACTGCAAACCAGGTTTCAGAGCGCGTCCTTAATTGGCTGACGCTAGGCTCCCTGGCAGTTGTTGCCCAATTTGAGCGACAGCCGAGCGGTTCACGGAGTTCTCGTTTGAATCAAACGCGTACCCACCGGCGAAGGCAGGTGGTACAGACAAACCACGCAACGGATCTCGATCTATTAGATCGACCTGAAGCATCCCGCCCCCAATCGACCAACGCAGCGCGGCCGCCGCGCCGGCCACTCCGATTGCAGGCGGAAATGACAAATCAACTGTCGACACATTCTGTCGATAACTTCCAACCACAACCCAGCAGACCAGGGCGCGGGCATCATTGCCTGCCGAGCGCCGGCACGCGCGCGCCCTCACTGCATCATCACCGTCCGCGCCGGCGGGCCGGCGCGAACACAATCGCGCGGCCCGCGCAAATCCTCGGGCCATGGTCCCGAAACCTTGTGCGCCGCGACAGAAAGAACATCAATGTCAAGAGAGTTAATTGTTAGTGTCAACGGAAAAGAAAAGAAAATCGCGATCGTCGAAAACGAACGCGTTACCGAGTTCTACATCGAACGTGGAGAACAGAACCAGGGCATCGTCGGCAACATCTATAAAGGGCGCGTAATGCGCGTCCTGCCCGGCATGCAATCAGCCTTTGTGGATATCGGACTGGAGCGCGACGCTTTCCTTTATGTCACCGATTTCTTTGACGAGGAAGCCGAGTTTGAGCGCATCGTCGTCGATAAATCCCGGAAGGTCGATCCCGAAACCGCCACTCGCGCCGCGACCGAACACATCGAACAGGCGCGCGTCGCACGCGAGCATCACATCGAAGGCGCGCAGGAGCGCGCGGAGCCCCTCCGCCAGGCTGAGGCGGAACCCGCGGAAACCGCAATCGTAGCGGAAATGCCGGAAGAGTCTGAAGAGACCGAAACCGGACCACGTCGCCGCGGGCGTCGCGGTGGACGCGGCCGTAGTCGCTCGCCTCAGGCCGACGCACCGGCGGCCCCGGAGCCACGCCGGCTGGCGCCGACTCCTGCCGAACCGATCGACACACCATTCGTCATGCCGGGATCTTCGTTTGAGCGCATCAGCGACGACGAAGAACGCGTCATGAACGGAGAGATGTTCAAAGATGCGCGCCTGCAGGAACGGCTGATGGACGAGGTGCACGCAGCCGAGTTCGACATGGAAGATATTCCCAGCGCTCCGGTGGGCTCGCTGCTGACAGGGATGACCGACAGCGGTTCTTTTCAAAGAATTGCGGATGACGACGATTCCACCGGCGCGCCACACGCGCGCGCCCGGGAGCTGGAAGCCGCACGCGTGCGCGAATTCGTCGACGAAGTCGATCCGAAAAGCTCGCGCAGTCTTTCGTTCGAACGTGTCAGTGATGATGAAGCGGTGGAGGTTGAGCCCCAGGTGGCCGGAGCCACGTTGGTTGAGACCCCCGCGGTTGAGGTTGCGGTACTAGAGAAGCGTCCGGGGCGACGAAGCGCCGCCACTCCGGCATCGCGGCGAAAAAAGACCGGGGTGATCGGCCGCCTCTTCAAATCCAAACTGGTCGCGGACGATCCCGAAACTGACGGTGAAACAGTCTCGCCAGTGGAAACATCTGAAGCTCCCTTTCCGGATTCCGAGGCCAGCATCACAACCGGTCGTGTCCACGAAGAATTCGCCACCCGGCGCGGAGGCCGTCGCCGTCGCCGTCCTGCTTCGAAGCGTCCGGCAGGCTCCGCAGAAAGCAATGGCAGCGAAGCCCCCAATGAATCTGGCGGAGTTGAGGGCCACGACGAAGAGATTGAGATGGCCGCCGAACCGATCGAGTCGGAGTCGCCCGGCCCGATTGACGTTATTGGGGAACAGCCCGCCGTTGAGGAAGCCGCCGCGGAAGAGACCCGGGAAACTCAGGAAGATTCCCAGCGCGGTGAACGTCGTCCGCCGGCTCGCGGAGGACGCGGAGGACGCCGGCCGGCGCGGCGCGAGCAACGCAGCCAACCGGCAATTACCGATCTGCTAAAGGAAGGCCAGGAGATTCTTGTGCAGATTGCAAAAGAACCCATCGCCAAGAAAGGCGCGCGGATAACTTCGCACATCGCTTTGCCCGGCCGTTTTCTGGTGTACATGCCGACGGTCGAGCATCTGGGCGTATCGCGAAAGATTGATTCGGACACCGAACGTTCGCGGCTGCGCAAGCTGATTCAAAAAATTCATGCGGAAGAGAAATCGCCGGCGGGCGGTTTTATTGTTCGCACCGCGGGTGTCGGAGTGAGCGAAGCTGAATTACACGCCGACGCCAAATACTTGCTGCGCACCTGGCAGGACCTGCGTCACGACGCGGAAAAGATGAAGGCGCCGGCGCTGGTGCATCGCGATCTGGATCTGGTACAGAGGATCCTGCGGGATCAACTTTCTGAGGACTTCACGGCCATCCGGATTGATTCGGAAGAGGAATACCAACGCGTGGTCGAGTTTGTGAACCGGATGCAGCCGCGCATGGTCAAGCAAGTCAAGCTCTATACCCGTGACGAACCAATCCTGGAAGCCTATGGCGTACAGGCCGAGATTGATAAAGCAATCAAGCCGCGCGTGTGGCTGAGGTCGGGCGGCTATCTGGTGATCAATCAGACGGAAGCGTTGGTTTCGATCGACGTGAACACCGGCAAGTTCGTAGGTCGCGGCGCGACGCGTCTGGAAGACACAATCACCCGCACGAACATGGAAGCCGTGGAAGAAATTGCGCGTCAGATTCGCCTGCGCGATCTGGGCGGTATCATCGTGCTCGATCTGATCGACATGGAAGAACGCCGCAATCGCCAGCGCGTGATGACGACGCTCCAGGACGCCCTGCGATATGATAAATCGCCGACCAAGGTTCTTTCCTTTAACGACTTTGGCCTGGTAATCATGACCCGCAAGCGCGTCAAGCAATCGCTCGAGCGCACCCTGTGCACGCCCTGTATGTATTGCCAGGGTGCCGGGCTGGTGAAATCGCCGCAGACGATCTGTTACGAAATTCTCGAGCAAGCTCGGCGCCTGGCCCGGGAAGGCGAGACTGGTTCGCGGCAGGCCATGCTGCGCATTAATCCGGAAGTGGCGAAAGCTTTGCGTGGATCTGAGCGCGAGGTGCTCAACGAAGTCGAGGACTATCTCGGCTCGGTCGATATCAACAGCGATCCGCGCATCCTTCAGGAACAATTTGATTTTGCTTTTGTGTAATTTGGAAGGGCGATGGAGTCCGCCATTAAATGCCTGCGTGCTGATGACTCCTACCAAATCTCTGGTAAGGAGTCATCAACGTGGGCAAATTGTTTTTAGCGGGCATTGGTGGTTTCATCGGATCGTCGCTTCGTTATGCCGTGACTGGACTGGTCCAGCAGTGGAGCCGGAGCATCGATTTTCCCTATGGCACGCTGGCCGTTAATCTAATCGGGTGCTTCCTCATCGGTTTTCTTTCCCAACTGGCGGAATCTCGCGGCGTGTTCACCGCCGACTCACGTACCTTTGTCTTTATCGGTATCCTGGGCGGGTTCACAACTTTTTCGGCCTTCGGAAATGAAACCATGAACCTTTGGCGTGACGGCGAAAACACCTTCGCCCTGGCCAACGTCGCGGCGCACGTAATCCTGGGCCTGGGCGCGGTGTGGGCCAGCCGCGCGCTCGCCTATCAGATTTGGGGGTGAGGTCATGATGCTTCCGGAAGAAGGTTATCTGCTCCGCATTTTTATCGGCGAGAGCGACCGCCACAACGGCAAGCTCTTGTACGAGTGGATCGTCACCAAAGCCCGCGAAGAAGGGCTGGCCGGGGCCACGGTGCTGCGCGGAATGATGGGCTTTGGCGCACACAGCCGGCTGCACACTTTTAAGATTGAAAGATTGTCGCAGGACCTGCCGATAGTCATCGAGATCGTGGACACGAGAGAGAAGCTCGAAAAATTTCTGGCCCTCATCGACCACGAGATCGAGGAAGGCATGGCCACTTTGGAAGAGATCAAGATTCATTTTTATCGGAGCGGGAAAGCGGGCGGAGTTTAATGAGCGAGTCGTCTAAGAAGTACTGCCCCAAATGCCGGGATCGGATTAGCCGATCTGCAACCAGATGTTCCAATTGCGGGCATCATATTGTGACCGGAAAGCGCGTGCTGACCTATATCCTTTTGGTCGTCGCTGCCGTAGCCGCGGCCTTGCTGGCGCTGCGTTTCATGAACGTCCGGTTCTTCTAGGTCGCTCTTTCGGGGCTAAACAGCCGGGCTACTCCCTCGCTCGCCAGCACCCGCATCATTCACCCAGATCAATCGTATAGATCTCCGTCTTGAAGGGTCGAAATCCGCGCTTCAGATAGTTGGGCATGGCAGCTTTGTCGTCGAGCGTGCAGGTGTGCAGCCAGACGCGATTCGCGCCTGTTGCCCAGGCCTGTTCCGTGGCGCACGTCAGCAAGTGCCTGCCTAAGCCACGCCCAACAAATTCCGGTAATAGTCCGAAGTAAGCAATTTCGACCGACCCGTCGTCGCACTTTCTCAGTTCACAATACCCGGCGGTTTCACCGTCGTAAGTCATTAGCCACAACGAAATTCCTGGTTGCAGCAAATGTGTTGATATGTCCTCATCGGTCCACGGCAACCGATCAATCCAGTAATAATTCCGTCCCACCTCGACATACAAGGAGCGAAAGACCGGAGGCGAACAGTCACGCATCTGCTCGATACGAATACGCGGATCGTCGCTGCGCGCACCCTGCAACTCTGCAGGGTCGCGCATTTCCAGATAGGTGCGAGTGACTTTGGTTGATCGCATTGGTTCCAGGAAGAGAGAAGGATACGGAGTTTTCTATTTGTCATCTTCATTCGACCAGCGAAGACAGGTGTTTAGAGTACCAACTTTAGTTGGGCTTTTCGCCACAACTAAGACCCGACTGAAGTCGGTACTAGAAACACCTGTATTCAATGACAAATGACAAATCCTATGCTCGCCGACATCACTTGCTCTTTCCCCCGGCCGCACGCGCCCGCGGGTGAAACTTGTCATAGGCTTTGCGCAT
>Ga0180081_1000028_pt1 | contig 8266 bp, 3 predicted proteins | sample EasRiv590_16_10D_FD_123011 | JGI IMG/M metagenome (GOLD analysis project Ga0180081, IMG submission 123011) | Soil microbial communities from meander-bound floodplain in the East River, Colorado, USA - East River metaG ERMLT590_16_10D | ecosystem: Environmental > Terrestrial > Soil > Floodplain ... | reverse complement strand
GTTTAAGCTGATCAAGTATCGAACTCATCTCATCGAGTCCCTCATCTGGCTTCTGTTCGCCGGAATAACTGAGCCCTCAGTAATTCACAAACGGTGGGACGCGAAGGACGCGAACTTAAGGCTTTGGATCACTCATAACTCAGCGCATCGACCGCATCCTGGCGCGCGGCGCGCATTGCCGGGTAGAGCGCCCCGACCGAGCCGCCAATCAGACCAACCACCAGCGAGATCACGATCCATTTGATTTCCACATCAACCACCAGCGTGGTTGAGCGCATCACGAAGAAGCGGATCAAGAGCATCAGCACCACGCCAATAAAAACCCCGAGCACGCTGACGAGGATCGCTTCCTGTTCAATTACCCAGGCGATTGAGCCTTTCGACATCCCGAGCGATTTCAGGATCCCAATCTGCCGCGTCCGCTCAGTCACGGTCGTGTACATGGCCAGCAGAATCACCAGCATGCTGATCGTCGCGGCCACGCCGACCACGACCTTGAGAAAAACATTGAGCGCGGGGACGCTGGACATGTAAAGCTCGGGAATCTCGCGGGTGAGGACGATCTGATCGTCGGGAAACCGTTCTTTGATGCGCGTGGCAACCTGTTCCTGCTGGGCCGGATCTGCGCAGGCGATCAGGATCGTGCTACAGCGATTCTCAAAGCCCACCTGTTTCTGCATTGCACTCAGGGGGATTTTGATCCGGCCTCCGCCCGGCGGCCCGTAGGTGCCGACCAGGCGAAACGGCTGCTCGTAAATCTGAATCGTCGAGCCGATAGCAGCATTGTTCTCCTGCAGCCAGGCAGCATCGACGATCACCTCGTCGTCTTTTTGCAGCCCTCTTCCTTCCTTGATCGTCAAACCGTTCATCGCCGCGTACTGCTCAAACGGGATTCCTTCGATCAGGCGCGAGCCAAACCCCGACTCGCTTTTATCAAGGTTCTGACCGATGGGCACAGCCATGCGCACGCCTTCAATCCGCGCGAGTTCGGCGGCGCGAGCGACAGGTATGGAAAATGACTGTCCACCACTGAGGCCCATCATTCCCGCCGGCCGCAACATGATTTGCGCGCCGATGTTGGCTTCACGCTTGCCGCGCTCACGTAAGAGACCGTGGGCCAAACCGACAGTGAAGACTACCAGTAAAACGCCCAGAGCGATGCCGGCAACGCTGACGGCAGTGCGCGCGGGACGATGCGCGAGGTTTGAAAGCACCAGACTATCCATAAGTTTTCGTAGACGCGGACTGCGGTCGAGCACGCGGCCCCACATGTTGGGCAGCGTGCGCCAGGTAATAATGACAACGCCGATTACGGTCCAGAAGACGATGGCGGCCTTGCGCACAATAGCCAGGGCGACGCCGATCGCGGTGGTATAGCCAAGCGTGCGCAAGATGATGCCGTTACCCATTTCATAAACGCCGATTGTTCCCGGCACAAAAGCAAAGGCGAAATTAATGACCTTGGTCAGCGACTCGATGATGTAAGCGGCGCTGACGTTGGCAGTAAGGCCGAGCATCTTGAGCGTGACGTAAACTTCCAAAACACTCGCCACATGCGCCGCCAGATCCAGTCCAATCATTGAGAAGAATGCCGCAGTCCGGCGCTTATAAAAACCGTAAACCGTCAGCTCAATGCGATAGATGTGATGACGCCGGGTGCGCAGGAAGCGCGGACGAAAACCGAGTCGTGCGAGTCCGTCGATGATCTTGGTAAGCAGGGTGACGCGGCGCCTGCTCGCCATGGCCGCGGCGATCAGGCCGAGAAAAGCGACCGAGGCGATTATGATCAGCATCTCGCGCGCCACCGGGGGCACGGGGTAGGCAAAGAGCATCAGGCAAGCGCCACCAAAAATCACCAGCACGACGGAAAGATTGTAGAGCAGGTTATCAACGACCAGTGCGGGCACGCCGTGAACTAAAGGGACGCGTCTTCGCAGCATCGCCACCTTGGTGGCTTCGCCCAGGAGCGGGCCGGCAAAAGTGAGGAAACTCATCGACTCGCCGCCCAGGCGCGCTGCAAAAGCCTGAAAGAAAGTGAAGCGTCGATGCTCTGGCGGGACAGAGGTGCTCATCGCGATGGTGCGCAGCACGTGCCGCAGGCCATTGATGGCGACGACAAAGAAGAATCCAAAACCGACCCGGGCCAGGGCCACAAAGATCGCCTGGACGCCAACCTTGCGAATGACGTAGACGAGCAAGCCGGCGCCGAGCAGAAACGCGACCGCTTGCAGCCAGGCCATTGAGCGCCTGACGCGTGACGGCTTGGCTACCGATGGTGAATCGGTAGTTTCCATCAGCGCTCGATCGTCGAGGGAACGTTCCATTAAATCAGTGTCATTGTGCCGGCTGAGCCGTGCGAGCGAAGTTCTGTCCGGCCACTTCGGGAATTACCCGGCCAGGTAACCTGGTAAAGCCGCGCCTTCGCAAAGACTCGACCGGCCAGTTGTCAGGTTGAAGGTCTCCGGTCAGCGCCAGGATGGTCGGTACTACACTCAAACTGTCATAAGGTTCAGCCACAGCCAGACCCCGCGGAATACCGGTTGACTCGCCGCCGGCGAACATCAGCGTCGAATGCGTAGAGACGCGAAAGAACGAGCCGTGGTTGCCGCCGGGATTAAAACCGCGAACGTCAAAGTTCCAATGATTGTTGGCCGCAATCAGCATGTCGGTTTCGACCAGTCGTCTCTGGCGCCGGCGCAGGCGGTGGAGCAATCTCTCATCGGCTGATAGTCCGCTCGCGTCTACATCAATGCCTGGGGCGGAGAAGAGCGTGAACTGCTCGTGCAGGCCGATGAAGCCGTTAGAGTATTGCGTCTTGTGCACTGCATGCAACCATTCAAGGTCCGTGTGCCAGTCGTTTAGCCAGGCCACCCGATCGTTGAAGGGAACATCAAGCCGCGGGTCTTCCAGCATGCGCAACGGCAGACCATTTTGCCACGGCCCGCGATCAAAGCGAATTACACCTCGATCATCCTGCGTCAGATTTGCTATGGGCAGGTACCGCAGGCGCAATTGTCCATTAACTTCACCTCGCGGGATTACCAGCGCCTGACGCGCCGGACCTCCGTAAAGCCACACTACATCGTCGTCGGGCTGCAAATCTTCGCTGAGGGCGGGAGTGATGACTTCTCGGGGCAGACGCGTGGCAATGAAATCCACCGGGCGATTCGAAATGCCGGTTTGGACGTTGTTGCGCACGGTTTGCCCATGAATCAGGGTCAGGTAGTTGATGCGGAGAAAGCTACGTTCGAAATCGAGCGCGCCATCACTCTTGAGGACCAGGCCGTCGCGCCCGGGACCTGCGACATAGTTTTGCAGGTCATGAATCCCGTTGCGTTGCCCCATCGTGCCCCGGGGAATCAACTCTTCGATCTTGAGTTTGACTGGTGCGAAGTTGTCAGGCCGCTGGCCTAACAGGTTGCGCATGGTCGCCACGTAGGTGCGGTAGTCTTTTTCGAATTGGGTCCATTGATTTGCCTGAACGCAAACGCGCCGGGCATTGTCGTCGCGACCGAGTTCCAGATCTTCCGTGGTGAATTTCTTTGGTTGCGACTCGCACAGCGCTCGCTGCTGCTCGATCGCCCGACGCAGGGCGCCCATCTCTTCATCGAGCTGATCCAGTTCGCCCTGCCAGCGCGTTTTGTTTCGAGCCAGCACGTTAAAGAACGCCTCGGTCGCCGGCTGGCGCAATTGCGTTGACAGGTCCTTACGCTGAAGCTGCTGCAACAGGATATGGAGCACGTTCAAATCGGTGAAGCGAAGATGCAGACCGGCGCGCTCGTTGCCGTCAAAATCCAAAAGCGCGGTCGGATACTCGGCGCTCTGTTTCTTCAGGTAGTAAGACTGGGATGTGGTCGTCGTGATCGGCGGCACGAAGGGGTTAATGCCTTTGAGCGAATAATCCATCAGCAATCGCCGTTTGGTGATGACGTGATGTCCGCCACCGGCGTAACTGCCGAGCAGCTTTACCAGGTTGAATCCCTGGCTGATGACGCGCTCGTCGCTGTTAGTGCCGTGATCCGAAACCAGGACGATTGCGGTTTCCGAGGCCCTCGGACTTTTCTGAATCGCGGTCCAGATTCGCCCCACCAGGCCGTCAATTTCGCGCATCCCAATCAGGTGTGATTCACGATCGTTGTTGTGATGAGTTACGTGATCGAATGACGTTTCGTAGAGATCCAAATACCGAACGCGCGGATCATTCAGCCTCTCGATTAGTTCCTGCTCAATCTGATTGGGAACGACGGCACGAAGATCGAGGCCGGTGACAAACTCGCCCGCCAGATCAATCGGGTTCTTCAGAAACGTGGCCTGGCCGGCGCGTTTCAGGGTGGCTAGCCGCGCGCCGCGTCCGTACAGTTGTGCCCCCGGAAGGCGCTGGTAATTGTCATAGGCGTCCATCAACATGGGCACGCCAAGCCAGTCGAGCACCTCGGTCCCCGGCATGTCTACACTCGCCCGCGTGGCCTGTTTGAAATAGAAGGGAATGAAATTCAAATAGTCGTACGTATGCAGGATGTCGCGGTCGAATTCCACATTGCCTTTGATTTGCAGATGTTGTCCGGTATCAAGCGTCGACCATGACGGCGCCGACAGGCTCATGCCGCGGACATAGAAGTTGGTGATGCGGGTGCCGTTCTTGAAAAAAATACTGTCAAGCCAGGGCAGCCGGCTTTTGCCGGTAAGTGGGTCCTGTTCGCGCGCAAAGCGCTCGACCATTTCATACGGCAAGCCGTCGATTTTGATTACCACGACCCGCTTTGTTTGCGCCGCGGCCGAAGACGGAAACACCGATGCCAGGAGAATCGTGACTAAGATCGTGAGAAGCGAGGACCTTACCCGGGGCAGCGCTCCGCTCCACTTCCTTTTGCTGCGCTTACCCTGGTTTGAATTCTTCCGCCTGCGTCGCAGGCTCAATGATTGATTACGGCTCAAGTATTCCGGCTTCCTTGCCCTGGACAGATTCGCTCTACGGCTGGCCCACCTGACTGAGAACCGCCCTGGCCTCATCGGGTTTCATGCGGCTGTCTTCCGCGACGGCTTTGCGTAAGCGCTCAGCGATTGCCAGGCGCCATTCAGAGTGAAGTTGCTCTTCGCGATAGATCCGCAGTAGCTGGTTCCTGGCGGTCTTGTTATTGATTTTGTAGAGAGCGTCCAGGCACAGCCGGCGGGCGGCGTCGTCATTGGTGCGCTGAAAGATCAAGGCAGCCGTACGCGCGGCTGATGCGTCTGCTCCCGCGCCGTGGTCAACGAGGAACTGCAACGATCGCTTGACCGTATTCATGTCCCAGGCGACTTCCGTTTGCGGAGATGACTTTGCCACATCGCTCAGGAATTGGGTGTGATGCTCGATGCGCCGGGCCAGTTCCATGCGCTCGGTCAGTTCGGGCGTAACGGTTTCGCGATGAACGTATCGACCGAACGAGAGCACATTCCCGAGGTTGTAGAAGAAACGGGATACCGGCCCATGCTTTAGCGGCACCATCTCGGCCTGGCGGTCACGCTCGACTTTGGACGGCAGGCCATCGGCCCGTCGAGCGTAAGCGATCAAGGCGTCGTACTGTTGCCGCGCCAATTGGAGTTCAGTTTGATTATCGTTACTGAGCGGATTTACCGAAACAATTTCCAAACGACGTTCGATCTCGCGGCGCAGCTTTGGATCGATGCCATCATTAAACGACAGCAGCAGTTTCAGTTCCGAGTAGCTGTGCAAACGCGTCGGCTGATTCAGATCCATACCGCGACGGCCGGTGACAAAATCATAAACATTGCGGCCGAGAAAATACGGAAGATTGCCAACGCTCGAGAGTGAGAAAATATTACCGGTGAAGTCGTTCAGTACCCGGCGCGACATTTCCCGGCCCTTCGGGTTGAGAGTGTCGCGAAAGTCGATCAACAAGGTCGGAATCTTGGGATAGTCGAGCCCATACAGCGCGAGCGGAATCATTTCCGTCGCGCGCGCGCCCGGATTGGCGGCGCTGGTCGGGCGATTCTCCTGGTCAAAGTAAAGGGTCTGCAGATAGCCGTTCCAGTTACGCAGGCGGCTGTCGTTCCAGGGGTTGGCGATGTTCAGGAATCGCCGCTCAAAGGATCGATCTCCCCGAGTCGTCAGATCGGATCGGGCAACCCAGAGTAAGGCGTGACTCGCGTGCCCATCCGGCATCGCCAGGGGTTGGAAATAAAGTCCCTCGGCTTCAGCCCGCTGCCGGAGCATCTCCCAGTTGTGCCCGGTGCTATCTACGGAACCCATCAAACGCTTTTCGACGGTCTCACTGAACTTGTCCGGACCGAATAATCCGCCGAATGTTTTCCCCGACAGAATCAGGCGGGCCCGCAACTCGAGCATCTCGCCGGGAGTAAACCCGGGTGAGCGCTCAGGCAGAAGCGGCGTGGCCGCATCATTAATCTGGGTGTCGCTGGCCGCCGGCGCAATGATGTCGGAACCTTGACTGAGGGCCAGCAACTCGGCTTCGTTGCGCGATCGTTGACGCAGGTTGTCATAGTTGTCGAGAATTGACAGCGCCTGCGCGACGTGGGCGCTGCGATAGTCGGCGGCGTTGCGGCGATAACTCCGGCTGGCCGCTTTCAGTGGAATCCCATAGCTATTTAGAAAAGTGCTTTGCAGTCCCATCCAGAAGAAGCGATTCCACGTTTGCCGGCTGGTGTTGGCCAGATCAAGGAGCGGCGTGGGCGGACCATTCGAAGCCTGCTGCTTCTTGCCGACTTGTTGATAAAAAAAAGGAATGGCCGAAGCAATCCGTTTCATCATCGTCGGTTGCGTATAGGTAAGCATCCACAGGTAGCGCAGGCGATCATTCTCCGGATCGTTGTCCGACAGTGTGTCGCGGAGGACGCTGACCAGCGGCACTTCCGGCGCGGGAAGGCCATTGGGACGCATCCCATCCAACCGGCCAAAGATGGTTAGGAGTTCCGCTCCGCCGATCATGGGTACTCTCTCGATTCTGAACTGACCTGGGGTTGGGTTGGAATGTGAAGTCCCGGTGGCAGATTCCGCAGGGGCTTCTGTCGATGAGTTAACCTCGATGCGCTTCTCTTCAGCCGGGCCGGGAACTTTCGTCGCCGGCGGCGGCTCAAGATCCTTCTCATTGGTTTTGGCCGGCCCGGTCGACTTATTAGTGAACTGATTCGATTGCTGCGCAGCAGCCTGCGCACAAAAGAGCGAAATCACCGCCAAAAGCAGCAGTGGCCGCCAAAAGCCCCGGCCCGGTTTGGTACGACCCGCGTTCCTCTTCAGTTGATTAGTTGCCATGTCCATGTCTTATAACAACGCTCCAAAAGGAGCGATGTTCCTGCCAGCAATGTGACTTCCTCCTCCAGTGGGAGAGGAGTTTATTGTCGAGCACTCAAACCACCAGCAACCACTGTACCAACGTCAGACTCAGCACATCAGGTCTCAGATGACTCATTGTCCGCAACGGTTGCGCAAATTCTCTCAACTTCCCGTTGCTGGGCTCTCATCAACGAGCGTTGGTCTGGTTCGCCGCGGCCGCTTCTTTCTGTTCGGCTTCCGGACTTGGTGGAGCCGTCCATCCTGCTTTTGCCAGCAGGGTAATAGCGTAACGAATCGGAACCGCAAAGTTCGAAGCCGTGTTCTCTGTGAAGATTGCGTACGTGACTCCAATCACCCGACCTGACGGTCCAAAAAGCGGGGCTCCGGAGCCGCCCTCTCCGGTGCGAGCGTCGTAGACAATTTTCCGTGCCTCGAGATCCGTGATGTTACCCTGGGTCGTCAGCGGCTGAATGAGCTTCTTCTGGGCAAGATACTGGAGCTGCGCTTCGACTGAACCAAACCGCTCCTGTACCCCGCGTGCCTCACTCTCGTCCAAAAGCGCCAACAGCCGATCCGGCCCCGACGGGTAGCCCATGGTCACCACCAATTTCCCAACTGCGACCGCGCCGGGATCTGACTCCAGTGGCAGAACCGGAAGCTTGGGCGGAATATCTTTTTCGTCAATTGTGCACACCGCGAGGTCTTCCCGTTGGGCGGCCTGGTTGTACTTCAAGACTAACGGTTGCGGATTGCCGGGAAAGAAAGCGGTTAGTTTCCTGAGCCGCGGCAGGCCTCTGACGCTGCTGTTCAGGCTTTGCACCCGATCGTCCGCCAGCCAGGGTTGCGTCACATGCCGGTTCGTGAGCACGAAACCATCACCCACGTAAAAACCGGTTCCCACGAAAGGGAACTCAGCAATGGTCCCGTGGCCTTCCGGAGTCAGTCCGGGCTCTTCACTCCCGTTTTGGATCGTTG
>Ga0180081_1000027_pt1 | contig 8267 bp, 7 predicted proteins | sample EasRiv590_16_10D_FD_123011 | JGI IMG/M metagenome (GOLD analysis project Ga0180081, IMG submission 123011) | Soil microbial communities from meander-bound floodplain in the East River, Colorado, USA - East River metaG ERMLT590_16_10D | ecosystem: Environmental > Terrestrial > Soil > Floodplain ... | reverse complement strand
CAGTTCCCGTTCCGTATCCAGCCAAACGTAGGCGCCAACTGGACCGGTGGCGACACGGAACAGCCGACCGAAAAGGGCGAGCGGGCGCAGCTCATGCGCGTGCAGAACGAGTCTCACCAAATCATCATGCGCATGGCCGAATCGTTCGGCGGTCGCATGGCTCACGAGGTCGAACGCATCTCGCGCTACAACCAAGAGCTAGAAGAGAAGCTCAGGAAGCGCGGTGAGGACTTCGAGGACTTGCAGGACAGGCGACTAGACCGTGAGCTGGCGCGCGCTGAAATGTTGCAGCGCACGAAGTTCTACGGAGACATCATGCAATCGCTCATCCCGCTCGTGCCTCACATTGCCGGTGGAGTGCTCGGCAAGTTCATGGGCGGCGGTAGGAAGAGCGACGACAAGAACGGGCATGAGAGCAGCGTCGCCAAGTCCCTCGTACCGAACAATGCCGAAGCGTCGAGCCGCGAGGTCGTGCTGAAAGAGCTGTTCGCCAACATGGACGAAAGCGAGAAGCAGGGTCTACTCCTGGCCCTCAGTCCGCCCAATCGCATGGTGCTGATCACTCTCATGGGCCACGCTCAAAGCGCGTCCACCGAATTCGAAAAGGCAGCCTTCGACATCGGCATGCAGAAGTTCATGAAGATTCTCTCAAGCGAAGAGGTCATGGGCATCATGGGGTCGTTAGACCAGGCGAACCGAAACCGGTTTTTGCTGGTCTACCAGAGCTACGGCAAGAGCGAGGAAGCGGCACAAGAGGGGCTTCCGGACTTGCTCAAGGACCAGCCGACTCCCCCTACACCGGCAGCCGACTAGCATCCCCGATCATTTTACCCTATTATCACTTGACACACGCCCCATGGGGCCCTCTCACGAAAGCCGGATAAAGTCTCATGGCAAAAAAGCCTCACCTGATGAAAGCGAAAAAGGGATCGAAGTACCACTCTAACCGAGGTGGTATGTACCAGCCTACCCGCGAACAATTCCTGACCGGCGGCGGTAAACAATACGGCCCGACGCGCCGGCACTTCCGTCCTGAGGCTCAGGCAGGCGCTGCCATCGCTGCCAAGAAGATTGCCGATGCCTGCGCCAAGAAGCTGAGCGTGTTGAAGCGTGAGGTGCTCGCTGCCGAGAAGAACGCCAAGCGGTGCGCCGGCAAGCTGAAGAAGACGCGCCACGCAACGCCGGGCAAGGCGGCCAAATCCCGCAGTACTGCGGGACGCAAGAAGGCTAGCAAGAGCCACGGTGAAAAGACCGTGAAGCTCGCTGACCTCTTGGGCAAGAGCCCCAAGAAGCACCATCCCACCAAGGCCTTCAAGGCCTCGAGCTTGGGCGGTAAGCGCTGGAGCTGCGGCGGTCCTGTCCGCTCGGGTTGCGGCGGCTCGGGCTCGCGCGTGCTCAGCAAGGTGCGCTAACCCTCAAAGACTTGTGGCTTGAGGCACCTGCATGTTGCCGGTGCCTGAAAGCCTCGAAACGATTGGGGAACGCGACGTGCGATCGAACGGCGCGGCTCCTGATTCCTGAATCCCCCGATGGTTGACCCCGCGGGGAAAGGAACGACACGAAATGCCTACTCATACCAGCGCTCTGCGCAAATCCCCGAGCGGCCCCAGTGCCGGCCGGGTCGGCACGATGGCCATTGCCTCCACGGCAGTGGCACTGACGGCTGCAGCTACCGCGACGGGCTCCTTCACGGGAGCTCGCACGGGTGACGTGGTGACCCTCAACCCGCAAGCGAACCTCAACGCTTCGCTTGCGATTGCTTGGCAGCGCGTTGTGTCTGCCGGCATCATCGCCGTTGGATTCACGAACGTGGGCGCCAGCACCAACACGGGTGCCATCACGGTCGACCTCGCCATCATCCGGCATAGCGTCTGAACCTCGACGTCTCATGCTCAAACATGAGACATCGAGATGAAGCGTCCTTCGAGGAGCCCAACCCTCGGAGGTCCTTCATAGAAGATCTGCTTGTCCCGCCGAACGGCGGGAAAGGCTGGTGAGGGGAGGTCCCCCACCACGACGTCTCATGTTCGAACGTGAAGCGTCTTGGTAAAGCGGTTCGAATCCGCCACTAAGCCGCCATCCCGCTGTACAAGCGGGACCGACGGTTCATGTTCGAAAGGGTATACACATGATTAAGGTAGGACTTGGAATCTCTCACTACGGTCCCTCAGCGCCTGCGCACCGGGATTCTATACGCGATGTGCGCAACGCTCCCAGCTTGCATGCTAGCGCTGACTTCTCGCTTCTGATCGTGGAGCTTTCGGGGAGTGCTTACCCGGAGATTGCTTACGCTGAGCTATGCCGGGCAGCTCTCGCCGAAAAAATCGACGTGCTGATTTTCGCATCTCACCGCGCGAGCTTCACACCAGAAGCGCTGAAGCTCCTAGCGGAGACATCTCACGCCCGACAAGAGATTCTGTCAGCCGTGAGCACGAAGGCGCCTGCCCCTCCGCTGGCCTTCACGGCGGTTCCCCTGGCAGCTCTGCTCGCTATGAGTGACGCTGATGAGCGCACCTACACGAACACGGGCGTTCTCGACACCGGTTTTTCCGAAAGGGCCCGGCCGTTCGCTTCACCGTGGCGCCAGCTCGCAGACCACAGTGTGAAGGTCGAACCGCTTGACGCTGGACAGTACCTCACGCCAGAACGCGCTCTGCTACTGCGCGCAGCTCGCTCCGGTTTCCCGGAAGCGAAGCTCAGCGCGTGCGAGTTCGAATTCCTCGGAACTGCTCCCATCACTCACAGGATAAAGCTCGGTGATGCTGCCAAGCGAAAGGCTCACGGCATCACCTCGAACTATGCCTTCTGCGTGCCCACCTTCGGAGGCCTGGACCACCATCAGCAAGATGCCCTCTGGAACCTCGAAGTAGCAGGATGCACCGTCATCGAGTACCGTGACTGCTCCTACATCGACCAAGCTCGCAGCTTCCTCACGAAGATGGCGCTCGCCGCCGGTCACGACGGAGTCTTCTTCATCGACCACGACATCATCTTCATCCCAAGCGATGCCCTCGACATGATCGCCAAGGCAGAGGAAAAACAGGATGTCGTCAGCGCCGTCTACTGCATGCGCAAGACAGCTCATAGCTTGATTGGAGCTACCGCCGTCGAAGTCGGTACTGAGATCACTTTCTTCGAGGGCGGCGGGCTCGTGCCGGCGCTCTACTCGGGTCTGGGATTCTCAGCCGTTCCTCGAGCCGTCATCGAGGCTCTTGATGCTCAACTTCCAGAGCTCTACAGCATCACCACAGGAACGACGCTCCGCCCCTACTATGCCCTCGACGTGAACGGCACGTTCTACTCGGGCGAGGATGCCAGCTTCTGCGCTCGCGTGCAGGGGCTCACCATCAAGATGATCGCCGGGAGCGCCAACCCAAATGGGCACGACTGGGACCTCAAGGCCGACAACTCGAAGGCCCTCACGAGGCACAAGGTCTGGCTCGATACCAGTAAGCGCATCTTTCACCGCGGCAGCTACGACTACGGTATCGAGGACCACAGCATCGCAGTCCCCCGCTACGGTACCGTCATAGCCACGCTGCTCGCGAGCCGCGCCGAGCTTCGCCGGTTCACGGCCGACAAGCTCAGCCTCGACGCTCAAGTCCGCGCGCAGGGCGCTGACGTGGGGGCTGAGGCAGGGCATTCGATTCTGGAAGAGCTCGGCCCGTGCTCCAATTGCGGGTCGCTCCACAGCTCCCACAAGCCTGGCGGCATCGCTTGTCAGGACTACGTGGAGATGACGACGCTGCATCCCGCTATGCAGCGGGACATGCCGGTGACGCCATGAGCTGCAAGAGTCACGACGGTCCTTGCGCTGCTGTCCCATGTTCGGAAGTGAAGAGCATTCGGTTAGACCTCGGTGCTGGTGGTAGGCCTCGCGAAGGGTTCACTGGGGTGGACATTTGCAAGATGCCCGGAGGCATCATGTTCGACCTGTCGAGCGGCCACAAGTGGCCATGGCCTGACGGTTCAGTGCAAGAGTTCGCTAGCTCGCACTTCATTGAGCACATCGCGGCGGACTACGTTGACGTATGGCGTTCGGACGCCTCCGGGTCTGTGACTCGACGCCAGCAAGACAGGCTGCTGTTCTTCTTTGACGAAGCGTTCCGGGTCATCATGCCGGGCGGTATCTTTCACCTCACGTGGCCCGCGCTGAAGAGCACCGATGCCTTCCGCGACCCCACCCATCGACGGTTCATCCCGCTCGAGATGCTGCACTACCTGAGCTCTGAAGGCCGCGCTGCCATGGGCATCACCCACTACGAGGCGCGCTGCAATTGGGTCACGGTAGGCGACTCGCTCATCCACACCGAACCCCGCCCTGAAGGCACGGACCCCTGGTTCATCGACGACGTCCACCGGTCCTGGGACGTCCAGCGGGCGTTCAGCGTGGTGCTTAGGGCCGAAAAGCCCTAAACTGGGGTATGGTTGACCTCAGGAAGAGCCCTTCAGGCAAGCTCGTTACCGTCGGAGACGGACCCGATGGGGCCTTCGACCCCATCCAAAACGTTCGATGGCTCGACGCCGAATCGGTAGTGACGCCGGCAAACGGATCTATTCAGGCTCCGTTCACCGACGCTGATGAATTTTTGGCCGAAGTCACTACCGGCGGCTGGAAGCTCATGCTTCCCGCGAACACCACTGCCGACTTCTCCATACCCGACCAAGACGCCGGCGCTTCTTTGGTCTTCGAAGGGCTTTCGGACAACTCCAGCGATGTAGCTACCATCGCAGTGCTTCAACAGACCAACGCTCCAGCACTGACATTTCAGCACGTCGAAATTGGAACCCTCAGCCTCACGCCTCCAGAGCTGACGTCAGAGCTGACTCTGTCCTTCGAGTCGTGCGAAGTGCATGCATGCACCGAGGGAGGCACCGTCCTAGGTACCGTCAAGTTCGTGAACTGTGATGTGTGGGCCTACAGTCACACCAGTTCCCCAACGAGCTTTGACGGGTGCAGCTTAGGTACCCCTTCAGGAGTCTCGAGCATTGCCCTTACAGAGGGCACCGTTCGCAACTGCATCTTCCGCCCCAACACCACCCTTGCTGTAGTCTCTACTGGAACCACGCTACTGCAGTGCCTGTTCGGACCCGGATGCTTCATCGACGTGGCTTCAAACGAAGCCATAACGGTAGACGCCTTCACCTACGATCAGATCATAACCTACGTCAGTCACTTCGACACCGACCCGGTCTACACCATCATCCCCTGGCTGCCCTACATCAAACAGATAGATGGGGTTTCGTTCGATGTGAATCCGGGTAGCACTCTACAGCTGAATCTTGGCCCTCTGCTGACGGAGCCGACGGCGCAACCCCAATCAGGCTCCGGTCTCTGTCAAGTACAGTTCAAGACCCCCACACCCAACGGCAGCTCGGTCGTCTGCATAGCCGCCAGGCTCGACAACTCCGGAAACGTGCTCGTGGACGTCATCAATCTCTCGCTGATTGCCACCCAATCCGTAAGCGACCCTGAATTCATCGTGACCTACCTACCGGCGAGATCTCCGAACCTATGAAACGAATTCTGTTCGTCTATAGCTCGAACCGCACGCCGTGCGTCGAGTTCACTCAGAGCCTGCAGGCTTGCGTTTCTGATGGGGCCGGTGTCATCGAGCAGCGCAACACCGTGGACTTGGCGATGGCGCGCAACTCGGCCCTAACGAGTGCATTTCAAGCTCTACTGACGGGCCGGCATGACGTCGTCCTGATGGTTGACGATGACATGCAGTGGAAACCTCAGGACGCTACGAGGATTTCCGACCATGTCAGAGCTTCTGGGCATGCTGCTTCAGCTGCCTACGTGATGAAGGATGGCCGCTTGGCGGCTCACTACGTGGGCCCTCGTTGGCGCTGCGGACTCGGCTTCCTTGCTATTCCGGCTACCGAAATAAAGCGCCTCAGCTCCAAAAGTCTGCCCTATGCCGGAGCTGATGGAGCTTCGACCCTCGAGTTCACTCGATCTGGAGTTATTGAACGCGACGGTCGGCGTGTCTGGCTACCCGAGGACTACTGCCTCTCCGAGCGACTGGGAGGCGTCGACCTGCTACCCATAGCCGTCGGCCACGTCAAATCGGTAGTCCTGTCACCCAACGAATCCAAGCTGGCTTCGTTCATCTCTAAATCCGAATCTGGAGTCCAAGAATGACTACCGACATCCGAAATAGTCCGTCTGGTAAGCTGAAGCCCGCTGGAGGCGGCGGCGTCACTAGCGTTTTTGGACGTATCGGTGCTGTATTACCAGTCACTGGCGACTACGATTCCGATCAGGTCGACAACCTCTCAGGAGTTTCGGGTTCGAGCGTCAGTGATGCGCTCGACACGCTGGCCTCGGACATATCGGCATTCAATATCCCGTTCAAGGCTACCTACTACGTCAACCCTGCCTTTGTTGGGACTCAGACCGGTAGCCAGTCGAACCCTTTCACCACGATCGCCGCCGCCTTCGCAGCTGCTGCTGCTCTTGGTCTGGCTGGCGCTATCATCCGTATCCCTCCTTCAGTGACCGTCACCGAAAACGTCGTGTTCCCGGCGACTGGTGGTAACTGGGAGATCGCTTCTGATGTGGGGTACCTAGGTAGTAGCACGGGGGCTAGAATCACCGGTACTGTTACCTGTACTGTTACCAGCGGTCTTTTGATTGCCCGTCTAACTAGCATCATCCTCACTGGTAATCTAAGTGGCGACTCAGGAGCTGGTACTTTCGGTGTCCTTTTTATGGAGGAAGTTAGACATAACGGTAGCGTGACTCTTACCGTTTCTGGTATTGGTGCCTGGCTGTCAGCATTCCGAGGTGTCGGGAGTGTTGCTGGGCATAAAATGGGTGGTAGCAATACTCTCTTGGTGTCCGTAGCCGGCGTTATACTGGCTAGTAATTGGGTGTTCGAAGGTGGAATAACCGAAGGTGATCCTACTGCCGTGAGCGCTATAAACGGGTCGCAATTCCGCGACTGTCAGTTTGGCACTCTAGCCCGACCCCCAGTTCCAATCGGTCTCAATGGGCTGTCCCTCGACGTTCTCTTTTACGACTGCCTGTTCTATGGAGTCACAACCTTCACGGCTGGAGTTTCAAACTACAATATATATGTTGATGGTGCTTCGCTGGCTCTACTAATCTATGAGGGTATCATTTTAAGTGGTACCGGTATCCAACTCAAGACTCTCAACGCTAATGCTTCGGACCGGAGAACCTTGGCTAACAACCTCGGATCTACAGCGCTCACGTCGGGCAGAGCTGTTGATGGTCTGTATGAAGTCGTGTTCGACGCCACGCTACTAGTCCAGGGGACTACCGGGCTCTTGCAACTGAACGTCATCTACACAGACATGACCGGCACGCTCGTCACAGTGCCCGTCGGCGGCACTCTCGACATTACGGCTGCTGTTGGAACCAAGCAGCAAGGGTCTCTTTCATTTCGCCACAACGGCGCTGCTGTTCCCATTGCCTTCTCATACACCGGTATCGTGACTCCCGGAACCATGTCAGTCGCTGCTTCTGTCGCTCTCATGTGCAGGACGTGAAACCGATGGCCAAATCGAAACTCCCTCGTACTTCGCCCAGCGGTCCCAGAGTTGCTAGCTTCTCTCAACAATCTGAATGGTATGTCGATGCTGCTACAGGCGACGACAACAACAACGGTCGTGCTGGTTCTCCTCTTAAAAGCACTGAGGAACTAGCTAGGCGCCTGTTCCCCAACAACACTCGGTTGATGATGACGGTAGACGTTACGATCTACATAGCTGCAGGCGTCTACCTTCACTGCTTTTTCGGTGCTGGAAACGCCAACGTAGCTACATGGAATGACTACCGGGTGCTCCGGATTGTTTGCGCTAAAGACGTGGTAGTGATGCCTCCATTGACCCTAGCCACCAACCCGAACGCACCTACTACGAGGGGCGAGATTGCTGTTCCAAGTGGAGTGTTCACCCACAAGAAACGTCTCAGATTCACTACGGGGCCTTCGGCGGGTGCTGTAGGGTACTCCACTGGATTGAACTCCAATGCTCAAAACACGTTTCTGAGCGGCTTGGTAATACCCCAGTTCGAAACCTTTCATATCTTCTCAGGGGCTACGCTAGGAGATGTTGTTCAGGAAGAGACTCCGACGGTACTGCTGCGAAGAGCTGAATTCGATTGTGGTCTGCAGGCGCGTATCGTGATCGAAAACGCTCAGATAGTCAGGGCTACTGTGAACGGGGTTTGCAGTGAAACTCCCTCGGGCGACGCTGGCGGTAACGTGTTGTTCTCCGCCTGTGACGCTGCTGGT
>Ga0180081_1000026_pt1 | contig 8460 bp, 7 predicted proteins | sample EasRiv590_16_10D_FD_123011 | JGI IMG/M metagenome (GOLD analysis project Ga0180081, IMG submission 123011) | Soil microbial communities from meander-bound floodplain in the East River, Colorado, USA - East River metaG ERMLT590_16_10D | ecosystem: Environmental > Terrestrial > Soil > Floodplain ... | reverse complement strand
TGTTTGTCTTACTTGGCTGTCTCACAGCCGGCAGCGGTTGGGCCCAATCCGGACGCGTGAAAGACCCAGCCGGCGTGCCCCCGACTGAAGCTAACAAGCCCATGGATGCAAAGCCTGCAGACGTACCCCCCAGTCTGCCGCCGCTTAATATGAACGACGCGCGCACTGCGTTACAGCTCTTTGAAGACGCCGACAACTACACGCAGACGAAGTTTGCCGAGTTCGAAAAACGGAAGATGCCCTATGACCAACGGCTCGAGGAAAGGATCAAGCAGGAGCAACGTGATCTGGCCGCCCAGCACGCCACCGTCCTGGCCGCGCGAAAACTCCATGGTCAGGATGTCTATTATCTCGGTTTACTCTACAACCTGGCGCGCAACTTCGACGCGGCAATGGAAACGATGCGCCGTTTCTTGACTGAGAACCAGAGCGCGACCGGCGAGCCGGCCCAGAATGCCCGCGCGATCATTGTGATCCAGTCAGCGAAAAAAGGACTGCTGGCAGAAGCCGAAAGCCGTCTGAAGGACTACGCCCGGAACCAACCGCAAGCGGCCGACGATCGCTATGTCATGGAAGATTGGATGGTGTCGGGTTACTTCAAGGCCAAAGACTACAAACAAGCGCTGCCACACGCGCAGGCATTGTGGGACGCGGCGAAGGTGGCGGCAAAGAAAAAGGAACCGGCTGACCGCGACACGACGCTGAGAAACGCAATTACCCTGCTCTCGGAAGCCGAGCTAAAAGCTGGAAATCGGGACCGCGCGGTTGCGAGCGTTAGTGAAGTTCGCACCATATCGTTAAGGTTGCCATCAGCGAACCTCTACCGGTTTGCTCTGCGACGCCTGCTGCAGCTTGATCCCAGGCTCGATCCCCTGAAGTTGCCTGACGACCCGACGGCAGTTGCTGCTGATCCGCCGGCCATTCTGGTGGACGAATGGATCGACCAGCGGCCAACGAAGCTTTCAGATTTGCGCGGACGAGTGGTGCTGCTGGATTTCTGGGCGACCTGGTGCGGGCCTTGTCGCGTGACACTTCCCCGACTGCAAAGTTGGTACGAAAGCTATAAAGACAAAGGGCTGGTAGTCCTGGGGGTAACAAACTTTTTCGGACACGCTGAAGGCAAGCCCTTGACGCGCGCTCAGGAGATGGACTACCTGCGCGATTTCAAAAAGAAGTTTCGGCTCCAATACGGCTTCGCGATTGCCGATTCAGAAGAGAACGATCGCAACTATGCGGTGACAAACATTCCCACGACGTTCTTGATCGATCGTCGCGGCGTGGTGCGGTTCATCAGTGTAGGGTCGAGCGATTTGGAGAGTGCGGCGTTAAGCAAGATGATCAAAAAGCTGATTGACGAGCCGGCGCCGGAAGCGGACGCGGCGACTCGGAGAAACTAGCCAAACGGAATTCTCGACGTTCACCCATGAGATCAATTATCTACCGCACGCACGCCTGGCTGGGCCTGCTCGTCGCGATTCCCGTACTGGCGTGGGCCTCGAGCGGGCTCTTGTACGCCTGGCCCAGCGCGGTCGAAGGCGGCAAGATCGAGAGCATTGATGCAACGCGGGTGCGCGTCCCGCCGTCAGAAGCCCTGACGAAGGCGAGTGAGTTTGCGGGCAGAAAGTTGCCCACCACGGCGCTGACCTTGCTGATGCGGGATGGACGGCCGGTTTATCAGGCTATTGGCGGGATGGGCGCGGATTCGCTGCTGATTGATGCCGAAACCGGAACGGTAATCAGGACGCCGCCTCCCGGCGCCCTGACACGTTACTTTCGCCAGGCGCACTTTTACTTCTTTGCGGGAAGCTGGCAGGTTGTGCTTCTGGTAACATTATCGGCCCTGGCTGGCGTTTCGGCACTATCAGGGCTCTATTTGAATTTGTCGATGTGGTTTGGGAGACTGTTCAGAAGAAGTTAAGGCATGCAGATATCTCTGGTTAACATTTTGATTGCGTTTGCGGGCGGGCTTTTATCGTTCTTGTCGCCGTGCGTGCTTCCGCTGGTTCCCGGATACCTCTCGTTGATGTCCGGAGTCAGCATCGATCACATGAAGGGTGAGGGTGGCTCACGCAGCGGGGCTATGCGCGCAGTGGTAATCAACTCGATCGCCTTCAATATCGGCTTGTCGGTGATTTTTATTGCGTTGGGTGCGACGGCGGGTCTGGTGGGCTCGTCGATTCTTAGTAACCCCTGGATACGAATCGCCGGAGGCGTCGTCATAATAGTTTTCGGACTGCACCTGATTGGTTTGCTGAAGATTAAGTACCTGTACAAAGACACGCGGCAATTTTCGAGCGAGAAACCTCGCGGCGTCCTGGGGTCTTTGACACTGGGAGTTGCTTTCGCGGCCGGTTGGACGCCGTGCATCGGTCCCATCCTCGGAGGGATCATGGCGCTGGCTGCAACCAGCGGCGGTTGGAAGGGCGGTTTCGTTCTGGCTACGTTTTATTCAGCGGGACTGGCGGTGCCCTTCCTGATTACAGGTCTGGGAATAAACCAGTTCCTCGGCTTCTACGCGAAGTTTCGCAGACATCTACACAAAGTTGAGGTAGTCTCGGGCATAGTCTTGATCCTGATCGGTTTGTTGACTGCCACGGGTTATTCAAGTTTGCTGGCGAGTTCGAGACTAGCCGGAATATTGCCGAACCTGGAAGGGCTTTTGAAGGTCGCGCCGACTGCGCCCCCCAGGGCTCCGGGGAATTCCGTGTTTGCGCCGGCGCCGGATGTCGAATTCGAGGCCCTTGATGGAAAACCGATTCGTCTTTCTTCTTTGCGTGGTCGGGTCGTGTTACTGAACTTCTGGGCCACCTGGTGTCAACCTTGTCGTGCCGAGATTCCGGAGTTTAATGCCCTGCAGCGCGACCTTGAACCGAAGGGCCTGTCGGTCGTCGGCGTTTCAGTTTCGCCGGTCGACACGTCTGATTCCATTCGCAATTTTCAAAAAGATATAAAGCAGGACTACACCATCTTGCGCGGCGCTGAAGAAATCGGCGCCCAGTTTGGCAACGGGCCCGGCCTGCCGGTCACCTACATACTTGACCGCGAAGGCCGGATTCGCCAAAAGTTCATTGGACCGCAAACCCGCGAGAATTTTGAAGCGGCGATCAAGCCCGTGCTCGAGGAAGCACCCGCGACTGCGCAAAGAAAAGACTGATTTCCCCGGAGTCGAATATCGAATGGCTTGGAGTAATGCAATGAGAAAGATACTGCTGGTCCTATTTGCCCTGATGGTTGCTCCGGTCGCGCTACGCGCGCAGAGCCACGAGTATTCACCGTTACAAGAGAAGACCGTTAATTACAAGAACTGGTCACTCAACGACCTTGCCGGCAACAAGCCGGTCGAATTGCGCTCATTGATGCAGGGCAAGAGGCTCGTTATGGTCCTTTACTTCGCACCCTGGTGTCCGAATTGGCGTAATGAGGCGCCGGTTGCGGCCAGCCTGTACGAGAAATATAAGGCTCAGGGATTTGAGATAATCGGGGTCAGCGAATATGCATCGCGCGACGACGTAAAGGCTTATTTTGGCCCGTCGGGGCCGCCCTATCCCGTGGTGAGCGAATCAGAATCCCGCGATGACCGCGACAAAACTTCACACTATGGGTACCGCCAATTGACCGGCGATACGCGAAAATGGGGTTCGCCCTGGAATATCTTCCTTGAACCTGCCAAGTGTAATTCAAACGGCGACGTGCTCATGGAAAAGGCATGGGTCGTTAATGGCGAGTTGATCGAAGCTGACGTGGATAAGTTCATCAAAGATCGCCTGGCCGCCAACGCCGTGATCACTCCGTGCAAGCAGTGACAGCATCCGACGTCATACCGCCGAGCGAGAATCCTTCCCTGCACCTTTCTGTTTCATCAGACAATGAGGGTGAGCGCCTGGATGCTTTTCTGGCCTCACACATTGAAGGCTGGAGTCGCGCGCGTTTGCAGCGACTGATCGAAGAGGCGGACGTACTGGTAAACGGTCGCGCAGTCAAGTCTTCCTACAAAATCAATGCGGGCGACGAAATTGAGATTGAGCTTACTCCGCCGCCCTCAACTCTCTTCGCTGCGGAAGATATTCCCCTCGAGGTCGTCTATGAAGACGATGAATTGATCGTCGTCAATAAGCGGGCCGGACTGGTCGTTCATCCGGCCGCCGGCGCTGCTTCGGGCACGCTTGCAAACGCGCTCGCATTCCATTTTCAGAAGCTTTCGACGCGAGGGGGAGTGGCGCGACCGGGTATCGTTCATCGCCTGGACAAAGGGACTTCGGGTTTGCTGGTGGTGGCCAAAACCGAAATCGCGCACGAAAATCTAGCCGACCAATTTCGCGCCCGCGAAGTCTTCAAGTCATACGTAGCGCTGGTGCACGGCCAGGTCGAGAAAAAGACCGACCAGATCGATCAGCCAATCGCGCGGGACCCGCGCAATCGCACCCGCATGGCCGTTGTGCGCGGTGGGCGCCAGGCGCTTTCAACCTACCGCGTCAGGAAGCGCTTTGAACGCTTCACGTTGCTCAACGTCGAACTAAAGACCGGCCGCACTCACCAGATTCGTGTCCACCTAAGCTGGATCAAACACCCTGTGGTAGGCGACGAAACCTACGGCGGCGGTCGTGATAAGACTATTCCAGACCACAAGCTTCGCTCTGAAATAGCAAAGATGGGGCGCCAGTTCCTCCATGCCGAGCAACTCGGCTTTCGTCATCCCCGAACCGGAGAAGAGTTGCGATTTGCAGCTCCGTTGCCGTCGGAACTGCAGGCATTGCTCGATGCAATTGGCTAGCCTGTCCGCCGTTTGAGCCGGACGCATTGCTCCCTCAATAAAACGGCATCCCCGACAATCAGGCAGGGCTGATCGACGAGTCTGTCGACCACGCCCGCCTGACCGGTCGAACCGGCCCCAACCGCGCCGGGGTGAATTCAATCGCAACGCCGAAAGCTCAAGCCCGTAACGCACTACATCGCTTTTTGCTTATCGGTGAGAGCGATGCCCATCTTCTCGAGCGTCACCTTGTTCAGAGTACCTGTCACCTTAAGGCCTTCAGCCGTCTGATATTTCTTGAGACCTGCGCGAGTATCGTCGTCCAGCTTGCCTGTTTGCTCGCCCGCGTAGAGAGTGCGCTGCTTGAGAAGTGCTTGCGCTTGTTTGATCTGATCTCCGGTGGCGCGGAAGACTGGCTTTCGGTTCGCATTAGTGGACTTGTTACTATTCGCAGATCCGTTAGCGTTGGTGTTGGCGTTTTTGTTCTGAGTTGCTGCTGCCAGCGAGAAGGCCACCAACAGTGAGAGAACAACCGACAGAAGTTTCTTCATCTCGTTCTCCTTTAGCGATTTGGAAGGCGCGTGATCGCGCGAAATGATAAAGCCGGTAACCAAAAAACTTGCTCTTGAGGCGCCATCTTACTGTCGCTGTCAAGGACAAAATATGGCAATTTTGGCACTCTGAAGAACCACCAAGGTTAAGGCTGACTTGCTGTAATTATTGCAGTACCAGTAGTTTGCTGGCCGGCTCAAAATGGTTGGCAAACGTTGAACCGATTTGCTATGATGGCTTCGGCTTCATTAGGAGTGGCTACTGGCATTACTCCTGAACAACCCCTCCGGCGAGAATTACCGCCAGGACTCCGTAAGGCTAACCATGACAAGATTCCCCCTTGCTGCCCTCGTACTGCTTTTCATTGTCGCGCCTGCCGTCGCCCAGACTTCTACATACTCGTTCGATAACTTCGACATCCGGAATGGCGTGCGCGTTTATTCCGAACCGCTCAAGGCTCGTGTATCAACTCCGCGATCACGACGAGCGAGCAGAAGTGATCTGTCGAACAGGGCGAGTGAGAATACCCGGGCCACTATTTCTTTGGATGATCGCGCAACCCCGGTTAAGAACACGGCGCTGCTCTACGAACCAGTTGTCACGTCGCCTTTGGGCGCGGCTTCGCCCCTGCGCGGGTACACCACCGGGAGCGAGCAGATCGACAACTACCTGATCGACTCGGGAACCCGAAACGGAATCGATCCGCTTCTGCTTTATTCAATCATGCACCAGGAGTCCAGTTTCAAGTCGCGTGCCATCTCACCCAAGGGAGCGCGCGGGTTGATGCAATTAATGCCCGGTACGGCAATACGTTACGGAGTAACGAATATCTTCGATCCGCGGCAGAACATTGAAGGCGGTGCGCGCTACGTTCGTTTCCTGTTCGATCGCTTTGATGGAAATATCAATCTCACTCTCGCCGGCTATAATGCAGGTGAAGGCGCCGTAGACAAGTTCGGTTGGCGCATTCCTCCTTACGCTGAAACCCAGGAATATGTGAGGCGGATCTCTCGACGCTATGCGCTGTTACGCGATCCAAATTCCGCGCTTTACGCGACCCGTCTCTCTACGACTCAGCTTGCAGGGCTACAAAAGAAACTGACAGTGCCTTTGACGATTTATGAACGTAGCGTGTTAACGGTGCGACTACCGGATGGAAGGTTGCAGTTGATGACCCAATAATTAACCAGGTACTGTTTTCGCAGCGAGGCGGCGCGCCAGGAATAAGGCGAGTCGCCTCGTTTTTCATTTCAGGAGACGGGCTCCTTGTGTAATCATGGGGTCAGGGTTTACGCTTTGCCGAAATGAGATTGGAGTTCTAGGTATGCGCTGTGCCAAATGCGGATCGACTCTTAGCCCGAACAGCCGTTTTTGCGATCAATGCGGCGTTGCCGCCCAGGACACGGAAGAAACCAGAATTGCGCGACCACAATCCGGCATACCAGTGCGGCTCGACGACCATGATGACGCCGAGGCTGTGATCTTCCAGGTGCGGCCGACCATGCTCTTCATAAAGATTGGCTACGCCGCGGCGATCGTCGGGGCGATCCTGTTGACGGTGCTACTGGCGATGGTTAGCTTCGTCGAGATTCCCTGGTACTACTCGCTGCCGGTCGCGCTGGGATTGCTTCTGATTCCGGGCTATTACCATCTGAAGCGAAACATGATTCGCTATACACTTACCGAGTCCAAGATAGAAACCGACTATGGCCTGATTGCCAGAACGACGCGCAACATGCCCCTGGCTAAGATTCAGGACGTCACCGTTTCAGCATCAATCCTGCAGCGGTTGCTCGGGTTCGGTGACGTGGTGGTCGACAATGCCAGCGAGATCGGCGGCACCACGATTCTTCATAACATCAACAACCCCCGCCATCATGCCGACCTGCTTTTGCGCGAGATGGCCCGCCGGCATTAGACTGGCCTTTTCGGGCTCTTCGTTCCGCAACTTTCTTAACCTGGGAACATCGTCTCTCCGCCGGGTTCTAATGAAGAGTCTTTGATCACCATGAGCCGGTTTCACGTGCGTCCAGTTTCAATCCAAATCGCTTTGTTGGCGTTAGCCCTGTTCGTCATGCCGACCACGGCCGGCGCTGAGGTGACGGCCAGAGAAGCGGCAAAGTTCTTGCCGGATCAGATCGCATCTTTTCACGCCGACGGACCGCCGGGAATGGTAATCGACGGTATTTTCAAGCGCCCGATTCCTGATGAGTCGGTTGCTGTTTCAGTGGCTGCGCGAGGCTACAGCAATGATGCCGGCGCTGGCTTTTGGATTGAAGTCGTGAAAACCGAAACTGATTCGGCAGCTTATGCTCTACTAACTCAATTCGCCAGAATTGAAGGCGTCAAAAAGGGCGGTGTTGGTATCGCACAGGTTGCTCTTCCCGCCCAGATTGTTTTTTGCAAAGGCAGTAGTCTGGTTCTGATCGAGTGGAAGCAAAACATTTCCGGAGTCCAAGACCAACTGCTCTCAATCGCCCAGGCTTTTGCCGCTACTCTGCCTGAAGGAGACGATGAGATCCCGGTGCTGGTAATGCACCTGCCCAACTGGCAATCAAAGGCTGAGCATGCCGCTTATACGGTCACGCTCAACGGACTCAAAGGTATCGTCGTCAATCAACCGGTCTTGGATTCCCTGAATTTCGAAGGCGGGACCGAAGCCGTGTCTGCCGGTTACGGTCAATCGCAACTTTTGATCGTCGAATTCACCACGCCGCAGTTTTCAGTCGAGAACGACCAGCGCGTCGCGGCAAAGATTCAGGAGTTGAAAACGCAGGGCCAGCCGGTCCCGTCCGCTTATCGACGCGTCGGCAACTATTCGGTTTTCGTATTCAATGCGGTGGATGAAAAGACCGCGAACGAACTGATCGATTCTGTGAAGTACGAAAAGGTGGTTCAGTGGCTGGGAGAGGATCCACACTTGTACGCGCGGCTCGAGCGATACTTTGCCCAGACTTCCGCCGGTGTCCTGGTGGCGGTTTTGCAGGGTTCGGGCCTCTCGCTGCTGATTTCCGTAGGCGCCGGCGCCTTGTTTGGTATCTTATTGTTCCGTCGCCGGCGCGCCCAGCAGGCGACCCTATACTCTGACGCGGGCGGTGGGGTTCGTCTTAACCTCGACGAGTTGACGGGAACGGGCAATTCGCGCAAGTTGCTGGGAC
>Ga0180081_1000025_pt1 | contig 8833 bp, 6 predicted proteins | sample EasRiv590_16_10D_FD_123011 | JGI IMG/M metagenome (GOLD analysis project Ga0180081, IMG submission 123011) | Soil microbial communities from meander-bound floodplain in the East River, Colorado, USA - East River metaG ERMLT590_16_10D | ecosystem: Environmental > Terrestrial > Soil > Floodplain ... | reverse complement strand
GGCCGACGGCTACGCGATCGCCGGGCTGGTACCTGATAGCATTCGCTTCCGGCTTGGGCCGCGTCACCATGATCGGAACTCCCGTCATTCTTTCGGGCGTGTTGATGGTGACTTGATAATGCGGCGCCTCGTTATCGGCTTGCAGCCGGTGCGTGAGGTCGAGGCGAACATTCAAACGCTCATAAGCACCGACAAAACTAACTTCTTCGACCACTCCGTTAGCCAGCCGCCGACATCCTTCGGGCAAATTCGCGTCCTGGCTGAGACACACGTCCTCGGGCCGGAACACCAGCTTAACCGACTGTCCTTCGTTAAATCTTGTCGTTTCTCTGGCGGCCGGAAAACGGGCGCTGCCGATCTCGACACAGCCCCTGGCAACGACACCCAGCAATAGGTTCGCCGCCCCGAGAAACGTAGCGACATATTCGGTCGCCGGCTGATTGTAAACTTCATGAGGCGTGCCGATCTGTTCCAGATTTCCGTCGTTGAGGACCGCGATGCGATCGCCCAACTCCAAAGCCTCTTCCTGATCGTGGGTGATGAAGACCGACGGCACCTTGACCTGTTTCAGCAGGGCGCGGATCTCTCGCCGCAGGCGCACGCGTGTCTGCGCGTCGAGCGCGCCAAAGGGTTCGTCGAATAAGAGCACCTGCGGCTTGTAGGCGAGAGTGCGCGCGATGGCCACGCGTTGTTGCTGGCCGCCGGAGAGCTGCCAGGGATATTTCCTGCGATGCTCTTCCAATCGCACCAGCTTGAGCAGACGATCGACGGTTTCTTTTCTTTCTTTGCGGGGCCGCCGGCGAATCTTCAATCCATAACCGATATTTTTTTCGACTGTCATGCGCGGAAACAGCGCGTAGGCCTGGAAGATCACCCCTACTCCGCGCTCGCGCGCCGGAAGATCAGTCACGTCTTTGCCGTGGAGAATGACCCGCCCCTTGTCCGGTTGTTCGAGCCCGGCAATGATACGCAGGATGGTAGTCTTGCCGCTGCCCGAAGCGCCGAGCAGAACCAGCGATTCACCTTCGGCTACATCGAAGCTTATGTCTTCGAGCACCCGCGATTGGTTAAAGCGCTTGCTGATGCCCTGCACACTGGCGGCAACACCCGTTTGCCGTTCGCGATCCGGGGCCCAGGACACGTGTTGGTCTCTGTCGGGAGCTAATGCCATTTTTGCAATCATACTTCCTGTGCTTCTAACTCCAGCCAGTCGCGCGCAAAGAACAGCACGCTGAAAATTACAAAAGACAGCAACGCCAGTACGATCGCAATGGCGTTGGCCGCTTCCAGGCTCCCGGGCTCTCCGGAGTTGAACTTGGCATAAATGTAGAGCGGCGCCGTCTGGGTTCTTCCCGCCAGGTTTCCGGAAACCAGAATGGTCGATCCAAACTCGCCGACCGCGCGCGCGAAAGTCAACAGTGCACCGGAAACGATCGCGCCGCGCAGACTCGGCAGGGTCACGTGCCAGAATGTCTGCAATCGCGTGGCACCGATGGTTGCTGAGGCCTCTTCCAGGGAGCGGCTCATCGTGTCAAAAACCGGCTTGATTACGCCGAATGCCAGTGGAAAGGTGACAAAGATGTTTGCCAGAATGATCGCATAGGCGGTGAACATTAACTGCGAGCCTTCGGGCGGAAAAAGGAAACGCCCCAACGTCCCCTGGGGTCCCCAAAGAAGCAGCAGAGCGAATCCCGCAACCGCCGTGGGTATCGCCGTTGGCAAAGAAATCGTGACGATCGCCGCGTTCCGTCCCCAGAAGTCGTAACGAGAAAGTACGTAGGCGGCGAAGAGACCAAAGACTACATTGAAGACCGTGGCCCAAAAACTAGTGACGATTGAAAGCTTGAGCGCAAAGACCGCTTCCGGCGCGACCAGGGCGGCCCAAAAGCTACCAGGGCCGTTTCTGGTGCCCACGACAAAGATCGAGAGCAGAGGCAGAATTACGAGGGGAAGCATTATTCCCAGCATGACGCCGATGCTCACCGGCCTGGCCACATCGAAACCACGAACATGTCGCAGAGGTGTAATCTTCATCGCTGCTCTTCTACTTTCGTTTTTGCACCTGGTCCCGAAAAACCCCCTCGATCACTTCTGGATAAGCTTTGTCCCAGCCGCCAAAATAGTCCACTGTGAACGGGTATCGGATGGTTGCGAGTTCCTTGTTTTCCTGGTTCAGGGCGTCGCTGGTGCTGGAGCGGAAATGGAACCTGACAAACGCGCGTTGCGCGTCTTCACTCCACAGGTAGTGCATGAACGCGTCAATTACCGGCCGGTCTGCAGCCGAAACGTAGCGGTCAATGACGACGGCGGGATGTTCGCTGAAGATCGTAGTCTCGGGGACGACGATGTCGGCGTCGACCGTGCTGTCTGCCAGTTTCATGAGCAACGCGTCTAGTTCATAAGTAACCAGCGCGTCGCCGTATCCGCTTTCGAATTGGGTGCGGGCCTCCCGTGCAGAACCCGGGGTTGAGATCACGTTGTGCCAGATGGCTCGCAACGTTTGCACTGCCCGTGCGCGATCAGGCTCGCCGGATTGCTTCTCAGACTTGATGAGTTCGGAACCAAAGATAGCCAGGATGGACCACTGGGCGCCTCCGGAGCTGATCGGGTCGGGATGGATCAGCTTGATTCCCGGCTTGGCCAAATCGCCGAAATCACGGATGCCCTTGGGATTTCCTTTGCGAACCAGGATCACGAAAGGTGTTTTGTTGACGATTCCTTTTTGCGGCAAAGCATGCCAGTCAGATGTGACATCGCGGTGGTCTTTGAGCCTCTGCGCGTCGCGTTCGATCGAGAGAATCGCGATCTGAGCTTTCACTCCCTGCAGAATCTGGTTGGTGACGGTCTCCGAGCCGGCGAAGGACGAAGTAAAGCGTACATCCAGTCCATGTTCTCTCTTGGCTTTGGCCGTGAACGCCGGAAAGATCGCTTTCTCCAGTGCCTCTTTCATGATCGAAAAGCCATAGAGAGTAATATTAACTCCGCCAGCGCCTTCTGCCGGGGGCTTTGGCAGGCAGGCGTTTACCGTCAGCAATGCGAGGATGGTCAACGCCAGAATCGCGGTCCTGTTTCTTGTAACCCACATATGTTACCTCGACGGCACAGACAGTTTCACCCAGGGGGCTCCGGGAGGGACTCCTCGTATGTCAGCTTCCGCGCAAAAAAGCGGACAACTCAAACGCCTATTTCGGACCTTGCTTGATTTACAGTGGGCACAACTTTAGGATGACTCACAGGGAATCTGCAAGAGCTTTTGACGGTTTTTAGATACCGGAGGCTGATTTGTTCGGAAGATGGATGCGCGCCCGCGAGATTGCGCACACAAAACGAGATGACAACCGGGTCGTGCGCCCATTTGCGTGGGGGCTGGAGTTTATTCGCGACCAGGTCAACGGGGCCGATCCGCGCACCGTCCTTACTGAACATACCGCACAGGCGATGGCCAGTAGCGAGGATTTTTACGCGCTGCCCGAAATCGACGACTATCAGCTTACCGGCGATACTCTGACCTGGACCAGCGCCGTCAAAACGCCTTCTGCGGAGAATAATATCGCGCGCGCGCGTTTGTTTCCGGCCCGCCGCGAACGCCGGGGAAAACCTCGCGCTGCCGTCGTCGTGATACCGCAGTGGAACGCCCAACCCGACAGCCACGTCGAAGCTTGCCGCATCTTCAATGGTCTGGGGATGACTGCTCTGCGGCTGACCGTGCCTTATCACGAAGAGCGCCGGCCGCCGGAGTTGGAGCGCGCGGACCATCTCGTAGGCTCAAACATCGGCCGGACGATCCAGTCGATGCGACAGGCAGTCCTGGACACGCGGGCCGCCGTGCGTTGGCTGAAACAGCAGGGATTCGAACGTATCGGCCTTCTGGGTACCAGCATCGGCTCATGTATCGGCTTTCTCGCGTTCACGCATGATGCAGCAATCGATGTCGGCGTTTTCAATCACGTTTCAGGTTACGTGGCCGACGTTGTTTGGCAGGGAATCTCGACCCAGCACGTGCGCGAAGGAATCGAGACTGATTTGACGGTCGACGAACTGCGCGAATTCTGGAAGCCGATTAGCCCGGTGCCGTTCATTCCGCGCCTGGTCGAAATGAAGCAGCGGCCGATGCGTTTCATCGCCGCGCGTTACGACCTGACCTTTCCGCTCGATCTGACCCGCCAGGTGATCGCCGAGGTGAGATCTCGCGGAATTGATCTCGATGTGGTGTGGCTGCCTTGCGGCCATTACACGACCGCCGAGTTGCCCTGGAAGGCAATCGACGCCTGGAAGATCGCGACCTTCTTCCGAAAGCATTTGTAACTTTCGCTTTGCTTTTCTCCTTCTCCCTTTGGGAGAGGGAAGGGGAGAGGGCCTGAGCTGAACCCCGATTATTCATTAATGGGTCGCGGGTTGGCTCTGGCTATATGGCAACCAAAAACTGCACTCGTCTTCTGGCCGAGCTGGAGAAGCTAAAGCGACGCTTTGGCGCCTCTCCCCGGCAGCTTGAGCAGAAACTGCGCGCGCTCGGCAGATGCGAGATTGATGATGCCGGCGACCTGATCCGCTTTCACGAAACCCTGCTATTCCTTCGCGCTTACCCGCCCAGCGCGAAAGTTCTGAAACAAATCGAAGGGATCCTGAAGACTTTCGCACCGCGAGTTTCGAAACTTCGCGAAGCGGAAGTTGATTTGTCGCCGCTCGACGATCCGGAGGTGTCGGGAATCGTGGCAACCAGCGTGACCAGCAATTTCAGCTACGCGATTGTGCGCTGGCTGGCGGCCAGGTTTCCCGCGCAGATTTCCATCGATTGGGATTGGTTTGAGGAAGAGGAACGGTTTGGGGCAAACATGCCGCGCTTTCTGCCGCTGCTCGAGGAAGACGCGATGGTCGAAGCCCACGTCCCCTATCGCGTCTGGCTGCGCGCGGCGAAAGGGCGCGCCAACGAACTGGTTTGGCTGATCAGGGCATTTGAATCTCTGAAGATTGCGGACAAAGCAAGGGCCGAGCTCTATGACTCTCTAAAGATACATGTGCGTTGGCAGTTTGGTCGTCGTGCTTCGCGGACGAGCATGAAACTGCCGGTGCGTCGGGCCTTCTTTCACGATTCACCGTTGATTTCACGACGAGATGTCTCGCTGGCGGCAGAACTTGCCGCGCCGCCGATTCCTGTCGAGAGGCTATCTCCGGCATTGGGTGAAAAGATTCTTGATCTGGCGCGCGAGACTTCCGCAGTTCGCTATCGCGAGCTGCACGGCTTCACCTTTGGTGACAAGCGGCGCGTGCTCAAAGCAGATATCGGACGCGGCACTGAAGTCTTCGTCATGGGAGTACCCGCCGCGAACAGACTTCCATTGCGCGCTTACCATGCTGCTCTGATCTTCAAGAACGGCGTGCCCGTGGGCTATTTCGAGGGTCTGTCAATTTTCGAGCGGATGGAAAGCGGCTTCAATCTTTATTACACATTTCGCGAAGGTGAAACCGCCTGGTTATACGCGCGTATTTTAAGGTTGATGCGCCAGCTTCTGGGCGTCAGCGTGATCTCGATCGATCCATATCAGGTGGGGTACGAAAACGAAGAAGGGATCGAGTCGGGAGCGTTCTGGTTTTATCGTAAGCTTGGCTTCCGTCCCGTGCGGCCGGAATTGATGGGGTTAACGTTGGCGGAGGAACGCCGGATGGCGGCAGACCCGCGTCGACGCACCTCCGCCCGGACGCTCAGAAAACTTGCCGCCGGTCACATGTTGTTTGAACTGCCCGGTGCGAGTGTGGGCTTCTGGGATCGCTTTGAAGTCCGGAATATCGGCCTTGCTGTGCAAAAACGCATGTCTCGCGAGTTTGGCGGCGATGCGCACAAGATTCGCTCGGACTCCGTAGATTTCGTTCAGCGTTCCCTGGGCTTGCGAACGCGTGATTGGTCTGAAGACAGACGGCTCGCTCTGGAAAACCTGGCGCTCGTGCTCGCCATGATTCCTCTGGAAGAGTGGAGCTTGCGCGAAAAGCAACTTGCCGCTTGCATCATTGAGGCAAAAGCGGCTGGGGACGAAGCGCGTTACCTGCAACTCATGCACGGCCATTCACGCTTGCGCGAGGCAATAATTCGTTTGGGGTCTTGATGCCTGCCAGCTAGATTGGGGCCACGTCCAGTGCGCGACTGAAATCGCGATACAGTTCGTTGTAATGACGAATGGAAATCTCGAGCGCTTCCGGCAGTTGTTCGACGTCGGAAGGGTTGACCACCAGGTTCACGTTGTGAAGAAAAGCCGCATGTAGATCCATCGTGCGCACGCCCGAGGTCAAATAAACCAGGAACAGCCGGCGACGCTCGGACGGCCGCAACAATCTGACTTCGCGGGTGATGAATGCTACACCCTGCTCAAGCGGATCGAAGTTAGCATCAAGTACAATCACATCCATGCGCTCTTCGCGCATCCGTCCCAAACCCTGGGCCATGTTCTCAGCCACAAAAACGTCGTAGCCCTGATCAGCCAGCGGTCGCGCGATGACTTCGCGATAGGCCGGACTGGCACAAATAAGTGCCTTGCGGCGATCCCACGCGGGCCGGGTCCGGCCCCGGCCTGCGCCGGGCGCAACTTCCGACTGGCGCATGGCCTCGGCCAGGAGTTTCGCGAGGTCGTTCAGTCCCGGGAGCGCAGGTGGGTTGGAAGCAACAGCAGGTGATTCTTCAGGGGCTGGCCTGAACAGTGGCGCCGTGGCCGGGCGTTCAAAAGGCGCGCGAGTTAGCATTGGGGAAGCTTCTGCCGGAGTGGCCACTTCGGGATTTGAAGATTCCGCAGACGATGTTTGTACGGTAACCGCAGTCTGGCATTTGGGACAGCGCACCGTGAACGGTCGCGTCGGAGTCTTCGTCTCGTCCAGTTGCAGACGTGCTTCACATTTCGAACAGATGAGAACCATGGTTTGTATCTCAGTTAGCTTTGGTTTGCTTTGGCTACTCAGTATGGCTGAAAGCGAACTGCTGGTGCGGCGACTGGGTCGTGGCCGCGTTCTCGGCCTGGCTGCGAATGAAATCCTCTCCGGAAGTCAGACCCTTGAGATTTAGCAACAAGTTGTTCTGATTGGTTGCAAAGCCGAGGCCGTCTTCAACCGTAATTACTTTGCGTTCGATCATGTCCTTGATGACTGAGTCAAAGTCCTGCATTCCGTCGAGCTTTCCATCACGCATGGCGTCGAGCAAAGACTTTCCTTCAGCCTCGCCATTTTCTATGTACTCGCGAGTGCGGGGAGTCGATCTCAGAATTTCGACCGCAGCAAGCCGTCCGCGAAGGTCCGCCCGCGGAATCAAACGTTGCGAAAGGATGTAACGGAACGTCTGCGCGAGACGGGTGCGGATCACCGGCTCTTCATTCTTTGGGTAGAGACCAATGATACGGTCGACCGTCTTCGAAGCATCAATCGTGTGCAGGGTCGAGAGGACGAGGTGACCGGTCTCAGCGGCTTCGAGCGCAATCTCGGTTGTTTCGTAGTCGCGCATCTCTCCGATCAGAATCACCTTCGGCGCCTGGCGCAGGGCGGCGCGCAGGGCCGACGGAAAGTCCTTCGTGTCGTGTCCCACCTCGCGCTGATTGATTGTCGAATTCTTGTGCGTGTGGAGGTATTCGATCGGATCCTCGATCGCCACGACATGATAGTGTTTCGATTCGTTGATGATGTCGATGACCGCCGCCAGGGTTGAGCTTTTCCCCGATCCGGTCGGTCCGGTAATCAGAACCAGGCCATTCCGCAGCTCCGCAATCTCGGCAATCTGGGAGGGCAAACCGAGAGAGGCCAGCGTCGGTATGTCTGTGGGAATAACGCGCATTACGATCGAATACACACCTCGTTGCTGGAAGATGTTGCAGCGAAAGCGCGCGCGAGACGGAAGCGAATAACTGAGGTCGGCAGTGCCGGTTTTCACCAGCCGTTCCGCGGCTTCAGAATTCTCCTGCAGCAGCGTCATGGCAATGACTTCGGTTTGATAAGGGGTCAGCTTTTGCAGGCCGAGCGGTTGCACCGGTGTCAGCTTGCCGTTGACTTCGACCTGAGGCAATTGGCCGACAGAGAAGTTAAGATCGCTGATCTTGTCAGAGACCAACAACATGCGTTCAATAATGGGTGGCAGATCGAAGAAGCTCATGCCTGACGGCGCTCCATTCTAAGTTAGAGAGGATTAGAGTTTCAGGGTTAATGCGAGGTCGCTGAGTTTCGACCGTGGACGATTCACGGCGCTTTCATTCTCGCCGATGGCAGCGCCAAACGCAAGCAAAAAATGTTCAACCAACGCTTGGCGTGTTGGCCGCTGGCGACGTCAAAATGAACATTTTCTTAGTGTTTTCCGCAATCCTGAAAGGATCGGCCACTAGGGCGCAAATCACAGCGAGAGAGTCAGCCCCGGCATTGATTGCCTCAAAGGCGTTTGCTAGCGTGATGCCCCCGATCCCTACGAGGGGCAAAGATCGGGTGACGGCCCGCACCTCTGCCAGCGCGGACAGTCCTGCCACTGGATCAGGATTCTCTTTGGTCGAGGTTGCGAAAAGCGGACCGAAGGCGATGTAATCGAGCGGCATGGAGGTCGCGAGTTGCGCTTGTTCAGCATTGTGGGTCGAGAATCCGATAATTGCCTCGTTGCCGAGCAGGCTGCGGGCGGCCTCGACCGGGAGGTCTGTTTGCCCAAGATGGACGCCGTCCGCGTTTAGTGCGAGCGCGATATCGACCCGATCGTTGATGATCAATCTGGCGTTATGTGCGCGCGCGAACTGCAATGCGGCAGCGGCCTCGCGATAGAAGTCTCGGGGTGCAGCATGCTTATCACGCAGTTGAATCAATGAGGCGCCACCTTCGATTAGCCGCG
>Ga0180081_1000024_pt1 | contig 8900 bp, 8 predicted proteins | sample EasRiv590_16_10D_FD_123011 | JGI IMG/M metagenome (GOLD analysis project Ga0180081, IMG submission 123011) | Soil microbial communities from meander-bound floodplain in the East River, Colorado, USA - East River metaG ERMLT590_16_10D | ecosystem: Environmental > Terrestrial > Soil > Floodplain ... | reverse complement strand
CGAAGTCATGACCGGCGTGCCGGTCGTCAGCGTCAACCGCCCTTTCGGCGTGTCCGCAGGCAACAGTACTTCGAACCCCGCCCCGGACACCGTGCCGGACGCCGACAGGTTCGTGAACGCGCCGGTGCTCGGCGTCACATCCCCGATCGGGCCGGGGGCCGAAAAGCGCGATGTAAACCCGGCCCCCGATACCGTGCTGGTCGCCGAGAGGGTCGTGAACGCGCCGGTGCCTGGAGCTGTCGAGCCGACCGCAGGCGGACTCGCGAGGAAAGCATCGAACCCGGAGCCCGAGACCGCGCCGGTCGCCGAGAGGGTCGTGAACGCCGCCGAGCTCGGAACCCCGTTCCCGATCGGAGGAGGGTTCGAAAACAGCGAGTTGATCCCGGAACCCGACACCGTACCGAAGGCCGTCAGGTCCGTAAACGCGCCGGTGTTCGGGGCGACCGAGCCGATCGGAGCCGGGCTCGCAAGATAGGCGTCCAGCCCCGCCCCCGAGGCCGACGTGAGCACCTGAAGGTCGTTGATGATCAGGGGGTTCGGAAGAGCCGAGCCGAGCACCGGCGCGTAGGTGAAGTTCCCGTTGATGTCCGTCCCGGTCACAAACTGATTGCCCGGCCCGGTCTGGTTCGCGAACGGGTTCATCCCCGAGAAGGAAAACCTTCTCGACATGATGTCCACTGACCCGAACGGGATGCAGGGTGCCCCGTTCAAGAATACCGAGGGAACCTGCACGCAGATCGGATAGGGGTTCGCCCCGTTCACGAAGAAGAACGGAGCGGGAAACTGTTGCGCCGACGCGGGTGCGATCAGCGCGAGAAGAGCAAGAAGAACCCGCCGCATCAAAGTACCCGCAGTGTCGAGGGGAACACATTGGGAACGGTAAACGGCCCCCGCGCCGCTCCGACCGCGAGCACGCCAGAAACCCCGTTGCCGATCCGCCACCCCTGCGTCGAAGGCCCTGTCGCCTCCCCGAGCGTCCCGATGCACACGAACGTTTCAACACCATCGATCGCCCCGAGGATCGCCCCCGGCTGCCCGTCGTCGTGCCAGTTGTTGTTGCTGAACATCAAGGACTTGATCCAATTCCCATAAGGTGTCACGGGAACCGAGAGCCCGTAGTGAGCAAGGTTCAGGATGTTGTCATTGATGAGCACCCCGCCGAGCGTCCCGTTCCCCTGAGGGAACAAGGAGACAGCGGCGACAGAGCACCCGTCGATCGTATTGCCGCAAATGAAGAGCTGCCGCATCGCGCTCTGCCCCGGCACGAGCGCAGGGTCTTGCGGGAATGCACTCACCCCATACCGATGGTTCAGGATCGCATTGTGCGAGATGTTGCACGCGCCGTTCCCTGTCCACGTGATCCCCGAATAGGGAAGCACGACACCCGGCCCCGGAACTTGGTTGCCACCTTGCAAGTAACAGTTGACTATCTTCGAGTCGCCTGCGTCAGGCCAGTAAGTATTCTGCACAACTATGCCTGTTGTAGTGTGGTTAATAGAAGTTATGTTATCCGCTATAAAAACACTCGCATTATTGAAAGCCATCCCTACGCGAGTATTTACTAGGATCAAGTCACGAAACACTGACAAAGCATTTCCGTACTTCCCAACCCCTACATTAGCACAGCCGACAACTACCCCTTGTGTCCCCTCCTGCCCTTGAACAGGGTACCTGATAGTGAAATCACTCAGCTTTACCGCTCGCTCGGTATAGATATTTACGCCTGACACTGTGGGGTCGGGGAGAATTTCAGTGGTCCCGTAATCCCCGAACAAATGAAGCTGGTCATTAATATTGATAGGTGCTGAAACCTTATACCTTCCCGTCGGCATGTAGCATCGCCGGGTGCCGCCCGAGAAGGCCTGTGCGATCATCGCGTTGAAAGCGGGAACGTCGTCGGTGACACCATCGCCCGCGGCACCGAAGTCCATGACGTTTAGACAGCTTGTCATCCTGCACCTTTTTCCATTTCCATCAGCTCGTTGAGCCATGCGGTACACTGCGCGGCGACCTGTTCCTGCAACCGCACCGATACCTCCGCCAAATCGCCGGCCGGGTCGATCGTCCCTTGGAACTTCAACATGGGGAGCGCAATCTTTTGTGACTGCGCAAAGGGGCGGTGCGACAGGTCATTGACCGTCATGACGAGGGTCGCCTGGATTCCGACGTTCAGCACTGGGGGTTCCCTCGGCGGGTTCGGGATGAACTGGTTCCACGCGGAGAATTGAAACAGTCCCCACGAATATACTCTCCCGCGCGGAACAGGAAAAGTGGGGAAATCTCTCAGGTCTACCGGCACCGGCGTCGGCGGCGTGACGATAAGCTGTGGGGGCCATGCCGTGAAGATGTAGGGCGCGATGTCTCGAGGCGGCGGCAACGGCTGCATGAACAGCGTGACGAAGCCGAACGGGCCAGGCGGAACCGGGGGAAGGATGAGTTCCGACCACGCGGCAAAGTCGTGCCGGATGCGATTCGGCAATCGCAGCGTGGGCGTCGGGAACTGTGAATAGAAGTCGAACTCGGGGAGCAGCGTCGGCTCGGCGGGCTCCGGCATCCCCCAAACAGGGTACGCCGTGACCGAGCGGATGCGGCGCGTCGGCAGGATGAAGCCGCAGTAGAAATCGAAATCGGTTGGTGTAAACGCCGGCGTGGGTGGGGGCTCGCCGATAAAGTGCTGGTAGGCGAGGGTGCTCACGCGCGGGCTCGGCTCCGGGGTCGGGACCGGGTATTGCGTGAAGAAGTCGAAGTCGGAATTGGCCTTGATCTCCGCCGCGATCGAGGCCCAGTTGCCGTTCGCGATCGGCCAGGAATAGTCGAGCGTGTTATCGTTCAGCTTGGCTTCGGCGGCGAACCCCGCGGTCGCGCCGGCATTGGTCCAACCCCGCAGCGAGAGCGCCGTGAACCCCGCACCTTGCGTGATCCCCGTCGCCGCCGACTTGGTGCAAGTGCCGAACGCCCAGTTGTCCGCGCTGGCGAACGCGGCGAGGGTCTGCGTCTGCGTCGTATCGTTGCCGAACACGATCGCCGTCGCCGACTGGACAATGCCGTCCGCGCCGTTGTTCGTCGCGACGGCATAGTTCATTTGATCGACGGACCAAACGAAGGTCACGCACGAAGTCGCGCCGGCGTCGATCGTCAGTGCGCCGGATGTGGCCGCGCCCGCAGCTCGGAACAGAGATTGCCGGAACCTGCTCGACGCGCCCCAAACCTGCGTCGCGACCTGTGTAAACGTCAGACCCGCGCCGCTGACCGAAACAGTCGGCGCAGCGATCCCGGCCCCGCCGTCATTGAAGACTGAAACGAGAACAAGTGTATCCTGCGCGGGTGTCACCGAGGCCGTCGTGGCCGTGGTGCCGGCTGTCGTGTCGATACCATCTGTGAGGTGGGAGACGATCGCCATTTACAGGCACTCGAACAAGCGCCGCCGCGACTCCCACCGCTCCAGTTTTTTCTCCAAGGGGTCACACCCCTTTCCCACGCAAGCCGAGCAGATCAGCTTCGTGCAACACGTGCAGAACCCGCCCAGGTCTTCCGGCCGCTGTTGGGGCTTGACGAAGACCACCTGGCAACAATGCCCGCAGGTAAAGGTGTCCCATTCCTGCTGGTATGCTTCGCCCTTCGGCGGATCGGGGTCGGTTCGGATCGAATATCCGCCCGGCTTCCTCATTCGATATGCCAAGCGTGCGCGAGGAAGTTCCCGGTGTAGGTCGGGCTCAGTGCGCGAACCGCGAGGCCCGCTAGGTTCGTCGCCGGCCAGACGAGCTCGCTGCCGGGGACCGCCGCCCACCGCTGGCTCGCGCGCTGGTTGAGCGCCATCATGAGCAGGCTGGAGCCGCCCGTGATCGTGCCCTCCGCCGTGTAATTCACAGCCCCGACGGTGCCCGCCGCCGTGTCCGCTGGGTCCAAGGGGGTCGGCGTCGCCGCAGTCGAAGTGCCGGCCGCGGTCTGCCGCGACACGTCCCAAACGATCTGGCAGTCCGTCGCGTTCGGTGCGCCGTCCGCGCCGACGGTGAGGTCGGTCAGCCTGCCCCGTTTCAACGTGGCCGTGGCGGCGGTCAGCGAAAGCGCCGTCTTGAAGGAAGAACCCATCGCCTGCTGCGCGCCGGCCATGCGGTTGTTCGTCGTGTAACCCGGCATGTCACCTACTCCCCCGATAGAAGAAGATCATCATCTTCGCCATCAAATATAGCACGATCACGAGCGGTGCATAACGGACGATCGAGAACAGCACTGCCCCGACCGCCAAGCTGGCGAGACATACCCCCGTCGCACTCGCGGCGAGCAGCACGACCCCGATCAGCGTCTTGTCTTGCCGGCGCATCAGTCGAAGTCGATCGAGCAGCGCTCGGCCCCGGCTACGACGACGAGCCCCTTCACGAATTGAAAGTCCAGTCGCACCGGAGCCGCTCCGGCCGCAGGCGCTTGGAGCACCGCGATCCGGTTCGTCGTCGCCGCGCCGCCCGTCGTCGCCGAGTCGTGGAGCGTGACGGTGCCCGCGCCGGTCGTCAGGATGCAGACGGTATTGACCCTCCCGAGCCCGGGCTTCACGAGCACGGTCCCTGTGGTATCGAGTAAGGTCGAACTCAATGCGCTCCTCATCCTGCCCTCCTCGGCATGACCCCCGGGCCGTGCATCTGATCCTGGTGAACCGCACCTGGCGGGTTCTGCCCCCCACGCACTTGACCCGGCTGTGCCCCCACTCTAGGAGGTTGCCCAGGCGTGCCCGGTCCTGCTCCGCCCGGGGCTCCAGGCTGCCCGGGGGGAGGCCCCATCTGCGCCATCATCGCCTCCTGGATCGCCTGCTGGTGATAGAACATGTGCATCCGCGCGCGGCCCGAAGGGTCGCCGTTTTTTTGGATACCTTCCATATGAACCTGGAGATGCTGCTGGTGGTTGTCCATCGCATGAACGGAGACCTCGAGCCCTTGCGTGAGCCACTGGTTCTCCTGTTGGGGGTCAGCCGAGAGCTGCTTCCGCACGTCCTTGAAAACGAGCGGCGCAAGCCTGGGGCCGAAGGTGTTCTCGATGAAGTTGACGAGAACGGGCACAAGGTTCAGCTCGAACCCCTTGTACATTTGGGGCGGGATGCCGCGGAGGACATTGATACCCGCGATCTGTTGCTGCACTTGCTGCGCGTTCTTAGCCGCCTCCACGCCGTACCAAAGGAACTGGTAGCGACGGCCGAACTGTATGGGGGGAATGCGCTCCATCCGAGCCTCGACACCCATCTCTCCGAATGAAGGAACGGTCAGCTCCTCGTCCCGGAACTGGTGGTCGAGCTCGATAAACCGCTCCAGCATCGGCGACAGGATGTCTTGCTCGAGGATGCTCACGGCGTCGGCAGTCGTGAGCAAGTCTACTTGCTGCTCCAGCGCGATCTCGGCTTGGTTCAACTTCTTCCGAGGCCCCGCCCCCTGCGTGATCTGCGCGGGGTTTACACCGAGCGTCTGGAAAATCTGGCGCTGCGTAGCCCCGACGATCTCGAAAGCATCCTTCCAAATCTGGGGCATCTGCGCGAACTGCGTATCGTTCGGGCTGGTCATCCAGATCGCGCTCATCGACATGATCATCGAGCCGATGTTCGGGTTCTTCTCCGGGTCCGTCATGGTCAGCGGGCAGAGCGCGTACTGCGCGCTGTCCATCCCCATGTTGATCGCATCGTTTGCCGCGATCTGGAAGTCCTTCACGAAGTCTACCGGGGGCTTACCCTTGTAGACGCTCGGCTGCTTGTCCTTCGGCGTGCTCAGGATAGGGAGCTTATCGCTCCAATAAGGGTTTCGACGACAAGAGAGAAGACGATCCCTGCCAGCAGTATAGGCTCGGCAAAGCCTCTTTTCTTTCTTACCGCCCTCCTTAACAAGCATCTTGAACCATATCTCATAGACAAGAGCATAAGTACCGCGACCGTCTTTCTTAATGCCCGCCTGATCGACATGAACTTTCTCCGGGTTCCCGCGAGAAACATTGTCCATATCTTGCTGCATAGACGAAAGAAGAAGTTCGCCGGCTTCCTCTTCTATCTCGTCGTCTTCGACCATCTGCGCGATCTTGGTCTTGGTCCAGCGTCGCAGGATGACAACGGCACCGCCTTGCCCGATCGCATCCTCCAGTGAGTTGCAGGTAACGGGGAGGACGATCACGTCGGCGTCGGAGAGGACTTCGACCTGAGGATAGGCGTGGGTGACGGTCTCTTCGTTGATGATCTCGATCTCTTCGTCGGCGGTCGCGCCGGGGCGCGTCTCCTTCCAGACGACATGACGATCGTTCTTCACCCAACTGACATAGATGTTGTATTGCCCCTCGGCGTCACCAGCCTTGACGAGCGCGGGGACCACCTGCGTTCGGATATGGGCCTTGCGCACATACCAATCGAGCAGGGAGAGCAGGGCGTTCGGCATGGTCGCGTCGTGAGAAATCACATCGACGAAGCGGCCGGAGCGGGGGAAGAGCTGGTTCGTGAAGCGTGTCTTGCGCGCTTCCATGGCGTCATGCACGAGCGGCACGAAGATTTGGTGGGTGCCGGAATATTGCTGGTCTGGACCAAGCTTGCAGTCGTACATCTCCCAGTTGGCGATAGCATTGTCCGACCGGAAGGCGTGCGCCTCGAGGCCCTTCACGATGTCCTCGAAGACTTTGGCGACGGTTTCCTGCACTTCCACGTCGCCGGCGAGCTCGGTATCGCGCGGGAGCTCTAGTTCCTCTTCCTCGTCGTGCGGGTCGGGTTCTTTGCGCAGGTCAGCTTTCGTCATCTTCTTCCTCGCTCACACCCGGCTCGAGTAGTAGCGCCGACCGTCCGGCGTCGTCTTCATGTTCGGGGTCTGCTCCTGTTCGTCCCGCATCGGGGCGAGGCGAGCGGCAAATGTTTCTAAGGCACCGGCACAGAGGGCATAGGCATCGGTCGGTTCCGTCTCCGTGGCGAAGCCACCCATTAGCGAACGTATTGCCCATTTCGCGCGCGCTCCTATTCTGAACCCATCCTCGGCTCGGAGCAAGGTCCGCAGCTCTTCTCTTCCCTTGGTGATGTCCCCACCTTGGCGGACAGCGGCACCGGCTGTCGTGGCGGCGGGGCGCAGTCCGATCGTGTCGAACTGTCGAAAGTGGGAAGGTGGGGCCAGCCACCGTGCTCCGCGCCCGATCTCCAGGGAAGCCGTTTGCACGAGCCTTCGGACGGCTTCGCCGGGAGGCCCTTCGGCCACTGCATCATAGAGGACATGCACCCGCCTCCCTACAAACTGCATCGCCACCAGCACCGTGGTGTAGGCGTCACCGTGCAGGACGCACCACACCGGCTCGCCATTGGTGATCTTCATCCCATGTACGATATGCTCCTCGCGGAACTCGGGGTAGACCGGCTGCCCGGGCCGGAGTATAAGCGCATAGGCGAGGGCATTCGGGATGTCGATCAGCCCGCGCGGGAAGTTCTCCAACTGCTCCCGGAGCTGTTCATGCCCCTCCCCGACGAAGATCACTTCACCGGCCTTGAAGAATGGTTGGAGGCCTTTGATGAACTCCAGCTTGCCGCGCGGTGCCTTACAGCCGCGTATGGGCAGACACGTACCGCGCTGGAGCTGATGCACGCGCAGGGGCTGCAATATGAACTCCTCCAGCCCGTCCTGCTCGACACCTATCGCGACGGGCTGGAACTCGTTCGCAACATCAAAAATGCTCTCGATTATCTCCGAGGGTTGCCAGAAATACCCTCCGCTTTTCCAGACGACGAGCCGGTCCCGCACCCACGACCACACTGACACGCCGGTCATGCAGGAGGTCTGCTTGTTGGCCGTGCGCGCGGGGTCGTACATGGCATAGACGGCTTCGTGCTTGCGCACCAAGTGCTCGGTCTTGAAGAACTCGGGCCGGAAGACGCGCTCGCTGTCGGTGACTGCCTCGACCATATACTCCCTCTTGAACTCGGCGAGCGAGCCGATCTTGCGATACAGCTCCTCGGTCTTGTCGATCCAATCGAGCGGGTATCTCCCGGGCCAGCTCGACACCCATTGCCCGGTATCGGGGTCGATGAACTTGATCGGTATCTCGGTGACGCGCCAGTCCGGCGACTTGCGGAGCTGGAGGGGCAGGCTCTCGGCGTCGAGCGGCGTCGCCATGATCCTTATATGGGCGGTCGGGGTGAGGGCAGGAAGCACGACGCCGGTGAACCATTTGCGGGTCTTGGCGCGCTGATCGGGTGTCGAGACGTTCTCGTCGCCTTCGACGTCATCGACGAGCACGCAGTCCGGTCGCCAGCTCCGGTGCTTGATGCCGCGCAGGGACATTCCGGACCCGACGGCCTGGATGCAAACGCCATTGGCGAGGATGATCTTGCGCGCCTGCCAGACGCTCCCCTTCTGCTGCCCGAAGAGCAAGTGGATGCGCTCATTGTACTCCAGCTCGTAGGTGATGACCTCGAGGCGCTCGACGGCGCGGTCGATGCTGTCGCCGAGCACGAGCCCGTTGTGCATCTCCTCGAACAGCGCGCGGATGATGAACGCCTCTTCCGAGAGCGTGGACTTCGCGCTCCCCCGGAAGCACAGGTCGATCGCACGCGCCTGGGTGTCGTGCCACTCGTCGATCAGGCGCAAGTGGAACGGCGGCGTGTCATCCTGGTGCCGGTGCCCGAACAGGAACTGATGCGCGAGCCAGCGGCTCGCCCTCATCTCCTTCAGCATCCGCACCCGGTCGGCGTCACTCGATTGGTCGGTTGAAGTCATCGGGGTGCCCCTCCCATTCCACGGCCCTCACCTCCCCGTAATACCGCCTCAGCCGTTTCGCCAGCACATCCTCGGGGCCAGCGGGCAAGTCGGCCAGCCTCTGGAAAAGAGCAGTGAGCTTTTCCACATCCCCCGTGTAGCTCAATTTCCAGCCCGCATTAGGCTGCGGAAACAGCTCGACCCCCATCGTGG
>Ga0180081_1000023_pt1 | contig 8912 bp, 16 predicted proteins | sample EasRiv590_16_10D_FD_123011 | JGI IMG/M metagenome (GOLD analysis project Ga0180081, IMG submission 123011) | Soil microbial communities from meander-bound floodplain in the East River, Colorado, USA - East River metaG ERMLT590_16_10D | ecosystem: Environmental > Terrestrial > Soil > Floodplain ... | reverse complement strand
TCTTATATTTGTTTATGGCCTCAGCTAATTCTATTACTTCTTCTACAGTTTTAGATAACTGCCATTCCAAGCTATTGACGTTTTCCGAGTCAATTATAGTAGACCTGTCCAATCTTAACTTGAACAGGCCCAACTCCAATTTCTTTTCTTCAGGCATTTTACCCTCCGTTGTTAGCTTTTGCTAATTTCTCCATATGATTTAATGTGGATTTAGGATCCTTAACTAACAATGCTTCTTCGCCTATGTCTAGTGGATCAAGCTCAACCAGAGGATATATTTTGAACATACCTGCTGTTGGTTGCCAGCGAGGATGTTTCAATAAGCCTTCTACAAAATATTTTCCCTGACCTTCTTTCGCAAATATAAACGGAAGAGGTGGGGGTGCTCCATCATACCGAGGAGAATTTAACATTACGGCTTCTTCTTCGTTCTTACTATTATTATATACGTGTAGCAAACATAAACCTTTTTCAAGATAACCTTTTATCCCAACCTTTATTGCACCATCCCACTGAGGAGTGTCACTTTTCTTCTCGGGGAGTTTCTCAGGCTTAAGACCACTTTCTCCTTTCGGAGGGTCAGTAGTAATTACCTTTTGTTTTTCAGGTTGATAACCCTTTTGATTCTTAAAAGCATTCGGAAGATTAGTAAGATCTTTAATCTTCTGTGTAAACTTAACCTTAGGCTTATCCTTGGATTCTTGTTTAATAACTCCTTTCTGTGATTCTATTGGAACTTGTTTAGGTATCTCAATTTTAGGCTCTTCTTTAGCCTTTTCTTTTACATCTGACTTAGTTTCTAAAGCTGGATGCTTTGTTTCCTTTGTTACTTCCTCAACGAAATCCTTAATAGGATCAGTTTTCCTATCAGAGACTCGCTTGAGATCTTCAACACTACCTTCTCTTAAAACTTCGTTTAAGGCTCCGTGGAAGATCTTCTGTTCCGGGATTATTTTGTCGATCTTATCCATAATTTCTAATATGTGGTCATTTCCCTTAAATTCTATCGACTTTATTATCTTAGTTGCTTGTAATGGCATCATTTCATAAGAGATACCCTTTACCTTAATGTATCCCTCAAAAGTTCTACTGTCATAATTCAGTGTAAAGCCTGATGTTTTGCACTCGAGTACATCGCCTTGGTCCATAACCAATACGGCCCTATGAGGTTCTCCGTTCTCGATAAATAATTTGATTCCCATATTTACCTTCTATATTTTTGATTGGTTAGAAATTGCTCTCTCCCATAGCCTAAGGATTCGATTGTTATATATTCCTCTTTGTCTTTGATATTCAAAAACATCGAAGATATCCATCTTCCTTAGCTCTCTAGGGATAGAATACCTATAGTTATGAGCATCTGACAACCATTTATCGTATTTAAGTGCCTTATCAAGCCTGATCTCAGGTATATGCATAAACAACATATTCCGACCATTCATTAAAGATTGCTTCTTAGAATAGATTGTGAAATATTTTCTTGTTGTACTATAAACATAACCGTGAAACTTAAATTCTATTTGAGTATATCTCAATAGCTTGCTATATAACACTTCTTTATCGATCCCTAGTGAATCTGATGCTTTGTGGTAATTATCTTTATCTTTGACTGTTAGTTTATTTTCTTTTATGATACCTACTCGTACTTCAGTACCAAACGTGGGCTTAACAAAGATATTACCATCAATATACTTAAGCCTCGTTGCATCTATTATTTGATTAGGCATTTCCTTTCCATAAATGAAAGGCGTACCGTTTCTGAAGCTTACTTGCTCCTTCTACAGTTACAAGCTTACCTCTTCCTTCGGCACGCCCCTCTCATTTGGAGGCTGTCAAATTAAACGTTGGAAACCTCTGAATCGCCCTGCAAGCTCTTCATCAGTCTCTGGCTTCTGCTCACTCTTTATACCTCCAAAGATTGTTTTGAACACAAAGAAATCAGGTATGCTATCATCTGGTACATAAATGTAATAGAAAAACAATTGCATTACCTTACCTCTAAGTTTGGGATTATTACTTTTTAATTTCACTTGAATAACATCACCTGGTCTTGGCATTTCTTCTTCATCCATATATCCATATCCAAAGCCTCTGTGCCAATCATACCAAAATATCTTATGTGGTACCTGCCAGTAGTTATAAATCCACTTTCGTGGTCTAAACCTTACGTACAGCCACTTAAGACCATCAGAAACTATGCCCAAAGGCGGTTTCCTCATTAGTAATTTATTAGCATTAAAGAACTTATACAGAACAAATACAGTGATTATAGAGCCTAGAGCCAAGGTTCCGAGGTGCGTTAGAATAGTGATATAGTTCATATCCATTGATTGTCACCTCTTATATGGTGGATACTCCAAGCTCAGGAGGTGGAATATCGACAAACGATGCCTCCTGTACTTCTCTCTTTGATTTAGATTGCTCGGATAAAACTATGTCGAGTACCTTACCAAAGTATTCATAGCTAAACCTCAGCACAGCGATTTGGTCTTTGACCGATCTTACCTGTGCGGTAAGTAATTTTGCCGTTTTATCTACAAAAAGCTCATTGAGGTCCTTGTAGTCGCTAAGCTCTAGTACTCTGAGTTGTACTTTGTGCATAAATGGTTTGAGAACTTCCATTAGTTCCTCCTGAACTTGCTTATCCATTAAAAGTTTGTTAACTTGCATAGTTACATATGACAACGAGGTTAATCTCTTAACCTTATAAGCTTTCATATAAGCTGAGTATGGGTCAAAACCCATTCCCATTAGTGTAACGAATTCGCGCTTCTCTATAGTCATATATTTCCCGAGAGCGCTCGTATTCCCGATAGAGGACTTATTATTGTTTGCGACTTGAGCGTAAAAGTTCTTGGTTATCTTCTTCTCGCCCTTTGCGTCGTAGTAAACGCCAAATGTTCCCATTGGGAAACGGAAAGTATCTGTGTACTGACCACTCCTATGACGTTTGTTGCGTAATAGATAGCGTCCTAAGCATTGTAAAACGTATCCATCATCGGATACAACCCAATCCCCTATTTGTACATCTTTACGATGCCACGGAGTCTTAGGTTCTATATTAGCTTTGACTGCTTCATCAGGGGAGTCATATATAATATGCTCACCCTTATAATTGCCTCGTCTTACGGTAAACTTACGCATCTCGGAAAACTTAAAATATTAAGTTAGCAGTGGTATAGAAAAAACTAAAAATAATATAAAATATTCCCAATATTATAGATAAAGCTATTATGCCTACGATTCCATAAGCAAATAGGTCTGTAATATGGTCTAATAGTTTGTCCCATCCATCACTAATCGTTTGACTTAGATTCTCCAGACGATCTTTCTTCTTCTGGTCCCTTTTGTTCAGCGTCGCGAACTTCATCTTTCACCTCATCTTTCGGTATATCGTCTTCAATGACGTATAACCTATTTCTCTCAGCCTTTTTACTAAACTTAACTGCCGGTTTGAGCTCATCAAAGGTAGCTGTAAAGTTTATATCCTTCATTGTACCTTTTTCTTCACCTCTTCCTGTCACACGAACTACCTGCTTGGTCTCGTCAACAGTTATAGAGTCAATCATATCTGATCTATCTAAAATACTGTTGAATTTGAGCCATTTTCGCAGTTCTTTTACAGTTATTGGCACTATTATGCTCCTTCTACTGTTAATATAATAAAAAACAGTATTAATGTCAAATTATTTTATTAGGCTCGTTGTCTTCACCTTTGTTTCTGTTCTGATCCGATTTAATATCGTCTACCGGTCTGTTCTTGGTCTTGTCAAAGAAAAACTTTTTATCTTTCTTAGGATACTGAAGATTATCGGTTCTGTCACCCTTAGTATCTTTAACTCTCGTCCTGAGCTTGACAATATTACGTGGAGAGTTCATTGCACGCATTATCATATTGCCATCAATAACTTTTATACTCCTGTGTCCCATCCTCGATGGGAATTCTTTCATCGGGCTGTCCTGGAGTAAGTCATTAATTAAATCTGCCAGTTGATTAGGATCCATATTGACGGTCTGCGGTTGGTCTGGCTCTTCGAGGTCATACATTTCTCCCGCATCCTCGCCCTCTTGGACTATGAATGCTATATCGATAAAATCAAATTTACCTTTATCATTCATCAGGCTTTTTAGCTTTGCCTTGATTGAATCAACCAATAAATCAAGGGAAGCATCAAGATCGTCCATCTTTACTGAGTGATCTTTCTTTCGATCGTTATCTCTCAGCATAAAACCTGTATCCAGCTTATAGAGTGTTAAATCTACTCTACCTGTTTCTGCGATGTCAAAAATAGGAACATCGATTGGGTCATTTTTTCCCATTAGATCTCCTTGTGTTAAGATTTGAAATTGGATTAAAAACTTGGAGAGGGCGTAACCTTCACCCTTGCCTTACGGTTATAGATTGTTCAGGTATACTAAACTGTGGGAACCTCACAATGTACTTGTATTCCTACAAATATGCAAAGTCAGCTTATTAAACCAATGCCCGCACCTCTCCAACATCAAAATATCTTGACTTTCTTTACGGTTCGCCCAGCTTTGAATGTGATGGTATTATATCTATCATCGTCCTCACCAGCTTCGATAGTTTCTTGTACTGGTAAAGCTCCAAATCTATGCAATATGACTTTATCCTTTTCAATCAGAACTAAGTCTCCGTTTTTGAGCTCAAGATAATCATCTGGTTTAACCTTCTTGCGCTGAGATATAGCTATGGTAGCTAATATCAGAGCCATTAAGGAAACCAGTATACAAATTACATTTAGTACGTTCGGGTTCATTGTTACCTCCGTGTAGGCTTAAGCTTTCGATTCTTGGGTATGTTAATACTCAAGTTACCAAAGCCAGCCTCTTTATCAGATGTTTTATCAGTCTTCTTAGCCTTCTCCTCTTTAGCAGGAGCATTGACCACTACTTTGACCTCTTCATCTACATCGGGAGGTAAACCTTTATCGTACTCTTCGACAGCTTTTCTACAAGCTCTTTTGGTTTGTAGATATAAAGCATCAAGTGTCTTTTGTGGCATCTCTTCATTAAGCGTCTTTATCGCTCTATATGAATTAACTATGCTACCAACGACAATTATGAATATTAACCCTATCAACGCCCATAAGGCTACAGGGTCAATCTGCACAACTTGTACCTGTGCAATTAGTAAAAGGTTCACTATTCCTCCTTCTATTGTGATTTGTGGATAAGTTTATTAAGTTGGAAAAGCCTTTTTACTAAAAATAAAGGTAAGTGCTATGCTCACTACATAACACTCACCATTTATTGGAAGCTACAAATCAATCTTATAGCTTACCAAAACCTGCATTAGAATCTGCTACCTCAACATCGTTATCCTCATCATTCGAATCACCTCTCGGTATCATCGTCTGAATACCACCACGAGCTGAGTTAACTGCATATTCAATCTCAAGAGCTACGACAAGCTTACCCTCTTCGGTGACGCTTATCAATCTACCCACAGCCTTATTGCCCTTAAAACCAAGATTGTACGATGCAAATACAGCTACACCAGCCTCTTCACCGACCTCTTTCAAGTTATCGATGACAGCCTGTGCTACCTCACCAACGGAAGTATATGGCTTTGGCGGTTTAGCTGATGACTTTGGAGTAATGGTAGCATATTCTCTATTATCTCTACCTGTCCAAGGTCTGATTGTACCTAATTGGTTACCAACCCACTTTATAGCGTTGGTCATTTCTTTGCTGAGCTCAACTGTGTCGTGAGAATTCATATCTTTCTCAACAGTTGTGGTTTCAGCTTTTTCTTTAGCTGGAGGGTTCTGTGCACCCTTATTGTTTTTATTGAACTTTATAGCCATACTATGGCTCCTTTCTTAAAGATTTAGTTGATGATAAAAAACTCATACAAAAGTACGACGGAACTTAACAAAAAGAGAAGAGGGACAAAAGAGTCCCTCAGTTCTCTATCCACTTCGAACTTGCTCAGTTTCCACTTGCTCTTTAGCCTCACCCTTAGTATCATCCGCTGTTTCATCGCTCTCTTCAACAATAGAGAACAAGAAGTAAGTATCACTCTTGTCCTTTTCCATTGAATGATAGCGTAAGGTAACCTCGTTGTTCTCTTCATCATCCACTACGAAGTCCCAGTCATCGGCTTTCTGTGCGTTAGCATTATGGTCTGCCTTAACATAGCCAGCAAATATATCAGCTGTTTCCAGTCCTTGAACAGTTGTGTCTATCTTAAAGCGTGCAAGGTTAACACCGTTTCTATCAACGATATCAGCCTCTGGGGCTGAACTTAGGAAACCATACAAGCGTTCAGCGAATCTCCGAGCCGTTTTACGTTTCACTTTGTGCTCCTGTTAGTTATTGAATAGTTGACTATCTAAAACAAGTACGACGAGTACAGAAAATTATTGATAAAGCTGAGTTACAGGATTTGCTTATTACCTGTAAATATCACCCTTATGAGCCCAATTCGTATAATGGTGCTACCAATGCCTCAGATATTACTACCCCTTAGCATACTTTCGTTTATACGGCGATTCGGTATCAGGTAACCTCTCTTGCGATACGCATTGCAACCAGTGGCAATTTACTGGACTCAAGATATTACTACACGACTCTACATTACACTCTTGGTAACATAAAGCTTTAGCACATCACCCAGTTGGATGATACACTACTCTGCCGAGCTTCCGTGTAAACCTGTAGAAGCTGATTGCTCCCTCGGGCACAGGTTTAACCCCTGAAGGGTGTCGACTCCCAACAGTTGCTTTATCAAAACTTTTTTCTGTTTATCGAACATCTCACATCAAATAGGCACCCCAGCTCACTTATGACTATCCGTGATAATTGTCGTGATAACTGGGGCTTTGATAAAGATGCCGAAAAACGAAGTACGACGAAGGAGAGAGAGTACGTTAAATAACATAGTTCGTGGGCATATTACCCTCACGAAACCATTGGTATTCTCTTTCATTGATTGGTATATAAACATATATCATCCAATCCTCTCGCCCTACCTTAACCTTAAAGCTATAACTGAATGGTTCCACTATGTCCGCGAAATGTTCATTAATGCTCATTTGCAATACTTCATTACGGAACTGCTCAGCATAACGCTTATGTATCATCTGTCCTATTCTATCCATATATCCTCAGTTTAAGTTAATGAAAGCGTTTTGTATTAATACACGTTTAGGGTCATTAGATGCTAATACAAGGTTATTATGCCCTATTAAAAGTAGTGATACACATACCTTAATATCAGCACCCTTATGACCCTCAATACTAATCTCACCCGTCTCATCTACCCACTCTGCATTTAGATGTGGGCGAATTATACGGTGAGCCCACAGCTTGAGTCTTTCATCTCTATTTAAGGGCATCTCTATTTCTCCTTTTAGCTCTATATATAGCAATAGGGAATAAACCACCTATGTATAAACTCAAGCATACTAAATAAATCCAACCTTGAGCATCATTATAACTGATAAGACAAGCTATAATAGCCCAGATACCAACCCAAAGATATACCATATTACTCTCCTAATTTTAATGTAAGAAAAGCATTGTTACCCATTATTCCTTTGCCTAAAGTGAATATTCTATATTGGTCAGCTTTTATATGAAGGACTATCTCATATAAAGCTGAGTCATTAGATATTATCTCAGCTGTATGAACCATTTGACATATCTTAAGATAGAAAAATGCATCATCGAGCCTTATCTTATATACCCCACGTGTAGTGGATACTTTCTTAACCTTAGGCTCTGGTGTAAGAGGGATTTCAACAAGAATAATGTTCTGAACCATTGACAACTCCATTTATTTATTGATGATTAACAAAGGGAAGTACGACGACTTCCCTTTATAGCTTATCGTTTGTGCTTACGTTCTCTTTGGAGTTGTTCAAGATATTTACCAGCCCTATTCTTATCTCTACGTGTCCACTCGATATTAATAGGACGATTGATACGTATCCTGTTGAGAATTTCTGTTGCATTAGCCACTGCTCGCACAAGGACTATATCCTTGACTCGCCAGAGCTTATTCATTTGATTGCATACTAATTGCGAATCAGTTCTAACAGCTATTCTCTCTGTTGTCTTGATATTATAGTTCTCAGCTAAATGTAACAAACCATAAATCAAGCCAGAATACTCCATTTGGTTGTTGGTATATTGCTTAAGGAATGACTTATGCTCTTCGTGTAGCATAGTATCACCCTCATATACGCAGAATGCACACTCTGATATTCTGCCATTCCAACCTGCACCATCTATGAATAATGTAATCATAAGTGACTCTCTCGCTTGTTGAGACCAACACTTATAAGTTTATCCCCTATAAGGCGCACATACTGAACTCTATGTGTTTCTATTTCATAAATAGGTTCTAAACCTTTCTTCTCAATTGTTATACCACAAGAGTCTTCGATTATAGTGCTATCATAATCAAGTTTGACACTACTAAGTCCAGCCTTCACGGCAAGCTTTGTTGCTTCTTGAATTGTCTCACTTGAAATAGGCATATCAGAAAAATATGTAGTAGGCATAATTCCTCACTATTAAATGATAAAATAATATATATATGAGGAAGTACGACGAATCATACTCCCTCATTATCAATATTGTCAAGAGTCTCGACTAATTGTATAAAGTCCCAAATCACATTACAATGACACTTTAATGGAGCACACCAGCAAGCTAAGGCATCATACTCCCTTAATGCCCTCAATCCAGCGTATATCTTCTCTTTCTTATCACCATTGAATAATAGAGTAAGATATCTACGGTAATTAATATCCACAGTGGTATCTCTATCACCGTGAACTATTAAATGACGAGGCTTACCAAACATACCAAAGTTATCCATTTGGTTCATTATAGGGAATATCTTACGCCAATAGTTATAATTAAGCCCACAATAAGCT
>Ga0180081_1000022_pt1 | contig 8913 bp, 5 predicted proteins | sample EasRiv590_16_10D_FD_123011 | JGI IMG/M metagenome (GOLD analysis project Ga0180081, IMG submission 123011) | Soil microbial communities from meander-bound floodplain in the East River, Colorado, USA - East River metaG ERMLT590_16_10D | ecosystem: Environmental > Terrestrial > Soil > Floodplain ... | reverse complement strand
TTGGGGAATTCTGCTGCCGAGGCTGAGCATATTCCCGCATAAGCCCCCAATGAACAATGATTGACTTCCAGATGGCTGGGGCAAAGCAGGAGAGTTTAGGGAACGAATCTTGCAAACAACTTTTTATGAAGTATGCACCACCTCTTCACGTAACAGGCCTGAAATGCGAAATCTGCGGAAGATCCTATAGACACAGCAATCTATACACATGCCCCTCTTGCGGTGATGAAGGCATATTGGATGTTGAGTACGACTACGAAAGTATTGCGTCAGCATTTTCAAAGCATCCCTTACAAAACCGGGAGCAAAACATCTGGAGATACAATGAACTGCTTCCGGTTTCTGCCGACATTCCCCGGCCACATTTATTTGTTGGGTGGACACCGGTTTACGACATACCTCGTCTGGCAGAGGCTTTCGGTATCAGGCAATTGTTTCTGAAAGATGACGGACGTAATCCCACCAACTCTTTCAAAGACAGGGCGAGTTCAGTTGGTGTGCTGAAAAGTATTGAGTTTGGATTCGGACAAATAGCCTGCGCATCGACCGGCAATGCTGCCTCATCACTCGCCGGGCTTTCAGCCGCGACAGGATTAGAGAGTTACATTTTTGTTCCTGAACGAGCTCCTGAGCCAAAGGTGACACAGTTGCTGATATTCGGAGCAACGGTTCTTCGCGTACTTGGTACATACGAACAGGCATTCGACCTTTGCAAAGTCGCTTGTGAAAAATACGGATGGTACAACCGAAACAGCGGCAGCAACCCCTTCCTGGTTGAAGGGAAGAAAACAGCAGGACTTGAAATATCAGAACAACTAAGTGGGAATTTGCCCGATTGGGTTGTAGTTTCAGTTGGCGACGGATGCACGATAGGTGGCATAGGTAAAGGTTTGCAGGAAATGAAACGATTGGGAATTACAGACCGTGTTCCTCGATTGCTGGGAGTACAGGCTGAAGGTGCAAGACCGATAGTGGACGCGTTCATCAGCGGAAGAGACCTTGTACCATCGGACGTGAATACTCTTGCCGACAGCATAGCCGTGGGCACACCGCGCAACTGGAGGAGGGCATTAAAGCAAATCAGGTTATCGAGTGGAGAAATGATCGCGGTAAGTGATGATGAAATACTGGAAGCAATGCGCACCACAGCCCGTACTGGAGCTGTGTTCGGAGAACCCGCAGGAGTAACTGGAGTAGCGGGTTTAAAGAAAGCAATTCAAAAAGGGATAGTCAAAAAAAACGAATCTGTACTTTGTATGATTACTGGAAACGGTTTAAAGGATATTCAATCAGCAAAACAGGCAGTCGGACAAGCACTTGATGTGAAACCTACGTTAGCGGGATTAACAGAGGTTCTGTCAAATCATGTTCATTAAGAATATCCGCGCATTTACCCTGGCACCGGCACAGGTAAAAACAACACACCTGAGGATCACAGGACCCGAGATCACTGCCGAAGGTCCATCGCTTGTGCCATTGAAGAATGAAGAGGTAGTTGATCTTGAAGGGAAACTTATGCTTCCCGGGTTTGTCAATGCGCACACACATCTTTATTCAAGTCTTTCACGTGGCATGCCCATGCCTGCAACAGCGCCTGCAAATTTCACTGAGATACTGGAGAAAATATGGTGGCAGCTGGACGTATCACTCGATGAAGAAACCATCTACTACAGCGCACTGGTCGGCGCGATTGATGCGATCAAATGCGGGACTACAACTCTTGTGGATCATCATGCCTCTCCTTCATCGATCACGGGCTCGCTCGATCTCGTCAAAAGAGCATTGCAGCAGGTCGGCATTCGCGGCGTGTTGTGTTACGAGGTAACCGATCGCGGCGGCAAAAAGAAACGTGATGAAGGACTTGAAGAAAACGAAAGATTTATCGAGGGAAATAAGACGGATGAATATTTCCGCGGATATGTTGGCGCACATGCCGCATTTACCTTGAGCGACGAGTCATTGCATCTTTGCGGTGAGATGGCCGCAAAACACAATACCGGCGTTCACATTCATGTTTCGGAAGATGTATGTGACGTGAAAGACGCTGAAGAGAAATATAGAAGCACCGTGTTTGACAGATTGGCGCCACATAAAATATTGACAAAAGAGTCCATCCTTGCACACTGCGTACACCTGACATTAAGTGAATTCAAAACCAGTAATGAAAAAGAGTGCTGGTTGGTTCACAATCCCCGTTCGAACATGAACAACCGTGTAGGGTACGCAAAAGTCCACCTTTTCGGAGAGAAGCTTGCCCTGGGTACGGATGGGTTTCCTGCTGACATGCTTGAAGAAGCTAAATTTGCATTTCATAAAACAAGGGATTCACACATTGATGAGAACATGAATTATGTGAATCTCATCACCGGTGGGCAAAAACTGATTTCAGGCATCTTCGGAAAAACGTTTGGCACTCTTGATGAAGGTGGAATAGCCGATCTTGTGGTGATGAATTACAACGAACCTACACCCATGGAGAAAGACAACCTGCTTGGCCATTATTTATTTGGTATGCGGTCGTCCATGGTTGAATCGGTAATGGTGGGCGGAAGATGGGTGATGAAAAACCGGACAATTCAAGGAATTGACGAAACCAAAGTGTTTGCAAAATCCCGGCAACTTGCCAGGAAGTTATGGATGAAGATGGAGAAAAGCACCTGAATGGGATTAGAGAAATAAGATTCATGGCCAAATTAACGCCGATACCCTTTGATCGCCTGCTGCGTAGAATCTTCTACGAATATAGAAAGACGGATTCCGTATTCGACCTTTCATCAAAAGAGTTTCATCGGCCGGGAAGCGAATATGATCTATCGGTAAAGTTTCTCGGGAAAAATGCCGCTAACCCTGCAGGGCCGGCGGCAGGACCACATACACAACTCGCCCAAAATATTATTCTCGCTTGGCTGGCAGGCTCCAGGATCCTGGAACTGAAAACAGTCCAGATCAACGACAGGCTCGAATTGACAAGGCCGTGTATAGACATGGCAACCGTCGGTTACAACACCGAATGGTCGCAGGAACTATTATTGGATGAGTCTTTGCGCGAATATGTAAAAGCATCGATGATCATTGAAATACTGAAGCAGTGGATGTTTCTCTCTGACCGCAGTAAACCATACCAGCCAAAACAATTTGACACCATTTTTGATCTCAGTGTCGGTTATGACCTGGCGGGAATTCAGACGGATAAGATCCGCAACTGGCTGCATTCAATGAGAAATGCAACTTCACTCATTGAAGAATACCGGAAGCACATTCCGGCTGAATTTTCCGGCTACCAGGACCTTTATTTCAATCCTGAAATCGGCGACAGCATCACCCTTTCCACATTTCACGGAACCAGGGCGGAGGAAATTGAAAGCATCTGCGAATTTCTTATTACTGAGTTGGATTTTAATGTGGTGATCAAGATGAATCCTCCCATGCTGGGAAAAGAAAAACTAGAGCACCTGCTGCATGAAAAACTCGGGTATACACATATTGAAGTCAATGAGAGTGCCTATAAAGCAAGCATCGCTTACAACGATGCTGTTGAACTGGTCAAGAGATTACAGGTAAAGGCAGGGAAAAGAGGAAAACAAGTTGGCGTTAAATTCGGGAACACGCTTGAAGTAATCAATAAGGGAACCTTTCTGAAAGGCAAAGTACTGTACTTGTCGGGCCAGCCTTTGCATATATTGCATCTTCAACTAGTGGATGAATGGAGGAAGACATTCGGTGCGAATTTCCCGATTTCTTTCTCAGCAGGTGTTGACGCAAACAATTTTGCTGATTGTGTTGCGATCGGACTGGTACCGGTTACTACCTGCACTGACCTGCTCAGGCCAAAAGGGTATGGAAGGCTGCCGCAGTATCTTCAGAATTTAGAAGGGAAGATGAAAGCAACGGGAGCAAAGAACATTGAAGAGTTCATTGTTAAATCAAATACATCGGACGGCAACGCAACCGGTGTTTATGAAAACGCGGTTCTTTCCAACACCTCAGAATTTCTGAAAAGGAGTATTGAAAATCCGCGGTATCATTATGACAATAACAAAAAAGGTCCCAGGAAAGTCGGAAGCCATCTTGTTTTTTGGGATTGTCTCAACTGCGATAAGTGTTTTCCTGTTTGCCCCAATGACGCCAATTTCGACTTTGACATAGAACCCGTTGATCTAAAATATTTCATAGTCGAAGTGAACGAGAATGGATGGAATAAAAGAGAAGGCGGTAGTTTTAAGATTGAACAAGTAAGCCAGATCGCAAACTTTGCTGATGCCTGTAACGAGTGCGGTAACTGTGATGTGTTCTGTCCGGAGGATGGTGGTCCTTACATCGAAAAGCCCAGGTTTTTCGGATCACTTGATTCATTCAGGCATCAGAAACACCTCAGCGGATTCTATCTTGATATAAGACAAAACGAATCTACATTGACAGGCCGTTTCAAAGACCGGGAATTTGAATTGATCTGGGAGCCTATCCTCGACAGATATGTTTTCAGTTCGAGCACGGCGGCCATCGAAACAAATGCATCCACACATGAAATAAGAAAAGCTTCATTGATCAATGCAAAAACAGGAGTCATAGACATGCAGTATTATCATGCCATGTCAGTCTTGCTGAAAGGAGCGTCCAACACAAACCGTGTGCACTTCGTGAATATTGAAGCCCATCAATCATAACCCGGCAATCTTATGAGCCAGACAGAAACGGAACAAGAATCAAGACTTGAATTCAACCTCAACGGAGAAGCATTCTCCGCGATGATTGACGATGATACTTCACTGATGACTGTTCTTCGTGAACAGGCTGGGCTGACATCACCGAAAAACGGTTGTGCTCCGCAGGGGTCATGTGGCTGTTGTACCGTCATCTGTGACGGTAAAGCCGTTGCGTCCTGTGCGGTTCCGGCAAAAAACGCGGCAGGCAAAAATGTCATTACGCTTGAAGGATTTACAGAAAAAGAAAGGGACATCTTCGCCAGAGCATTTACGCTAACGGGAGGAATCCAGTGCGGGTTTTGTATTCCCGGAATCGTCGTGCGCGCAAAACATCTTATTGAGAAAAACCCGCTTCCTTCAAGAGATGAAATTACCAGATCCCTTAACAACCATATTTGCCGTTGCACCGGTTTCGTAAAAATTGTTGATGCCATAGAAATGGCTTCTCAGGCATTGAATGGCGAACCCCTTCCTGAGGCAGATTATTCCGGCAAGATAGGTTCAAGCCTGCCGAAAATGGATGGAGAAAAACTGGTACTCGGACAGCGTCCTTATATTGACGACATCACACTTCCCGAAATGCAATACGCTGCCTTTTTATTTTCACCGCATCCTCGTATCAAGGTCATCAAAATGGATACTTGTGATGCTGAAAAAATACCCGGTGTCAGCAGGATTGTGACGGCCAGAGATGTCCCGGGAAGAATCAGGCAAGGTACGATTTACCAGGACTGGCCGGCATTTATCGCTGTAGGACAGATTACGCATTGTATCGGCGATATTCTTGCAGGGGTTGTAGCGTCTGATGTTCCGACGGCGCGGAAAGCAGTTGAAAACATAGTCCTTGAATATGAAATCCTTCCGGCTGTGTTTGATGTGGAAGAAGCACTGAAACCGGGGGCGGTGCAGGTTCACGAGGATCACGTGAACCTACTGTCAAAATCAATTATTAAAAGAGGCAAGGTTGAGGAACAGCTCACAAATTCCGCGTTTGTCGAAACAAGGACCTTTGAAACGCAAATGATTGAGCACGCATTTCTTGAGCCCGAAAGTTCAGTCGCCAGTTTCCAAAACGGGGCTATTGAAGTGTTGAGTCAGGGACAAGGAATATTTGACGACCGAAAACAAATAGCATCCTTCCTCAATCTCAACGAAGATAAAATTATAGTTAAGCTCGTCTCCAACGGCGGTGCCTTTGGAGGTAAAGAAGACCTGAGTATTCAGCCGCATGTTGCCCTGATGACCTTGCTTACCGGGAAACCGGTAAAGGCTACATTGACGCGGGAAGAGAGTATCCGCTTTCATCCCAAGCGCCATCCCATAAAAATGACATACACCGTGGGCTGTGATAAAGACGGAAAATTGACTGCCGTTCATGCCCGCATGATTGGCGACAAAGGCGCTTATGCATCCGTAGGAACGAAAGTCCTCGAGCGCGCTGCCGGACATGCCTGCGGACCCTACAATATTCTTCATTCCGACGTGGAAGCCCTTGCTGTTTATACCAATAATCTTCCCGGCGGCGCCATGCGCGGATTCGGAGCCAACCAGGCAGCCTTCGCCATGGAAGGAATGATGGATATCCTTGCTGAAAAAGTCGGTATTGACGGATGGGAAATGAGATGGAGAAATGTCGTTGACCTGGGTGACACTTTTGTCACGGGCCAGGTTTTTGATAAATCGGTGGGTATTAAGAGGACCCTCCTGGCTGTAAAAGATCTGTATTACTCTTCCAAGTATGCAGGGATTGCATGTGGAATTAAGAATGTGGGCATCGGTAATGGCATGAAGGAATCCGGACAGGCAGTCGTCACAGTTAACCCTGATCAGACCATCTCCATCAATACCGGGTTCACTGAAATGGGACAAGGCTTCAGCACGGTTATGATCCAGTTCTTCTGCGACGTTACCGGCATCGATCCGAGAATCGTAAGGGTAATAATTGATACGACGGAACCCACGCCTTGCGGAATGACTACCGCATCCCGAGCTACCGTTCTGGGAGGAAGAGCAGTGATAAAGGCGGCGGAGGAAATAAAGAAAGACCTGGATAAAGGAAAAACTCTAAAAGAGCTGACAGGTAAGAAATATTTCGGGGAAGTTAACATTGATTACACGACTTCGCTGGAAACAAAGACGGACAAACCCATTACCCACATGTCGTTCAGCTTTGCCACGCAGGTATGCATTCTGGATGATAACGGCAAACTTAAGAAATTTGTGGCCGCTCATGATGTAGGCAGGGTCATCAACCGGAAGATGCTTGAAGGGCAGCTGGAAGGCTCGATTCACATGGGATTAGGCTACGCTCTTACGGAAGAACTCAGGTTAAAAGACGGCGTACCTGAGTCTTTCAAACTCCGTTCACTCGGAATACTGCGCGCCAAAGACATGCCTGAAACGGAAATTCTCTTAATTGAAGAAAACGAACCCGAAGGGCCGTTTGGAGCAAAAGGCGTAGGCGAAGTAGGGCTGGTCCCTACGGCGGGGGCCGTGGCAGGAGCTTTGTATAAATTTGACGGTATCCGGAGATATAAACTGCCGATGAAAGATTCTCCGGCCGCGAAGGCAATCAGTCTGAAATAAATTAACCTGAGAATGAAACTAACGATCATTCATCCTCGGTATTGAATAAGCGAACACAATGAGCACGCTCACGCAATCAAAGGCAGATATGCTGCTGGAATCACTGAACAACCTAAAAACAAAAATGGTTAACCGTGATTTCCTGTTGACCTGGGAGCGCAATGACGATGAGATCAGAGCGGTTCTTGATGTCGCACAACTGATGAGCGACCTGCACGAATCCGGCTGTTCGATCCGCTCCTTTGACACAGGTTTGGCGATTGCTCTTTTCCGGGATAATTCAACCCGTACGCGCTTCAGTTTTGCTTCTGCGGCAAATGCGCTTGGGTTGGGACTTTCAGAGTTAGATGAAGAAAAATCACAAATCGCACACGGAGAAACTGTTCGCGAAACGGCCAGCATGATTTCATTTCTCGCGGAAACGATCGGCATCCGCGATGACATGTTTCTCGGCGAAGGCAATAAATACATGAGGGACGTTGGCGCATCGCTGCAGGAAGGCTATGAAAGCGGCATCCTTCATCAAAGGCCGACCATTGTGAATCTTCAGTGTGATATTGACCATCCAACACAATCACTTGCCGATTTGATGCATCTGAAAAACACCTTCGGTTCGGTGGAAAAGCTGCGTGGCAAGAAGATCGCCATGACTTGGGCCTATTCGCCGAGTTATGGGAAGCCGCTTTCAGTTCCCCAGGCAATCATCGGACTCATGTCACGTTTCGGAATGGATGTTTCCCTTGCATTTCCGGAAGGCTATGGCCTGATTCCCGAAGTGATTGAACAGGCAAGAAAACAATCTGCACAAAGCGGCGGCAGTTTTGAAGTTGCAAATGAGATGGAAGATGCGTTCAAAGATGCCGACATCGTGTATCCAAAATCATGGGCTCCTTTTCATGTCATGCAGCGCAGAACGGTTCTATTAAACAAGAATGATAAGTCGGGACTTCAAGCTCTCGAAAAAGAATGTCTTGAAAACAATGCCAAGTTTGAAAACTGGGAGTGTGATGAAAAGAAAATGCAACTGACAAAAGAAGGCAAAGCTTTGTATATGCATTGCCTGCCGGCTGACATCACGGGCGTAAGTTGCAAGCAGGGTGAAGTATCGAAAGATGTCTTTGAAAAATGCCGTCTTGGCACGTATGCCGAAGCCGGTTACAAACCATTTGTCATAGCAGCCATCATTTTCCTTTCGCGGATAAAGGATCCGGTTAATAAGCTGAGAAGCATCGTTGAAAACAACAAGAGACGGAGTGTGTAGCGCTGCTTTGCTTCGAGAGTGCTCTTGTTGTTCGTCCGTGAGCGGACGGTCTGAAAATAGCCCAGCGCTTTCGGCGCTGGGTGGCATACGCGGAGTAGATGAGTCCGCGAAGCGGACGACTGAACAAGTTATGGAATCTACAGAGTTTAGATATCAGCCGTCCGCTTCACGGACTGACCCGTCGGATATATCTCCGATCCCACCGATGAATCAGTGGACTACTGTCATTCGTCGGCTTCGCCGGCTTTTGGAAAAAAGCCGTGTAGCGCTCCGGTTTTCTTACCGTCGAATGAGCCAATAGATAACTCATCTCAAAGCAAATCACTATGTCCAGAATCATTAAGAAAATCGATCACGCGGTTG
>Ga0180081_1000021_pt1 | contig 8996 bp, 13 predicted proteins | sample EasRiv590_16_10D_FD_123011 | JGI IMG/M metagenome (GOLD analysis project Ga0180081, IMG submission 123011) | Soil microbial communities from meander-bound floodplain in the East River, Colorado, USA - East River metaG ERMLT590_16_10D | ecosystem: Environmental > Terrestrial > Soil > Floodplain ... | reverse complement strand
TTTATAATTAATACCGGATCTATTCTTATAGGCTTCCAAACCTACCCAAGCATCCCAATTATCTTGATCGATAAGAGAGTAATCAACTAGGACATCAGGATTAAGGGAAGGAATGTAGAATCCTTCAATTCCAGTACCAGAAATGGGAATATTTAAGGTAGATGGAGCTTCAAATGCTTTGGTAATATTCTCTTTGATAATTCCATCAAGAGATTTCATCAACTTTTTAAGGGCAACACGTGTACGTAAAATAGTTGTACCAGCAAAATCACCTTCTGTAGGAATATCTGCAGGAATACAACGAGTATCCCAATAAGTATTGTACATATCCCAACGATGTACACAATTACCTGACCAAATTACTTCAACTGGTTTACCTTCTTGACCCCCTTTGAATGTAGGATCAGTTTCAAGTGCAGTAGTTACAGTTTTATCCCAAGTAATTTCTACTGCAGAAAGATTGTATTTAAATGCATCGTAGAAGAAGAGAATAAACTCACGAATCCAACCACCTCGAATTGAATTCTCTTCAAGAAGTGCTTGAAATTGTGCTGCCACATCTTGATTAGCAGGATCAGCACTGATTTCAAAGATTGGATATTGAGAAAGAAATACAGCAACTTGATAAGCTACTGCAGATGTGATCTGAGGTTTGATGATGGGGACAGTAATGTTCTGAATTCTATTAGTATCCCCTAGAGTATTGGAGATCTTCGCACGCCATTGTTCAATGGTCATATCTTCTTCTCGCATGAAAGCTAGGTCAATAAGACGCATAGCTTCTCGAAGATTCCATTGTTGATTCATTAGATCATAATGACGCCGATGATATTGAATAAGAAGATCATGAGATTCATCGGAGAATTTATAGAGAGGTTGTGCAATTGGCATGATTATTTCCTAATCCATTCTATTCGAAGGAGTTTTATTTTTCTGAAGAAGCTTCATTAGAGTTTTCTCAATCTCTTTTTGGGATTTATTGGAGAAATTCTGTGTGAATCTAGCTTCCTGTTCACCCGGAATTTTTTGATACTGATCGTAATAAAGTTGTTGAAGATTATTTTGTAGTATTCTAATCTTATCTTCAGCAGGGGTGCCCTTTACAGAATCCAGTTGTTTGCGGAGGGCAGTCTCAACCTTAGGACGTGTAAAGTCTGAAGAAATTCCACCAGGTTTCCAACCTTCCATAGTCTGAATTGCATGTTGAAGTTCATGAAGTAGGGTTTCTTTGATTGCTTTAGAATCTTTCAATGTTTGAACTTCAATCTCCACAGTCTTTCCTCCTTTAGTTACGTATGTTCCCTGGTAGGGTGAAAAAGTGGGAAGATTAGAAACCTTGATATTCTTTAATTCTGGTATTGCTTCATATAACTCTGGATGGTTCAGAAGTTCTCCCGCTGTCGTAGAGAGAATTTTATCGTCACCTTTATTTTTAACGTTCGCTTCTAGGTGTCTCCATGAGTTTTTATCCCCCATAGCCACTGCTTCATTAAATGCTTTCATATCTTGATTAGTTATTGAATTCAAGACATCTTCATTAATTGAAGCCCCTGCATCACTTAACACACCCTTAACTAGTGGATTCCCCTTAGCATCTTTATCAACATATCCTCGTGTCATCTCTTGTATTGTCGAAAGTGGAACATCATTTCTAGAAAAGGCTTCAATAGCCCGTTCAGCAGTTTCTTGTGCAGTTTTAGTTCTTCCATGAACTTTACCTAATAAAGCAAATGGAAGAATCATTGCCTTTTTAAGGGCGCCAGTACCAGATACCATAGTTCCAGCAGTTTCAATTGCTGAGGCATCTTCAGGATTCATTCCACCAAGTTCTCTAAACCACTTAGATCCAGCAACTGGAGTTTCAAGAGATGTAGAGTTCTTACTCATTAGTTCGAAGGGAAGGTTGAGGATATCTACAGGAGAACCTAGAATATCAGATGTATTTCCTTTTAATACTCCAGATGCGAAATCCTTGAGCATGGGAAGAACATCAATCTTCTGCGGGGAAATGTGTGTATATTCTTGTTCTTTAGTTGGCATAGTCGAATCTCCGATTCTCAGGATTTCAGAACTCAAAACGAACAGGTTTCTAGTTCTGATCTCACAGGAATAGCATTATTTTCCTGAGCTTGGATACTAATTGTAGAGAGAATATATTCACCATATTGTTCAATAACTTTATTGGGGTAAGTGAGTAGATCGAGAATATTGTCTACATTCTTAGTTTTTAATGGATTAAATGTTACAATTTCATTATCCACTATCCCACGAACATCTTGATGAAGATATAATTCAGGTTCAGGTTGCGCAGTTAACCCTCTAAACATTGTAAGAATTCTAGCATTTTTCGATGTTTGGCCTGAATAGATATCTACACAATGAATACCTGTTATACCTAACTGAGCAGTTACGAAATTGAACCAGTAAAGATAAGAATACTGATAACCATTGGATTCTACAGCAATAAGAGGGCAATTATTATCAAGACAGAGGAGAATGCTTTTACGGATACATTCTCCAGGAGACATCTTTTCAGATATGATTTTTCGGGCAAGAGGTTTACCATCGAATATCTCGAAGTAACCTAAAGCTACATTATCTGAATTTGCTTTGTCATTTGAGGGGTCAATGATTATGAAATTACCTTGATGAATAAGATCATCAGTGAATGGATTAGTGGGAATAGCATTGAGATTAATTAGTTTATTAACTGAAGCATTCTCATCATTTAATACCTCCGCGAAGAATACTTCAGGATGTCCAGAGCGGAGATCATTTTCATATTCTTGAAGAAGTTGACGAATAGGTTGTAATTCTTCCCAAAGAGATGTACCATCTGAAAGAATACCACCAACAATAAATCTCGTCCAAGTAGGATTATATTTAATTTTCCGTAGAAGAGAGAACTTGGTAGGATACATGTTAGCAATGAATATGAAGAGACACCCATGAGGTGATTTAGCTTTCATTGCTGTACCATACATCCAAGTTTCAATCTTCGTAGAAACTACTTCAGAATCAGCATCTTCACGAGTTTGAATATCGTCGAAGATAATAACATCTGGCCGCTCATTTTCTAATGTAATACCTCGGATGTCACCTTCACAGCCAGATGCCATGAGAATGATATTTCTTCCTCGAAATCCGAATAACTTAAGTTCTTGTCTATCTGTTTCAATTCCTAGTTTCCAATCTCCGAAAAGTTTAAGAACATTATTTTCAGATATCATTTTCATAATATCTGTAATAATGTTAATGCCCTTCCGTTGGGTACCACAAACTACGAGAATGAATTGCTTCTTAGTGAAAAGAATGCAATAGATAACAAAGAGTTTAACCAACATAGTCTTGGCAAATCCACGGGGAAGTCCAATGGCTATTTGGGTAAAGTCTCTAGTTTTATGTGATGCAGAGATGAGTAGGGAGAATATTTGTTTATAAATATCAGGAAATAAATACTTGAAAACAGTAGGCATAACTGTGCCCGCAAGAAAGTCAAGAGAAGTCTTAACTAACTCACGAACTAAATCTGTATTGACAGACACTTCAGCTATAGAATCTGAATTATCTTTCTCACTAGTGAATCCGTAAGCTGATGGATCATGTGGATTCATAAATTACTTAACTTCCCTAGGAGGATGAACAGCACAAGAAGCTACCTTATTATTCAACATTCGTTGAATTCGGAGCAAATGTTCCAGCGCTCGTTCTTTCTCTTGCCGCTCTAAGTCTGCTTTTTGCGTCGCTAATTCTAGATTCTTCTGAGTTGACATATTCGACATTTGGTACCTCTCTTGCATTCGGATCTTTCGACTTCTGCAATAAATTTTCCATATTTCCAGATTGAATAGTAATTAAATTCTTCTCTCCTACTTTCACTACTTGATTATGAATATTCATAGTAAATGAATTAATAATTGCAGTAGGTAGGATAAGTTGAACAACTTCCTGTTGATTCGTAATGGATGATGGATCAGAAACACCTTTACGTTTAACAGCATTAATTTGTGTAAGAGCTCTAAGAACTTCCATTGGTTTGAACATTAGAGGAAGGCAATCTTCCATTCTTTTGATAAGAACATCTTCAATCTTATCATATTTTTCATCCCTATCAGAATGTTTTGATAAATTCTTGAATCGAAGTTCAGAAACCTGAGAGGCAAAATTCGCATCACTAAGAAGTTGAGAAATGCGGGATACAGAAATTCCAACACTAGAAGCAACGATTTCTGGATTAAATCCCTTACCTAACAGGGCGAGCGCGCGCTCTTCGGTTGCATTACTCATGACTGATATCCTGCAGTTCTGAAAATAATTTCCATCAACATGTTCTCATCATAGATGCCAATCTAACAATGGTCAATGGGAGTCAGGTTCTTAACATGGAGTCAAAGAAATATGGAGTCAAGGAGTTAGGTAAAAAGTTTAGGAAATTGGGGAGAGGAGTTAAGGATAGGCGCACACTAAATATCAAAAAAGGTCCCACCCCCTGGCCTTGTTAGTTAGTACTCACTTATATGTGTAGGTTAGTTAGCGCTTACTTACGTATGTGGGAGTGAGTACTTACTTCGGATATGGGAAGATGTGGATAGGATAACCTGTGGATAACTAGGTGATGAACGGTGTATGTTAGTGAGTACTTCATGTTAGCATGATGATGTAGGTTTGATTGGATGTAAGAAAGAAGAATAGGTTAGGTAACTAACTAGAACTAGCTCACAGGGATTAGATACTTGGTAATGCGCCGAGTATCTAGGGCTAGTAGGCCTCTTTAACAATTCGCGCACGATTCGATATCAGAGTTCCATCTGCCTGGGAAGGTACATTCATGGAATTCTGAGGAACAGAATCAGTATCTATGCCCCCTAAAGTAACTCATGTCGGGAGATATCCTGTTACATATTAGGGAGATACTGGTCTCTTTTCTTAGACTCTCCCGCTTATATATGAGACTAGATATGAGATATGAGTGTTGTGAGAGTCTAAACCAAGGAGATATTGAAATGACTGATTTAAGATTCTCTGAATACTTCAAAGAAGAAATAAGATTATTCGGGGCAGAATGTGCCTGGAATATCTGGGTGAATAATGGGGGTATGGAACCCTGGGAATTCAGATTCTGGATCGGATTTCGCTCACTCACTTAATTCTCTGAATGTATCTACCTTGAGTATCTTCGATTTCATTGAGGGTACTCAATAAGATGCAATGTCGCATCAATGGATTATCGGAGAAAGTCATGAGCAATGTATCGAATCGTCACACTGTTGTTCCATTCATCGCAGGGAAGTCTTCAGCATTGAGTGGTCAGAGATTGAGCCGGTGTCTGTACAAGCCGGATAGGAAGACTGGGATTCAGAAGTATCCCAGTGTCTGTGTCTCTGTTCCAGAATTGGAATTGGAATTGGATGAACAGACAATTGAGAAATTGGCGCCGCATATCCTGGGGTTGATTGAAGGAGCACAGGATAAGATTCTGAAGAGTCTTTATGAATCCGGGAAGGGAAAATTGAGTAGTATCAGTAATGAAGATATCTCACTGAACGCCTGTATCGCGTATCTGGAACTCGAAGCCAGCGGTGGACGGCTTACGAAGGAATTCTTGAATGCGTGGTTCAATGAGAATGTTCAAGATAACCTCGCAGTAGTGATTGCAGAGAAAATGGGAATGTCTGATCCGAGTGAGAAGGACTGGGAAGTGGTGGGAAAGAAAGTGAATGGTTATCGGGACATGCTTTCTGCGCTTAGTGGTGGTGCGGTAGTGTATTCAGTAGGTCAATGTTCCGCGCTTCTGAAGGCACTGGAAATCGCTGGTGTTGATGATGATGTGAATAAGAAACTGGTGGCTCGATTGAACAACATGATGGCACCCCGGGAAATTGAGGAATTGATTTCACTGGATTGAATTTAGATTCTGGATTTTGGATTACGCCTCTGGATTTCATATTCAGAGGGATATTTGTGTTTGTGTTCACTCATTCACTAGGATAAATAATCATGTTTATCACTGCAAAATCAGTTAGTGGAAATGTCGGCGTATCTTCGATTTCAATGGAAAAAGCAGAAGAACAATTGGTGATGATGGATTGTAATAATTGTTATAATTGTAATAATTGTAATAATTGTGATCATTGTAATAATTGTGATAATTGTAATAATTGTGATAATTGTGATAATTGTAATATTTGTAATAATTGTAATAATTGTTATAATTGTTATAATTGTAATAATTGTAATATTTGTAATAATTGTAATAATTGTTATAATTGTGATTATTGTAAGAATTGTTATAATTGTGATAATTGTGATCATTGTAATAATTGTAATGAACAGCCAATTCAGATAAGTGGACTAAAGTGGATAGTAACTATCAGAGCAAATGAGACAATAAAAATCGGCTGTGAAGATCATGATAGAGATTACTGGGTCAATGTTAGCGATGAAGAGATTGTAAAAATGAATTTTGGTGCATTGAAATTCTGGCGAGAATTTAAGGATATGATCTTGTCAATTCATTTTTGAATTGCTTCGGGAGGGGCATTGTTACAGTCTAACAGACCATCAGACTACCAGACTGTACGCCCCTCTCACCCCTCCCCTGAGGGCACCTAGCCCATTCCTACAATGCACACTCTGGCTATCTCTGTATCTCCCAGGATACTCCACATATCCATATCTCTTCACATAGGGGACACAATTTTAATTAAGTTAATAAATATTTATTTAATATTAAAAAGAATTTAATATTAAATAAATACATTAAAAAAATAGGGGACCTAAAAAAGAGCAATGGTTAACAGGCTAACCCTATTTGGGTGTTCTTTGGCTTAGGTATGGATAGTGCGGAGAATGCACTGTTAGCTAAAATAGGGAGTGTATATTAGATGTGTATATAGTATTGGCACACCATGCCCTTGACAGCCCCTGCGAGGTGGCGTAGTCTGATGGTCTGACAGTCTCACTGATCTTCGCAATTAACATTAAATTTTCATTTATTAATTAAAGAAAGGTAATATTAATTCATGAATATTTCTCATGCATTCATTCAATACACAGTTCTAGAAGCTCTTATTGAATGTATCATAGACGAACGATTCTATTCACCTTATCGTCCATCACTCAAAACCAAAGGTATTCAATATGACAGTTTCATTCATGATGCATGTATCTGTACATTGGTGGAAAGCATGGGATGAATGTATGAGTGAAGAACGATTATTTTGTTATTGGCACCCAACATTCAGTAAAATTAGTATGTTACAACAACGAGGAAAGGACTAAATCATGATGTACATTTCATTCCAAAACAAAATTTTTCGCCGTTGGCATATTGGAGAATCGAAGAGGGAGATAATCATTTATCCTTCACAGATAGAGGCAATTCAAGCGGATGGAGATGAATTAGATGTAATTCTTAATTCATTCCATAATCTTCCTTGTCATAAGAGTAATATGGTACAAACATGGACCGGTGATATTGCTAGATTTATCTGGGATAATCTATGAACAGATTTAATGCTGTCTGATAACGATATTGATGCAAACATTGATAATCTATGAAAGAGGAACATATCATGCCTATCATGTACAAACTTGTGTCTCAAGATTATCTTACCAATAATTCAATGAAATGGGAAATAGGAGTAAAAAACAAGGCTCTTGCAAAAGGCAAGAAAATGTGTTCCAATCAGGTACTTCATTGTTATGCCTCGCCTGGAGAAGCTGCACTATTCAATAAATTTCATGCGGATATTCAAAATCCTAGGCTGCTAGAGATTGAATGCTCTGAAATTGTGAATACTGATAAATTGAAATATGCTTGTAAAGAGCAGACACCAATCAGAGAGCTTCCATTCCCTCAATTTTCGCAAAACCAAAAAATTGCGATAATGATAAAACATTGCCTTTTCCTTGCAGAGAAAGAGAGTGAAAAAACGTATATTGATTGGGCGAATAATTGGTTGGGTGGGATTGATAGAAGTATAGACTCAGCGAAGAATATGATGACTTATTATTATCCTTCTTCTTCTTTTTCTTATTCTTCTTATTATTCTTATTATTATTCTTCTTCTTATTCTGATTATTATTATTATTCTTATTCTTCTTATTATTATTCTTCTTCTTCTTCTTATTCTTCTTCTTATTCTTATTATTATTCTTCTTTCAAATCCAATCTAAAGGAAGCAATTGTTTGGGTTCTTGAAAATTTTCAAGAACCCAAACAATTAATTAAGGATGAATAATCATGCATGAGCTATCTCAATCAGAAGATTTCCACGCTGCAAGGAGATCACATATATGATCCAATGAATAGAGAATATGTTGTATTCAAAACTGAATCAGATAAAGGTGTTTGGATAGTAATGGCTAAAGAAAGAGAGAAATGATATGAATCCCTACAATCCTGATCCTGCTACATATTGGTGGGAACACTTATCTTCTGCCCAACGTAGATTCCTCGCCGATAATTGGGGCCGGAATTATTCAATCAATGAGTGGTATGAGCTAGTTAATTCTACTAATCCTCATCTAAGAATTGATCTTCACTCATTAAAGGGAATCAATGGAGAATCTTGGCCGGAAACCACAGTGGAAGATCTTAACGGCCCGAGGAAGAGTTAAATCATGGATAATGACATCGTTAAAAGCCGTCGCGAATTAGCTGCCATTAAAAAATCTAAGGGTGTAGATGGTCCATGTTTCACCCTAAATGAATTCGCTCAATCATTAAATATCTCCTTACCAGTCATAGTGAGCGCCATAGGTAAGAATAAAGAGCTATTAAATCCACCTAAGCCTATGAATATACATGGGGGTACGCAAATGAACAATAAAAAAGTTTATTACTCCCATAAAGCACTCAAACAATGGTGGGCTCGATATCTTGAATTCAAGAAAGGAGTAGTTAAAGATGGCACATCAACATCCATCTAGATCCAAGTATCGTCCATATTTATCCACATCCTGGATGATAGAAATAATTTCCGCTCTTAAAT
>Ga0180081_1000020_pt1 | contig 9288 bp, 7 predicted proteins | sample EasRiv590_16_10D_FD_123011 | JGI IMG/M metagenome (GOLD analysis project Ga0180081, IMG submission 123011) | Soil microbial communities from meander-bound floodplain in the East River, Colorado, USA - East River metaG ERMLT590_16_10D | ecosystem: Environmental > Terrestrial > Soil > Floodplain ... | reverse complement strand
GCGCTGGCTTATTCAAACAACTCGTACTTTCAACACGTTGGCGGCCAGGTGGGTTTTGACAAGATGGTCACTTACGCTCGCGAGTTGGGTCTCGGAGAAAAAACCGGAATCAACTATGTAAACGAGTCTCCCGGTAGGGTGCCGCTATTCAAATCGGGGTACGCGGTAAACCATATGAGTTCCCATGGAGACGATTTCGAAGTTACCGCGATTCAATTGGCAACGCTCGTCTCGGCAATGTCGAACGGCGGCAAGCTGTTGATGCCGCACGTGCCGCGATCGGTCGAAGAGACGTCGCAGTTCAGAACCGAGGTTCGCCGTAAAGTCAATATCGATGGGGAAGCCTGGAAGCGTATGGTTCCGGGAATGATTGGCGCCGTCAATTACGGCTCTGGCAAGAAGGCTTATCGGCCCGAACAAACCGTCGCCGGAAAGACCGGCACTTGCATCGGACAGGGCTCGTGGCTGGGGCTGTTTACTTCCTACGCTCCGGTCGTCAATCCACGTTTGGCGGTAGTGGTGATCTCGCGCGGCGCCGATGCTCGCGGACACCTGCCCGCGGCCGTTGCCGGCAATATCTACCGGGCGCTGAGCCCGCGCTTCGGCACGCAGATCAATTTCCAAATCGCCGAAGGGCCGGACGACGAGGCTACGCCTAACAGCTCCCGTGACAAGAAGGCTGCCGCGCTGAATGAAGAGGCTAAGGAAACCAGGGCGGAGACCGAAGCCGAAGAGAATGCTGACGAGGCGGCGGCAACTTCCGGTACGGCCAACCAGAATGCCAACACCACGCCGGCAGTTGAGAAGAGCAAGGTAAAGGCTACTTCGATGCCCGTCGAGACAAAGCCCAAGCCCGCAGCCAAGCCTCAGGCGAAACCGGCTGCGAACGAGACTAACGATGGCCGCCCGCGTCGATCCAACCCAACGAAACCGTAAGCCAGCGTCGACCGATTTTGTGAGAAACTAAGGAATGCCGAACTCTCGTGTTTTCTTGCGAGAGTTCGGCATTTTTGATGCAATGACGCGGTAGCAACGGGCAGCGTGGATTAAGGCTTGACACAGGATGGCTGTTGCCCTGATTATTGCCGCTTCGCGTGTAGCTTTGGGTCCTCGATTTCGTTTACAATCCAGCGGTCAACCTGGCGGAGCGACAACGAGCGGCTTGCGAATTGCATCTCAAACGGGCGGTGTTGAAGCAGCCGGACGACGCCCGGCAGATCGCGTCAGAACTGTAAGAAGGAATCGATCGGAGGCTTGAAGTAAAACCAATGAAACGCACAATCATATTATTGGCAGTTGCTGTCATGTTGGCAGCATTCGCTGCACCAGCGTGGGCCCAGGCGAAAGAGTGCAATGAGGAAAACAAGGCCGCGTGGTATAACACTTTCCTTGCGAACTTCAAAGGAGATCCCGCCCAGCAAAAGATTGCTTACGATGCCGCCAAAACCTATTTGACCACTTGTCCTGAAGATCCGGAGGACAAGGTCGCGTCTTACATGAAGAATAAGTTTGTCGTTCCGTATGAAAAGATGACGGCGGGAGCGACCGTGAAGAAGCAGTTTGAAGATGCCTTCAAACAAAAGAATTATGCGGACCAGATAAAACTGGGCAAGCAGATTTTGGAGACCGAGCCGGACAGCCCGGCAATCTACATAATTCTGGGCGTCACTGGTTTGGGTGATCAATCACTGCTGTCCGAATCAGCGCAGTTTGCAAAGAAGGCTATCGAGTTGATCGAGACGGGAAAACCCTTCGCGCCCTATGAGACAAAGGACAAGGCGCTGGCTGCGCTTAACTATACGATCGCGAAGTCCCATCTCAAGAACGCACCGGCTGAGGCGATTCCTTACTTGTTGAAAGCGGCCCGTTATGAGAGCGATCTGAAGAAGAGTCCCTTGCTTTATGTTGATCTGGCAGCTGCTTACAACGATGGACCGCGTGCGAAGCAGTCCGAAGGTTACAAACAGTACCTGGATAAGCCGGAGTCCCCAGAGAGCAAACTGGCGCTCGCCAATATTAATCAAGTTATCGATCGGCAGATTGACGCCCTGGCTCGCGCGGCGGCGCTGGCGACAAACGCCGCGGACAAGAAAAGCCTTATGGACGTCCTGACTGAGACGTACACGGATCGAAACAAGTCTCCCGCGGGACTCACTGAACTGCTGGCCGGTGTTCTTTCCAAGCCGTTGCCGGATATTCCGACGCCGCTGACCTCGCTACCCACCCCGGCGCCGTCAACAACTCCGGGAACCAGTGCCTCGCCGGGAACGAATGGCGGCGCCCAGACCGGGAACGGAGGCACAAAAACAGCAGGCACACAGGCCGGAAGCGCCAAGCCCGTAACGACTGCGGCCCCGGGCAACAAGCCGAAGCCGCCGCGATTGAATCATCGCCGGGTCTAAAGATCCGAACTTGGCCCTGGCCTGCAAAGCTGCACGCATAGCGCTTTGATCTCCAACGCCGAATCCATCGTCACGTCGACGCTGGGTTCGGCGTTTTGCTAGAATCGCCGCTGGTGAACACCTCCGACCTTCAACAACTGGATCAGCTTCAGGAAATACTGAGGTATCGATTCCGCGATAGTGCTTTGCTCGCCCAGGCGATGACCCATCGTTCCTGGGCGCACGAACAGGTATCTGCTCGCTCACACCACGATGCTCGCAATCTACACAACGAGGCGCTGGAATTTCTCGGCGACTCGATTCTGGGGCTAATCGTCGCTGACTATCTTTTCAAAGCCTATCCGGGCGCCAGCGAAGGGGAATTGTCGCGCATGAAGCATCGTCTGGTGAGCGCTCCGACCCTGACGAGGGCGTCGACTGAGTTGCAGCTCGGAGAGTTTGTCCGATTTGGTCGCGGCGAAGAGAAGACTGGCGGCCGGCGCAAGCACGCGCTGTTGGCCGATGTGTTTGAAGCGGTAACGGGCGCGATCTTTCTGGACGGAGGATTGGAGGCGGCGAAACAATTCGTCGAATTGGCACTGGGCGAAGAGTTGCGCGCAGCCGACCCGGTAGCCGCCGCCGCGGCCGATCCGAAGACGATGTTACAGGAGAAATTACAGGCTACTCGTCAACCAGGGCCGCAGTACACGGTGGTGGAAACCTTGGGTCCGCCTCACCGTCGCATGTTTTATGTCGAGCTAAAGTGGAACGGCGGCGCAGTGCGAGGCGAGGGGGTAACCATCAAGGCCGCCGAGGCCGCCGCCGCGCAGGCGGCACTGAAGCAAATGGAAACCGAGTGAGCCAGACCTATTAGCTTGACCACGACGCGCGCCAACATCTACGATGTCCGCAATGAACGAACCAGTCATCACCACCGAAGAAAAGACTACTGAGAAGGCCGGCGTGTTCAGTCCACGCTCAGTCAGGCCTAACGGTCGTGAGCGTGACTCAAAGGTCGAGACGGAAACCATTGGGCCCCCGCGAAGCGTCATTCGCGAATACTTCGAATCAGCGGTAGTGACGGTCATCATGGCTTTGTTCGGGATGACTTTTATCGTTCAGGCCGTCAAGGTTCCCACCGGCTCGATGCAGAACACGATCGTCGTCGGCGATCATCTGTTGGTCAATAAATTCATTTTTGCTCCCGGACCGCGCTTGCCGGTGCTGCCTCAACGCGAGATCAGGCGCTCCGACATCATAGTTTTCAAGTATCCGGGCAACCCTAATAATCCGGACCGGGACCGGGATGAAGACAACATTCCCTTCAAAGTTAATTATGTGAAGCGCGTAATCGGCCTGCCCGGCGACGAGGTGGAGGTAAAAGGGCTTCGCGTTTACGTCAACGGCCAGCCGCTGCCGGAACACATAGTTGTGGCAAAGAGACCGCTGAGGGAGATTGACCAGAAAGCGCCGCTCGAAATCATTGAATCAACTCCACGCAAGGGTGACGAGCTCTATGATGTTTATTACTTCGCAGACAACGTGTCTGCTGAGCGTGAGGGCAAAGAAGGTGGGGCCAGTCCCGACTTTCACTTTGCCGTGAACGGCAAACCCGTCAAAGTACCGGACAACTCCTACTTTGTCATGGGTGACGATCGTGACAATAGTCTGGATAGCCGGGCCTGGGGGTTTGTCCCGCGAGAACTGGTCATTGGGCGGGCGATGTTTGTTTACTGGTCATACGACGAAACCAAACCATTCAATCCTTTCTCTTTCGATTTCTTCAGTAATTCTCGCTGGAGCCGTACGGGCACGATGGTGAGATAGTGGCGGGCGACCCTTCCGCGTTCAGGCGTTTGCTGTCCTGGGGTTTTTGGACCCGCGTGTGGACCAGGGTCGAAGGAGATGAAGTCTTCAACCGCTCAGCGCAGTTATCTTACTATTTTCTCCTCGCCCTATTCCCGCTGCTCCTTTTTCTAATCACGCTGTTTGGCTATTTCACTGGCGCCGGAACGCGCCTTCACGACCAGCTCATTTCCTATCTTAGTGATGTCATGCCGTCGGCCGCCGTCCAACTGGTCGTGGCCACGATAGACGAAGTCACCCGCGCCCGCGGTGGAGGTAAGTTATCGTTCGGTTTGCTGGCTGCGCTGTGGGCGGCGTCCAGTGGAATGAATGCCATCGGGCAAGCGCTCAACGCTGCCTATGGCGTGCCCGAGACCCGGTCATGGTGGAGGGTGCGTTTGATTTCGATAGCGCTGACCGTGGCCCTGGCGCTCTTAATTATTTCGGCATTATTGATCGTCCTTTATGGCGGTCCAGTCGGTCATTTTCTCGCCGTCATGGTCCATCTTGGGCCGGCCTTCACAGTGACGTGGAAAATCCTGCAATGGCCGATCTCGCTGGCCTTCGTCTTCACTGGTTTCTCACTCATTTACCAGTTCGCACCCAATGCCCGGGCCAGACGCCACGGGAAACGGATACCCTCAGCCGACTACCGGCGACGCTGGGTGTCGCCGGGCGTGTTAATTGCGGTCGTGCTATGGCTACTCGTCTCACTTGGCTTCCGTCTCTACCTGCACTTCTTCAATTCGTACAGCGCTACCTATGGCTCGCTGGGCGCGCTCATAATTATGATGTTGTGGTTTTATCTAACTGGAGCTGCGATCCTCCTGGGTGGCGAGATTAACTGCGAGTGGGAAAGCAGCGATCAGACTTTGGGATAGCCGCCGAATCAGATTCGGACCAGCTCGAAATCGTCCTTCCAATGTTTAGGAAAATTTTTTGGAAAAATATCTTGACATCTTGCTGGTGGCGGTATAGAGTCCGCAAAAATGAAAGCAAGGGAATTTGCTAAGCCCCATAAACGGCTGGTTCTGCAGTGGAAGAACAAGGGGTTAGGCTCCAGTTACCTAACGTATCTCAAGTAGAAGTCTCAAAGTTTTCAGCACAACCAAAGCGCTCTTTAACTCGACGTGGCCGAAGGTCTGTCTGGTTCTCTGAAGGAGGAATCCTCTAATGGCGTTTATCTCGAAGCGGAACAAAAGGCGAGAGCAGGAAAGGCGAACAGCCGCCAAAAACCGGCGTGAGCTGATCGCAGCCGGTTTCAAGCGGCGCGACTTATTGAAAATGGGATTGTTGACGAGCGCCGGCATGCTCATTCCAACGAAAGGATTGAGTGCTCGTCCGCTCACCCATGCCGGCTTTGAATTCGACGACCCGCAGAGTCCGCCCACCACGCCATTCGTCGAGAACATGCCGCGCCTGTCAGTCCTCGCGCCGGTCGCGGCGCTGAATCCAGCGCCAACTGCCGCGCCGAATACAGCTGCCGGAGAGGCGCGCACGGTAGCGCATCAGGCTTTCGCCCAGTTTCCGCCGCAGAGATTCTATGAGATGTCAGAGCAGCAGGGGCTGGTCAGCGTGTCCCCGCAGCTGCCGCTGCAACCTATCTGGGGTTTCAACGGAATTACTCCGGGTCCAATGATCGTCGAGAGGTACGGAGTATTGGGCAGTCCTCAGAATGGGTCGATCCTGGTGAGGCAACGCAATAACCTGCCCGTAAACAACGGCGGCTTCGGGCTGCCCTCGGTCACGACGCACTTACACAATGGCCACACGCCGCTCGAAAGTGATGGCTTCCCCTGCTTCTTCATGGAGCGCGGCCAGTTCTACGACCATCACTATCCAAACGTCCTGGCCGGAATCAACTCCACCCATCCCGGCACCGGTGACATCAAAGAGGCGATGAGCACGCTGTGGTATCACGATCACCGCATCGACCACACTGCGGAAAACACCTACAAAGGGCTCGCCGGAACCTACATTCTCTTCAACGAGTTCGACACCGGTGATGAAAACACGGGATTCCGTTTACCCAGCTTTGGCGACGGTCAAAACCCGCTCACCAGCTTTGACATCTACATGGTCTTTAACGATAAGGTCTTTGACGAACAGACTGGATTGCTGGCCTTTGACCTGTTCAATACCGACGGCATTCTGGGAGACAAGTTTCTGGTCAACGGCAAGATCAACCCGGTACTGCACGTGAGTCCCCGCCGGTATCGCTTCCGCTGGTTGAATACGGGGCCCTCACGTTTCTACCAAATGTTCGTGCTCGATCCAACCAACAACTCCAGCAAATCATTCTGGCAGATCAGCACTGACGGTAACCTGATGGAGAAGCCGGTTCAGGTCACCAGTAGCCGCTTCGCGGTCGCCGAGCGTGTAGACGTGATTGTCGATTTCACCGGATTGGCGGGAAAAACCTTCTATCTCGAGAATCGTCTTGAGCAGGATGACGGGCGTGGCCCGACGGGTGACGTCCTGGCGGCCGGACAAGGGCAGAAGATACTGAAGATCGTGGTTGATGGCCCGGCCGTGGCGGACAACAGCATCAATCCCGCGCTGATCACTCAGTTCTATGGCTTTCCCAACACGACGGAGGCGCCGCGTATCACGCGGACGTTCCGGTTTGAAAGGGGCAACGGCCAGTGGCAAGTCAACGGTCAACTGGTCGGTGATTGTGACGATCCTAATGACATCCGCTTTGCCATCAAGCGCAACAGCGTGGAAAAGTGGATTTTCCAGAACAACTCGGGCGGTTGGCAACACCCGATCCATATGCACTTCGAGGAATTCCAGACCCTCTCGATCAACGGAGTCGCGCCTAAGAACTCCGGGCTGATTGAGCGGGGCCGCAAGGACGTTTTGAGGTTGGAACACAACGCGCAAGCCGTCGTTTATTTCCGCTTCCGTGACTTCGTCGGAAAATTCCCTTTGCATTGTCACAACGTAGTGCACGAAGACCACGCGATGATGGTGCTGGGACAGATTAACGACGTGGGAGACAACAAGACCCAACCCTAGTGGTCGTGACCAGCGTTCCGGCCTTCGACCCAAAGTGCTGGAGGATTCCGAAAGGGGCAGTTGGAGAAAGGACTTCTGATGATAAACATGAACAGGAGAAATTTGATAGGGCTGCTTGGCACGGTCCCTTTCGTTGGGCTGCTAACGCAGGCGCAAACCCGCGATGCGGCGCGGCAGTTCAAAGACATACCGTCGCGTGAGAGGATCAGGCAGCGTTATTTCCCCAACCTGGTGCTTACCACTCACGACGGCGAGAAAGTCCGATTCTACGACGACCTCGTCAAGGACAAGATAGTGATCTTCAATTTCATGTATGCAAAATGTGAAGGCATTTGCATGCCCGTAACCATGAATCTGGTGAAGGTACAAAAGCTCCTCGGTGATCGGGTCGGGCGTGACATTTTCATGTACTCGCTGACGCTCAAGCCGGAAGAGGATACGGCGAATAAGCTCGCGAGCTATGCGCACATGCATAAGGTGGGACCTGGCTGGAAATTCCTGACCGGATCGCCCGCTGACCTGGAGTTGCTCAGGCGCAAGTTGGGATATGTCGATCCGGATCCCGAAGTGGACAAAGATAAGTCGAACCACATTGGCGTTATAAAGTACGGAAACGAACCGCTCCAACGATGGGGTGGATGCCCGGCGATGTCGAAGGCTCCCTGGATTGTGAAAACGCTAAGCTGGGTGGATTGGCCACGAGACAAGGAAATGCCGAACAGCAAAGGAGCACGGTCATGAAAAAGAGTTCATTCGGAACGAGAGTCCTTTTTGTTTCTGTATTTCTCCTGGTCATCCTGGCGTTGGCGCCATTTAGCCCTGCGTTGATGCAGGAGGGAGCCCAACCGACAAATCAGATTTCGCTGGGTGGCGGCGTTGCGCCGTCCAGCGCTGACGCGATGGTTGCACCGACTTCTTCCAGTAGTACCACTGCCGCAGCTGAGGAGGGTGGCGGAGGCCCCGAGACAGTGGTCTTCGATGGGACTTACATCTGGGTGACGAGGCAGTTCCGGAATTCCGTGGTACGACTTCGTGCATCCGACGGGCTGAGCGCCGGATCGTTCGCTGTTGGGAAGTCGCCGGTGGCTTTGATAGTAGTGGGGAAAAGTGTCTGGGTGGCGAGCCTGGGTAGCAATAGTGTGACGAAGCTCCGAGCGTCGGACGGAGCCCTGCTGGGCACCTACGGCGTGGGCAATAGTCCAGGCGGGCTGGCCTCAGACGGCACGAACGTCTGGGTGGCAAACCGCGGGAGCAACAATGTGACGAAGCTGAGGGCGAGTGACGGCGTCAAGCTTGGCACCTACGCCGTGGGACGCAGGCCGATGGGCGTCGCCATCCTCGGCGGCAACGTGTGGGTCGCAAATAACCTCGACGATACCGTGATCAAACTGCGAGCGAGCGATGGCGTCAATCTCGGCGCCTCTGCAGTTGGCGACGGCCCGTTTGGTTTGGCCTCAGATGGCACCAACCTCTGGGTGACGAACTTTTTCGGCAAGAGCCTCACGAAGCTGAGGGCCGCAGACGGCGTAGTCATCGGCACATATACCGTGGGACATGATCCAGCCGGTATCGTCTTTGATGGCACCTCACTCTGGGTCGCAAACAGTGGCGAGAACACAGTGATGCGCGTGGATACATCGGGGTTGATTCTAGCTAAGTACAGCACGGGCAAAGGCCCCTTTGGCGTGGCCTTTGACGGCACCTACGTGTGGGCTGCAAACTTTGGCAGCGATTCGGTCTCGACGTCAAACACCGTCGCCGGCACTGCACCTGTGCAGTAGCGGTGCGAGTAGGAAACCAGCGATCAGACTTCGGGATAGGCTGCCGGATCAGACTCTGAGCAGCTCTAAGTCCTTCCTTCCAGTGTCCGAATTCTGACTTCCAATGCTCCTCATTGGCAAGGTCTGAGATTGATGCATTCAATCGTCCCCTTTTGATTCAAACAAGGCCGTATTTCACCGTCTGGACAAAGCAGATGTGTTGGCATGACCCTTGCCGTTCATCGTCTGGCAGGATGGTCAGTGTTCGAAGAAAGGACGGT
>Ga0180081_1000019_pt1 | contig 9335 bp, 25 predicted proteins | sample EasRiv590_16_10D_FD_123011 | JGI IMG/M metagenome (GOLD analysis project Ga0180081, IMG submission 123011) | Soil microbial communities from meander-bound floodplain in the East River, Colorado, USA - East River metaG ERMLT590_16_10D | ecosystem: Environmental > Terrestrial > Soil > Floodplain ... | reverse complement strand
TTAGGGGGGTTAATAAAACATGAAATTTATTAAGGGTGGTCAATGGATTAGAAAAAATTCGTGGACACGTTCAGCTAGCCGCTGTATCCGATCTACCGATAACAGAGACCGCCTAGTAGGTTTTAGGCTCATGACTAAAAGGAGAATAAGATGAAACATATCAAAGGCGGTTCTTGGCTTAGCCATGCCGAGGGGACGCATTCGGCCATCCGCATCACTCCCCAGCCTGATCATACCGCCAACGGCCTAAGCTTTCGTCTTTTAGCAAAAAGGAGAATAGGGTGAAATACATTAAAGGCGGCTCCTGGGGCTGCGATATCGAGTGGACCCGTTCGGCCCTCCGCGATGCTGACCCACCTGATGATGATTTCTACGAATACGGTAGCTTCAGACTCTTAGTCAAAAGGAGAACAAAAATGAAAATAATTAAAGGCGGCTCTTGGAATGTCAGTGCTAGCGGAACACGTTCGGCTGACCACATCAACTATCCTTCCTTACCCGGCTTCACCCTAAACTGTCTAAACTTCAGGCTCTTAGCCAAAAGGAGAACAAAATGAAAATGTTTAAAGGCGGCTCTTGGAACAGGGATCGAGTCCGCGCACGTTCAGCCGTTCACGACAAAGACACCACCGAACCACGCTACAACAATATAGACTTCAGATTCTTAGTTAAAAGGAGAATAAAATGAAACGGATCAAAGGAGGTTCTCGGTACAACGATATTGAGGTAATACGTTCGGCCTATCGTGCAGCCTATCCTACTGACTTTGCTGGCGATTGTCTAGGCTTCAGATTCTTAGCCAAAAGGAGAACTAAATGAAACGAATTAAAGGCGGTTCTTGGCATGACATCGCCGGGAGGACACGTTCAGCCTTCCGTTACGACGACACCCCGGGCTCCCACTGCGACCTTCTGGGCTTCCGTCTATTAGCAAAAAGAAACACCAACCCTAAAACACCAACCAACTGGAGTAAAAAATGAAAGACAACGAAACAAAACCAGAAATTAGAATCCACGACAAAGTACTTCAAGAATTTGTCTGGATCGAACCAGGCACCTTCATGATGGGATCGCCAGAGGACGAACCTTACAGGTTTTCGGACGAAACCCAACACGAAGTAACTATTAAAGAAGGATTCTTCATGGCCGATACAACTTGTACCCAGGCTTTGTGGCAAGCAGTAATGGGGGATAATCCAAGTTACTGGAAAGGCGATAATTTACCTGTCCATTTTGTAAGTTGGAACGACGCGAAGAAGTTCATCGCGAAATTGAACGAGATGTTCCCAGATTGGGAGTTCAATCTCCCAACTGAAGAGGAATGGGAATACGCATGCCGCGCCGGCACTACAACGGCTTACAGTTTTGGTGACACCGTTACTAAAGAACAAGTAAATTTCTACGAAACTGGTAAAGAAAATAAATTAATGCCAGTTAAGAGTTATCCACCTAATCCTTGGGGGCTCTATGATATGCATGGCAATGTTTGGGAATGGACAGATTCGGACTATATACCAAATAAATAAGCACTATCATTGAAGAGCTAAATTCTGGGGGTCGTTCAGACTCCCAGAACACTAGCCACAAAAAAACACCTGTACGACAATTAAAAAAGTAATTAAAGGCAGGAATCAATGCTTTGTTGATACCAAATATCTACGAGCTAAAACTCGTACTAGTTTCCAGCTATTAGCCAAAAGGAGAACAAGATGAGAAAACTACCCTACATCACTATTCGCGGCGGTTATTGGGACGCCTACGCGCAGCGATCAAGCTCATCCCGGCGTTTTTACCGAACTCCTAGTGCCACTTTCGATTGTTTAGGCTTCAGACTCGCAGTTAAAAGGAGAACAAAATGAAAACGATTAAAGGTAGCTCCTGGCTCATTGCTAAAGTTTTTGCACGCTCGGCTCCACTAAGCTTCGCCGCCGCTAACTATCGTGGCCAGATTCTAGGCTTCAGACTCTTAGCTAAAAGGAGAATGAAATGAAACTTATTAAAAGCGGCTCGCGGAGCAATGAACCACGGAACGTTCGTTCGGCCTTTCGCAGCTGGTACGCACCGGACTACCGGAACGTCAATATCGGCTTCCGCATATTAGCCAAAAGGAGAACAAGATGAAAATGTATAAAGAAGGCTCCTGTAGCCAAAAGGAAAAAACAAAACACTCTATAACTATAATCGAATTAAAAGCACTTAAAGCCGGATATGAAGCCGAATTAAGACCTTACTTCCTAAATTATGAAAGCCAAGTAGTCTACATGAAGAAAATAGCAGACCTCAGCTTCAAAATAGCCTATTTAGAGGAGCTAATAAAACATGAAACTGATTAAAGGCGGTCAATGGGTTTTAAGGCAAGGCGTAGCCCGTTCGGCCAACCGTAGTATCCGATTTCCTGATGATACCAGCGACTACCGAGGCTTTCGACTCATGGCTAAAAGGAGAATAAGATGAAGCTATTCAAAGGCGGCTCTTGGGACAACTACGCTAGGAGATCGCGTTCAGCCCTTCGCTATGCCGCCATATCCGGCTCCCGCTGCGACCTTCTGGGTTTCCGCGTATTAGCCAAAAGGAGAATAAGATGAAGCACGTTAAAGGTGGGTCTTGGTATCTCTACGCCAGAAGGTCACGTTCAGCCTGCCACGGCAATCACTGGCTTAGCCTTCAAGATGACGCTTTAAGTTTTCGTCTCACAGCTAAAAGGAGAATAAAATGAAAATAATCAAAGGTGGCTCATGGCGGCATAATCTAATCAATCCGCGTTCAGCCTGCCGCTTCAATGACATCCCTGATTATCGCTACTACCATCTGGGGTTGCGTCTCTTAGTCAAAAGGAGAACGAGATGAAAAAGTTTTCCTACGTCGTTATTCGCGGAGGTTATTGGGACGCCTACGCACAGCGATCAAGTTCATCCCGACGCTTTTACCGGACCCCTAGCGCGGTTTTCGATTGTTTAGGCTTCAGGCTCATAGCTAAAAGGAGAATAAGATGAAGCTATTTAAAGGCGGCTCCTGGGATAATTATCAAGTCTCCGCACGTTCGGTCCACCACCGCGACAGCGCCCTAGATTTTAGCTACTACCATCTAGGTTTTCGCCTATTAGCCAAAAGGAGAATAAAATGAAACAGATTAAAGGCGGTTCTTGGATTAACTACAACAGAGGAACACGTTCGGCTAACCACGATAGATTCTTTCCTGACTATGCTGATTACTATCTGAGCTTCCGACTCATAGCCAAAAGGAGGTCAAGATGAAACCGATTAAAGGCGGTTCTTGCTATACCCGCGCTAGTGATTCGCGTTCGGCTAACCGCATCGTCTACCCTCCACTACCTGGCGGTGCCCTCGACGGCCTAGGTTTTCGACTCATAGCCAAAAGGAGAATGGGATGAAATACGTCAAAGGGGGTTCTTGGATCAGTTACTCCGGGTGGTTGCGTTCGACCTTCCGCCCTGCCAATCCTACCGACGGTGCCAGCGACGACCTGAGCTTCAGATTCATAGTTAGAAGGGGATCGAGATGAAACGTATCAAAGGTGGTTGTTGGATCAATCCCGATTGGAGATCACGATTAGCTGAACGCGCAGCCATCCAACCTGGTTTTGCCCTTTTAGACCTGGGCTTCAGATTCTTAGTTAGAAGGAGAACAAGATGAAACGCATAAAGGGCGGTTCCGCCGCTATTCGTCTCAAGGACAAGCTTGACTTCCGCATCAACTACATGGGTTTTCGTCTATTAGTCAAAAGGAGAATAAGATGAAACTTATTAAGGGAGGTTCTTGGCGCGCCTACACCTGGGGATCGCGTCCGGCCTTCCGCCTCGCTATCCGACTCAGCCTTGCCGACGGCACCTTGGGCTTTAGACTCACGGCTAAAAGGAGAACAAAATGAAAAAAGTAAATAAAAAAGATTCTGGTACTACATTAGGGGGTCGTTTTTAAGATGAAAAAGATACTGATAAAAAGATGTTCAGAATGTCCGAATATCGGATATGGCCCAGTTTTCGCAGAAGTTGCGTTTATCCCAAGATGTGAAAAAGCCAACCAAGAAATTAAATACAAAGAAGTCGAACAAAGACCTGCTAAAAAGATAAGGATGATTGTAGCGGTTCCCGATGAAGAAATACCGGACTGGTGTCCGCTTGATGATGCTGAATAACAAAAATAGGTGATTTATGAGAAAAGTTATGGTTTCAAAATGTGACGGATGGAAAAACGGCGGGTGGATTCTTGTGGAAATTGGCGAGGCGCTTTTCCACGGATTTGGCGTGGATTTTGAAGAGATAGGGGATAGTTGTGGAAATTTTACAACGGCTATCGTTGAATTTTCAGATGGTCGCATTGAAAATATTCCAGTAGAAAATATTAGATTTTTAGGGCCGATTTTTATGAAAAACTACACCAATCCCAAATCTCAAAAATTAAATTACCCTTAAAAATCAATTGAAGCATCTGAGTTTTTTATCGGAATTTCCACAACTTCTATTGAATAATACAAAGGAGATCAAAATGAAATCATACGGTTGGACTCTTTGTACAGAAATAATGCCGGAAGCAGGAAAAAAGTCATTGTTTGTTACCGGAATCAATGCGGAAATGCGCGGCGGGTATGCGCCATCTGGATAAGCGCTAAAACTATCGAATCTGGGGATGAAATTGGGGACTACGACGAAGCTAACGGCTGTTTTTACACGCGGCAAGAAGGACACACATTAGTGCCACATGTTGCGCAACGACAAATGGCTACGCTATTGCATGAGGCAGTCAAAGAAATTGAAGAATTACGCAATTCTTCTAAAGAACCCATATCTGATAATGCTCATACAGACAAAATTAAGATTTCAACTTTCCTTGAGATTAAAGAGATTTAATATTATCGGAGAAATAAAATGATCCTGACAGACGATTTAGAAATAATGAAAAAATATAGGGAACTTGAGTCATCGACAGCAATGTCTGTAAAAATACGGTATGACCAAATTTGTCAAATCGTTGTTGCGGATTTAATGACGAAATATAAAGCCTGCTCACAGCGAAACGATGAATATAAAGAGTCATTTGCGAAAGTTTTGCGCTTTTATCTAACTGAAGATGAGTTTAAAGATATTCTAGGTATTTGTGAAATTCAAGGGAAATAAAATGACGACAATGCCTAAATGCCACGACTGCGGTAGGTTCTGCCATCCAGTGGAGTGGAAGATGCTTTACTCGGGCGCATTGCCGGAGCCGTCAGAAGAGATTTACAAGTGCGAAGCGTGCGTGAAAAAGAACGGATCGTTTAAGCCTCAGCACGGAATAAAGCCGGAGTGCTCATGCGGTATTCTGGCACATAACCAGGAAATAAAATGGGCACCGACGAGAAAGAATGTAGATATCTAGGTAATTTTTCAGCCGTTGATCCGGTATATTCAAAACGCATGGAATGTTTTGGTTGTGGCGTGTCATGGACGGGATGTTGGGATAATTTTCAATGCCCAGAATGTGGGGGAGGAGATTTGCCAACCTATTCAGAACTAGATTTTAGAACATTCAACATACTATCGGAGAAATAAAATGAATATCGTTGACAAAATAAATAATCACCTGCGCTCATTAGCGCCGCATATTGCACAACGGCAAACGGCTACACTATTGCGCGATGCAGTTGAAGAAATTGAGCGGCTGCGTAGTAATACAGAAGTAACTGAGGCCAAGAAGTGCATGTTAGAAAAAAACGAGACTTTTTTCTTCGCCGATTTCATAAGTGTGGGTAAAGCAGGTATAACTCGCGTATGCAGTCCGGTTAATGCAGAACACAAATAACAACATGAATGCGCAACCAAAGAATTCGAATGAAAAAATAAACGTAATTTTGTTTTTAAATCACTGCGGAAGCTATAACGGTAAGTCCCGCAGTGTAAAAGAAAGGGCCCGTTCGACTCGGGCTCGTTTGCCGAGGACTGGTGTGAAGGGAGCCGTTGATCGAAGCGCGGTGAATTGTTTCCGCAGTAATAGCTGCGGGATATCTCATGGGAGACAAATGGCACGGGCGGCCCGCCCGTTAAACGCGCCTGCGGAATCAGGCCGAGGGGCAATTGAACGTATTAGCGGGTTCTTCGCGGTATTAAACCGGTTGAATTACCAAAAACGCATAACAGTCAGGAGTTTAGTCATGAATCAAAGCAAAACAGAAATTCGATATGGGGGGCGTGCATTTTACATTGAGAGCGATTTAGCCAAGGATCTGGAGATAAAAAGTGGTTGTGAACTGGATGACCCGGAGGATTTTAAAAATCTTATGGAACTTAACATCAGCCTGCTAAAAGCGAAGCTGATAATTCTGAGAGTGCAACGCAACGTTAAAACATCTTAATGGAGACGCAAAAATGAAACACCTATTCGTAATCATCGGCACCACGGCAATCGCTACCGGATTAATTAACTACAGCTTCCTATGGCTAGTCGGAGGGCTTTTACTCTGGATATTAGCTAAAAGGCAACTTGAAACGGATCAGAGGCGCGGATTGAAATAAAAACGCCTCTTAACACATCAAACTCAAATCAGGAAAATCAAATGAAAAATCGATACTTAGCAGCAATTTTATTTTTAGCAGTCCAAACCGTTCAAGCGGATTTCACTAATCCCGGTTTTGAAGTGCCCAGTGCTACCGATTGGAAGCCCGCTTACTGGCGTTTTGTTGGAACAACAACCAACCTCGGCAGTATGAGCTATCCAATACGGACCCATTGCGTCTGGATAGCTGGCGCCGGCACAAAACCCTATCAGCAATGTAAAAAATCGGTTCAGCTATCCCGAACTGTGACTGACCCGGAGAACTGGATAGGTATTTTACCCGCGATTAAGAAAAGAGTCTCTGTGATTCCAGGGCACCGGTATTGCTATAGCACTCAATACGCGGCTACGGCGGCGTACCCGATAGTTTTTATAAGCTATAGCGTTTTGGGTACTGTGGTTGAAACGTTTAATTCGAATACTTACACAACGCTGGGTATCCAATGGCACGATTCAGGCTTGATATGCCACTACGCGCCGAATAATGCGGCTTTGATGGACGCCTTGATAAAGGTAGATAAGCCGGGGACAATATTTATTGAACACCAGCATTTGAACGAGTATTAACGCACTGGATAGTAAAGTCAAATAATTTTATAAGCCCAGTATTGGCAAACGCAGGAAGCTTTTAATTCTAGATATACGTCTAATCACGGTTGATTCGAATGAAAAATTTATACATTTCTTTAATAGTTGTAGCAGCAGGTCCCATTATCGGTTCAGGTATTGCGCATTGGACTATCTTGGCTTTTAAATACCCCGATATATCTTTAACGGTTTTTGTTTTAGTAGTTTTTGCTATTTTGTGGGCCAGATGAAAATTGAAAGCGCTCGGTGGGGTTGTGATCGAAGTGCCAACGTTTGAATTGGTATTAGCGCACTGAATACCAAAGCCAGAGAAGTCTATGAACCCACCATCTTGAAGTGCCGGCATCTAAAGAAACGCTAACGCGCCTAATGCTTAAGCCAAAGGAGGACATAAACCCAATAAGACCAAGCGCCAGCATTTGAATGCGCATCAGCGCACCGAATGCTTAAACTAAACAAGGCAATAAACCCATACGTTCTAAGCTATTTTATAACCCGGAGACCTAACTCAATGTCCAATACCATTCTGTGTAAACTCACTGACCAAAAACTTCGCACCTATGGGGGCCTCCAATGGAAACTTAATGCGCCCCCGCCCAGGCTTTCCGGAGTTGGGGGTCTTTGTTCAAAAAATTACTACCATTGCTACACGCATCCGCTTTTGGCGGTGCTGCTGAATCCGATTCATGCCAAGATTGAAAATCCGAGAGGGTTCTACGTCGATGTCGAGGGAGAGGCTAAAAACAACAATGGCCTAAAGCGGGGCTATCCGTTTATGGTTCTGCGGGAAGAATTCACACTTCCGGAAACCACATTAAATCAAAAAATAACATTTGGGATTCTAGGGGCTTTGGAAGTGAGCGAAGACGTTTACTTCAGGAATTGGGCCGAGAAATGGCTATCCGGGGGAAGATAGAACAGTAAACTCGTTAGAAGAGGCATGGAGGGCGGCGGAAGCAGAAGCAGAGGTGGCGGAATCTCAAAATAACCCCCTCGGCTTGATCGCTCTGGCTGAAGAAGCCCTAACTTACAACTAACCCGGAGACCTAACGCGCCAAGAATATAACAACCCGAATTGTGCAATACACTGTCAAAGGTAATAATTAATCCAGTTTTGGTTTAACGCACACAGCCAAATAAAATAACAAACCCAATGAACATAATCGTATTATCAAGATACACTGTCAAAGGTAACAATAAACTCAATGCGTGTAAACGTACTGTCAACAACGAAAATAAATCCAAGACCTATTAACGTACCACCAAAAAGCTTTATAAATCCAGTACCCCTAAATGCACCATCAAAAATCAAAACAACCCCAGATCGAGTAAGTGCATACCATACACAAATATCAACCCAAGCAACGACAATGTTAAATCAGGAGAAATAAAATGGTTACAGAGAAAACAGAACAATCCAACTTAAAAACCTTAGTGCGGGGAGCTTACAACATACAAAAGCTTCGTATTCAAACCGGTAACAGGATTACTGGAAATTTTAAAGCCAAACTCGGGCAGAATCCTAGCGAATCGGAATCCGGGCTTTCCGAAGAGGCAAAAGAGCTGCTCTTACTAATGCGTTTACGCAATAGGAGTATTACTACGTCAATTACGGAGGAACTGCGAGCAGAAATAAAAGAAGCCCAGAAAATACCGGAAGAAGCATTAAATAAACGTCTAGCGGGGATAATAAAAAGCAGTTTCGTTGAGAAGACCGAAGGCCGAAAAACATTCCCTACACCATCAAAGTTTACAGGCGATGCGATAATCTCCGACTATACAGAACTGTGCTTGTTAGAACAATATTTCGCCTTGGAAAAAAATGAGGCGAGTCATTTTACCCGGTTAGAAGCGGTTCTGAAGGGGTACCCCATTTACATGCAGTTTTTAAAAGGCGTGCGCGGAATAGGGCCAACAATAGCTGCGGTACTCATATCGGAAATTGACATTTACAAAGCAAAGTACGCTTCTTCGCTGCATAAGTTGTGCGGTTTAGATACGGTGGTATGGTTTGAGTGTAAGGTAAAGCATCACACACAAGCCCCCGACCGCGTAGAAACACGGCATCCAAACGGCTACGTAACGCAGGGTCCGGCAGTCACCAAAGAAAAACACGACTGGTTTACTCTGTACACGGAAGATGGAATACCACTCGGGAAATACGGTTTGCCGCCGAGGGATACTAAAGGGCTGTATCA
>Ga0180081_1000017_pt1 | contig 9707 bp, 7 predicted proteins | sample EasRiv590_16_10D_FD_123011 | JGI IMG/M metagenome (GOLD analysis project Ga0180081, IMG submission 123011) | Soil microbial communities from meander-bound floodplain in the East River, Colorado, USA - East River metaG ERMLT590_16_10D | ecosystem: Environmental > Terrestrial > Soil > Floodplain ... | reverse complement strand
TCAGGTCATTCTCGGCATGCGCGGCGACCACTCGCATAAAGTCACGCGGCAACTCGAAGGAACGCGGCTCGTGCAGTGCAAAGTCGAGCGTGCAAAGCAACTGCCGCTGGTTGCGGAGTTCCGCCGGGCAATCCGGACACGACTTCAGATGTTCCTCAAAAGTCGCCAGCGCAGCGGCGCTTAATTCGCCGTCAAGATACGCGGCAACCTCTTCGAGTTGGCATCCTATCCGGTCGTTGCTCGTAACCTTCATAGAACCTTCCTGGAAGTTGTCGTCTGATTTTATCTCCGGCAAAACTTCAGTTTGCCGGATCTCCAACGGCACCATTTCCGATGATAACGACACCCTGACATTGCCGGACATCTTACGGACTGGAGATGCCCCGCTGGAGCAAATGATCGCGCATGGCTTCGCGCGCGCGGAACAGACGATTCTTGACCGTGCCGAGTGGGAGACCGGTGACTTCGGCAATTTCGTCGTAGCTTAAGTCCTGCGAGTGTCTCAGCACGATCAACTCACGATAAGTCGCGGGAAGCAATTGGACTACTGATTCGATTTCTGATCGCCGTTCTTTTCTTTCGCTCTCCTGCTCGGGCGTTAGCCGCCGGCTCTCGATCAAGACTTCCCGGCGCTCACCATCAATCCCCGTAGTCAACGCCTGGTCCCGCACGGCATGCCGGCGCAGGTGATCGATCGCCGCGTTGTGCGCAATCTTGTAGATCCAGGTTGAGAACTTGAACTCTGAACGATAGCGCGTCAGCGAGTTATAAACCTTGATGAAGACTTCCTGGGTCAGGTCGAGCGCGGCGTCATAGTCGCCCACCATCCGGTACACGTAAGCCGCGATGGGCCGTTGATAGCGGCGCACAAGTTCTTCAAACGAGGTCTCGCGGCCGGCAAGCGCACTCTGAACCAGCTCGCCATCGGCCAACGCGCCCAGTTTTGTTAAGGAAATCGTTGCGCTCATCGTTGCAATAGCTCCGGTTTTACGTTATCGGAACAGGGAATGTTTCAATCAGAGAATAGGTCAGATAGGTCGTATTGGTTCCATACTTTTTCTTACCAGGCCAGCCTTGCAAGACCTGCCGGTGCGGCGATCTGGTCGAATGCCAAATCGCCCGGTGGGATCACCAACCCAACATCCGCCGCACCCAACGGTTTCAGATTGACCCCCAGCGTCTCCCGGGCAATGGCAGCGACCTGCTGTTTGTCCAGACCACTGCCTACTATCAGGAGTCTGTCCACTGACGCGTCATTGCCCTGGCCGTTAGATCCTGAGCGTTCGCGGTAGAACAATAGCACGCGATGAAGTTCGTCGTCACACTCTTCAGCCTCGCAGAAAACTGAACGCAAAGTCACCGGGCGGTTATTGCGCATCAACACGGCCGTAAAGCCCTCGTCGTGCGTGGTAAGCAATAAGCCGTCACCATGATGGCCGTTGCGCAACCACTGTTCCTCACCTGCATGGCGCGGCAAGATCAGGCCGGCTTGCCATCCCAGGGCTGTGAAAACTGCTTCATACTCCGCCAGCACCGAAAGACGAACTGCAGTGATCAGGTAGCGCGTCTGACGCCCGGCATCGGGCGGTAATGTCTCGCGCGCGACGCGCAACTCTGATAGCGGCGCGCCAAAGCTGCGCTCAATTTTCCACTCGAGCACTTCTTCCAGTTCGCGGCGTGAACCGGCGGCGCCTTCCAGGGTCATCACAGCCGCCCGTGTCGAAGCTTCGGGCAAGGTCACCGACCATTTGCGTTGGCGCAAGAGGCCCGCGCTGGTGAGCAGATCCGCCAGGGCCACGGTTAACTCCTGCGGATCTTCGATATTGCTTTCGTCGAAGCTGGCGCGGACCAACTCAGACGGAAGGTTGATCGAGGCGGCGCGTTTTACGATGAATCCGCCGCGACCTCGATCGAGCTGCACCACTGAGGCGGCGCCGCTATCAATGCCCACGGCAGTGGAAGGAAAGCGGGGCTTCAGCAGTTTGTCGAGGGGATTAGCGGGCATCAGTAGTCATTGTCGATTTTAGATTTTGGATTTGCGATTGGGTCTGTGTCGAGCCAAAATCTAAAATCGCAAATCAAAAATCCAAAATGCCTTTTACCATTCACTATACGGCGTGCCTTCAGTCGAGGTGTCAGGGGACGAACTATGCACGTCGATTAACCCCGACGTACCATCGGTTGAATACACATCTTCGCCCTGCACTTCATTCCAATCGCTGTTATCCGTAATTGGATCCTTCGGCTTCTCGCGCATGTAGCCTGCAGTAACCAGGTCGTCGAGCGTTTGTGGCAGTTTACCTTTGTCCGCGGCGTACTGGTCGATTAGCGAGCGCATTTTGAAAAGATCATCGCGCAAAACCGTCTCGCGTGCGTGCATGATTGTCTTTTGATATTGCGGAAGTGCAACTGAGGCCAGAATGATGATGATCGAGATCACGATCATTAACTCGAGCAGGGTGAAGCCCCGGGATCTGGAAGGCAGTAGGCAGGCGGCAGTAGGCAGCAAACTGCGGCCACGTTCCTTCTGCCTACTACTTACTGCCTGCTGCATTCTGCCGGCCTCCAGCTTAGTCTTACCAGTCTTTGTAGTCCGATCCATTCAAGGCCTGACCTTTCGACTTCGAGTGAACATCGAAAACGTTCACACCGTCCCACGAAGTCGCATCACTCGAGTCGTAGCATGATCGAAAATCCCACTCAGCCTCGCCTTTAGACTCATCCTCAGGCGTCATTGGATCATCCGGGATCCGGCGCAGATAGACCTTGGTCTTGGGAATCGTCGACTCGGCGGTTGCCGCCTCAAGCGCGGTGAAGTTCTGACTACCGCGCCGGCCCAGGCTCCCGGCTGTTATCGGCAGCACGCCGACACCCTGAACCAGCGTGTCGAGAGTAGGCGGATAGCGATCGATATTGTCAGCAGTAAAAACTGTCTGATCGACGATGTAGACCCGAACGCGCGGGTCGGCAAATATGTTCCCTACCTGGCCCTGCTGATTCTGCTGATTCTGCTGGGGTTGTTGCGGAGTCCCCGCTTGTCCGGGTTGTTGATTGACCTGCTGTTGCGCCCCGGCCAAAGCCTCACGATGAAACTGGTCGATGGCTTCGCGCATCTGGCGCAGGGCTTCGCGTAGTTCCTGCTCCTTCTGCCGTTTGGCCGTTACCTGAACGAGGGGGAGTACTCCGAGAGTCAGAATGGTGAGCACGGCGACCGTAATGATCAGCTCGATTAATGAAAAGCCTTTTACCGAAGTAGAGAAGCGCAGGCTCCGGCACACGGTGAGATTCCCTTCCCCGAGTTTCAGCGTCTCCGCATCTCCAAATCTCTTCTTCACTACTTCACCGTCAACTTAATCGGCTCAACAGAAAGCAACACGCTGCGACCATCGCTGGCCACCAGATGAATGTTCGCCAAATCGAAAGCGAGCGCACTGTCGCCCCCGGCGATGCCCTCAAATTCGATGTTGAGCAAGGCGCCTTCGCCACCGATGGGCGTGCCGGCGGCCACCACCAGCGAAACCAATAACATGCCGTCCTTATCGACCGATTGCGTCAAATTGGGGGCGGTCTTCGCATTGGCGAAAATGCTGCCCGGGGTGACCGAGTTGATCTTGATCACCTGAGGATCAAAGCGCAGAGTCAAGACTGCTAATCCCAGAGGTGCGGCGGTCCTCACCTGAACGGATAGCTGCCGCTTTTCTCCGACCTTCATCTCGCTGTGATCAGGCGTCAGACTCAATTCAACAAGGCCGGCCGAAAGACCGTTGGCCTTCGCGCCTGTGGTTTCTTCACTCTTTGGCTTTTCACGTTTTGGCGACAACTGTTCGATGGCCGGCGTCACGGCTGCGTCCTCTTTGGTCCCGGCCGCAGTTCCGGAAACAGACGTCGCGGGCGACAAGACACTCTTGATCGCGCTGGCTACATCCATAGTCTTTGACTGAGGTGGATCAGCCTGATTCGTAACTGCCGCAGTTTTTGGCTGAGGCATCGTGGAATCGGCCACCGGGCCGGCAACTTCGCGATTTACGTCTGCCGGTTTAGCCGGGACTGTCAAAGCTGCGTTCTGGGTTTGAGGAGTGGCGGCATTACCAGTCCTGGCCGCGGCAGCGTCCGTCGCCCCATTGACGTTCGCGCCTGTCTGATCGGCAACGACGGCCGCGGGCGCCGGTTGGTACGTGGTCGGAGGATCCGCCAGCACTACCACGTCTTTCGGAATTCTCCGGGCCGCAGCAATCTGCTCTTCGCGTTCGGTTTCCATCATCATCGTGGCGATCGATCCGGTGGTGGGCGAGGTCAGCGTTCCGCTCGGCCTCATCTCTTCGTCGCGCGGCGTCACGGCCGGCGCGCGCAGTACGCGCGGTGTTACCGCGATGACAATGTCTACCTGTCGATTTTCCTTGGTCGGCGAAGTAAAGAAACGGCCGATAATCGGCAGCCCGCCGAGTATTGGCAATCCGGCACGTCCATTCGATTGCACTTCCGTTGAAACACTGGCCAGCATCATCGTGCGATTGTTCTGCACGCGGGCGGTACCGGTGATGGTGCGTTCGGTGAAGGTAGGCGTCAGCGTATTGGCCCCGGTTACATCCTTGGATTCGATCTTCATCTTGACCTGCACGTCCAGATTGGGAAACACCTGCGGCGTAAAGTTCAGAGTCAGACCCGTCGGTTCATAATTAATCACCGGAAAACCACCTGAAGGAAATCCGGTTTGGGTATTGGTGGTGGTTCCGGTCTGTACCCCGAACGGATAAGCCTGGGCCGTTTGCACCGGTACGCGCTGACCGATGCGGGCCGTGGACTCTTCGTTATTGAACGCGTGAATCTGAGTCGAGGCCAAAAGCTTGGCGTTGTTTCGGCTCTGAAAGGCGTTGAACACCGAGGGCGGAATAACTAACGCGGCCGCCAGTGCCGTCGGGCTCAGACCAATGATGCTGCTCAGATTCACGCCGGTGTCCCGGGCGGTCGTCGCCCCGTTTGAAGTGAGCACCGACATCCCCGGTGATCCGCCAAGATTGAATTGACTCACTGAGCCCAATTGATTTCCGAACGTCAACAAGTCATTGCGGTTCACTTCGTAAATGTTCACATCCATTACAACTTCGGCGCGGTCCTTATCGATGCTTTGCAGCAGATCGCCGATTAACTTGACGTTTTCCGCCGTATCGCGAACCGTCAAACTGTTCGTGTCTTTGTCAGAAACCACGATCGATTGCGGCCGTCCAACGGATGCCGGCAAGGCCTGAGTAATCAACCCCTTTGCCTTGTCGGGATCCGAGTTTGAAATGTAGAACGTACGCACAACCAGTTGCTGGTACTGTTGGCGGCGATTCTGATCGGCCACCAGGATCGTGCGCCGATCCAGTCTTTGGAAGAACAGATTCTCCTGTAGAAAGACATAGTCCAGCGCTTTTGCAGTCGTCACATCGCGCAGCGTTAGATCGATGTTGCGCGGCGTGGCAAATGACTGACGATCGAAGATCACATTGAGGTTTAGTTCATCAGCCAGCTTGCGGATAAATTGTTTCAAGTCATTATTCCAAATGATTACCCGCACTTGTTCTGGTTTGGTAGCGATGATGGGTTCCTGTGGGCGGGCATTTCCGCGCGCAGCCGGGCTTCCGGCGCCGTCAGTCAGCTCTGAAAGCGACCCATCGCCTCCACCGGTGACCGGCTTTCTTCCGCCTTCCTTAATTTCCTGAAGCCGCACCATTCGTTCCATTTCGGAAACGGCGAGCTGGTTTACCGGATCGTATCCGAAGGCCTGGCGAAAGGCGTTGTAAGCGCCCACGTAGTCACGCTGTTCCGCGAGCGAGCGCCCCTGCTGCATAAAGGTCTGCGAGGCATTGAAGATCGCGCGCCGGTAATGGAGTAGATAATCCACGTTTGATGGATCGGCGGCGAGCGCCAGCGTGAACTCCTGGGCGGCCTTTTCCCATTGCTGCCCCTGCTCGTATTTCATCCCGCGATCGAAATGATCTTTTCCCTTTTTCCCGAGGGCGCTCACGGGCACGGCCAGCAAGCAGGAGACGATAACGAGCGCGACAATCGAGTGCCAACGGTTTGGTGTTTTCATGATTGAACCTCTTCCGAAACGAACAGCTTTGAAAAGTGACCCAAAGGCCCGGGTCCCTACTCCATATACGTCCTTACACGCGAACGGCCGGAACCAGTTCCGCAATGCCGAAAACCTAAGCAGTCTAACAGAAAAGCAGGCCTATTCTAAGGGGGGCAGGAAAACGACAGGGTCCTGTTCAGACAAACTGAAAGTAAGACGACAAGCGACTAAAACCGGTAAAGCGTCTTTCCCTGGAAGAGCACCGCGGCATCCTAGCGCCGCCCGGCCAGGTTCACTTCCTCAACAAAGGTGACGCGATTTATTTCATGCAGCGTCGAAACGCCGGAAAATACTTTCTTCAGGGCCGACTCGCGCAAGCTGGTGAGCCCTTCGGCCTCGGCGGCGCGCCGCACTTCGGAGCCCGGCCGTCGCTCGACGATCATCTCGCGAATGTTGTCGCTGAGATCGAGCAACTCATGAATGGCGGTGCGGCCGCGATAGCCCGTGTGATTGCACGCGTCGCAACCGACATTTGCATAAAAGATATTGGTGCGCTCTTCTTCCGGCCGCAAGCCGGATTCCACCAGCTCGGCATCGGAAGGATGAAAGGCCCGGCGACAAAATGTGCACAGTATGCGCACCAATCGTTGAGCGAGCACGCAATTCAGCGACGAAACAAAGTTGTAAGGCTCAACACCCATGTTCAGGAAGCGACCAATGACATCAATAACGTTATTGGCGTGTACGGTTGTGAAAACGAGGTGGCCGGTCAGGGCAGATTGAATCGCGATCTGGGCGGTCTCTTCGTCGCGAATTTCGCCGACCATTATCTTGTCCGGGTCATGACGCAGGATCGAGCGCAGCCCGCGCGCGAACGTCAAACCCTTCTTTTCGTTCACCGGAATCTGCGTGATGCCATGCAACTGATATTCGACCGGGTCTTCGATCGTAATGATCTTATCTTCTTCGTTGCGGATTTCGTTGAGCGCGGCATACAGCGTGGTGGTTTTGCCCGAGCCGGTCGGGCCGGTCACCAGCACCATGCCGTAAGGCTCGGCAATGTAACGGCGAAACTTTCTTAGATCTTCCGGATCAAAACCGACCACGTTTAGATCCAGATTCTTAAACTCTTCGTTGATCTGTTCCTTGTCGAGGATACGAATCACGGCGTCTTCGCCGTGCACTGTCGGCATGATCGAGACGCGGAAATCGACATTGCGTCCCTTGTAACGCACGCGAAAGCGGCCATCCTGCGGCACGCGCCGCTCGGCAATGTCGAGTTCCGACATGACCTTAATGCGCGAGATGAGTGTCTGGTGATAGGCGAGGTCGATGGGATCGACTTTCTGATACAGCGCCCCATCGATGCGGTACTTGACCTGTACTTCGGTGTCGCGGGTCTCGATATGAATATCTGAGGCGCGCGACTCCATCGCATTGTAGATGATGGTGTCGACGAGCTTAATGATTGGCGACATCTCACTGTCGGTCGCCAACCGATCCAGATCCAATACTTCCTCGCCGGTCTCGGTTTCCCGCACCAGTGAAATGCGAAAGCCCGACGCCGCTTCTGCCAAAACGCGCTGAGTTGTGTCGCCTTTGCGCAGCACGACATCGATCGCGCCGGCCGTGGCCACGTACGGGACCAGGCGCATGCGCAGCGCTCCGGCCAAGTCGTCCAGCCGATCAAGATCCGTGGGATCGGCCATGGCGATGTGCAGCTTTCCGTTCTCCCGCCGGAGCGGCACGAACTGATGGCGAACCATCAGGTCGACTGGAATTTCGCTGAGCAGCACATAATCAATGGGGGACTCCCCTTCCTGGGGCAACAAATTGACATACGGCAGCCGGTAACGAAGGGCCCGCTCTTTGGCCTGGCGCACTTCCGGAGGCTCAGGGCCTTCCGGCAACGGGGCCAGGTCGCCCGCGGCGGAAACTCCGCCTGTGAGCGCGTCACCTGCTGGGTCGTCAACTTTTTCTTCGGTGAATTGCTTCATCTTGTGGCAGCCAGTTGTTAACTTGCGTTCCCTGATTTGCCTGAACCAAAGCGCAAGATGCCGGCTTGCGCGACCTTAATGCTTTATCATTCCCCCGCTCGAGATCGACTGGATAATGGGCAGATAGATCGCCAGCAGAATTATTACGACGACGCCACCCATCACGACAAGGATCGCAGGCTCAAGCGTGGTCGTCAACTGTTCTAATCGCACCTCTGATTCAGCATCGTAGAAGGTCGCTACCTCGTCCAACATCTCGCGTAAGCTGCCTGAGCGTTCACCAATACCAATCATGTCGACCGCCAGTTCGGGCATCCAATTTGCCGTCTCCAGACTCTCGGTAAACGATCGGCCCTCGCGAATCATCGGCAGTATCGCCGAGCTTCGGCGGCGCAATTCCAGGTTGGTAATCGATTCGGCCGCGATCTCCCACGACTCGACCAGCGTGATGCCACCAGCAAGCAGAGTGGCCAGCGAACGAGCGGCCTGCGCTACGGCTAACTGGACCATCAGTTTTCCGGCCAGCGGCATCTTTAACATCAAAGCGTCGATCGTCAAACGGCCGGTTGACGTTCTTGACCAGACGAAAACAAAGACGCAGCTGATAATCACCAGGGGAGCAAACCAGAAAACGTTGCCGGTTAGCCAACCAGAGATCCCCAGGACAATTCTGGTTACCGTTGGGAGATCGTTGCCAAAGCCGGCGAACAGATCGGACATTCTCGGCACCACGAAGGTCGTCAGAAAGATCACCATGCCCAGGCAAGCCAGCAGCAGGAACGTCGGATAGGCGAGCGCGCCGCGAATTTTTCGTCGGAGACCGACCGAGCGACGCATATAGTTCACGTATCGCGAGAGTACTTCATCGAGCGCACCCGAACGCTCCCCAGCCAGGATTGAAGCCGTGTAGATACGCGGAAATGTCGCACCCTGCGCGGCAAAGGCCTGAGACAGCGCGGCGCCACCGCGAATCGCCTCTTCCACTGCTTCAAGCACCGCGCGCAATTTCACCGAAGCAGCGCGCCGCCGCAGCATGGTGATCGACTGCAGGATGGGAATGCCCGCGCGCAGCAAGGCAGCGAGTTGTTGATTGAATAGCAGGAAGTCGTTCGCTTTGACCCGAGGACCCGCCGTCCCGGTCGGTCTGGTGAACGAAGCAATGCCTTCAGCCTTTGGCGGCGTGACGGCAAAGACTTTGAAGCCTTCGCGCTCCAGGCGCACGCGCGCTTCGTTCGCGGCCAGGGCCTCGACCGTGCGCGTGATAATCTCGCCCGCCGGCGTTCCTAAACGGCAAATAAACTCAGCCATATTTCGAATCGGAGTATATCACGCAGCGATTATTGAACGAGATTCGCCGTCACGCTCAACCCGCAAACATGTAACGCTAAGGAGAGGAATTCGTTGCAAGGATTCGCTTGCCGGATGGTAGTTAAGAAACTACCATGGCACCCACCGGTGAGCACAATGAGATCAAATCATACTGTCGCGTGGCTCCTTTTGCTTACTGGCCTTTCCTCTTGTAATCGACAGTCGGCTCCCCCTCAGAATCCTATCCTTGGTCGATACGAACTCACTGCCCGTGACAAATCGGAACGGTTGGTTTTCACTGGCACAATCTCACTTGTGTCCATGCAAAACAATTACTTGAAAGG
>Ga0180081_1000016_pt1 | contig 10075 bp, 7 predicted proteins | sample EasRiv590_16_10D_FD_123011 | JGI IMG/M metagenome (GOLD analysis project Ga0180081, IMG submission 123011) | Soil microbial communities from meander-bound floodplain in the East River, Colorado, USA - East River metaG ERMLT590_16_10D | ecosystem: Environmental > Terrestrial > Soil > Floodplain ... | reverse complement strand
CGGGCCGCTTGGCGTCGATATAACCCTCGATCAATATCGGAGTAATCAGATGCTGTTCCGATTGATCCGTGAAAACACCGCGATACTCTTGCGCTAGACTTATTTTCTCCGAAGGCTCGGCGACGCGGGCAATCTGATCGGCCATGTCAGAAGCGACGCGTGTCCGCAGTGAACTCTTGGGATACTTCTTGATCAGCTCGGCGGCGGCCTTGATCTTAGCGCTGGGATTTGCAGCCGCATTGATTCCCTTGAGGAGATTCTGTTCGCCTGACGAGACATTTGGCTGACCAGTCTTGCCCGCCTGAAAGATTGCTGAAGGAGTCACCCGCACGCCAGCCAGGCAACTGACGGCAAACAATGCCGAAGCGAGAGCCACCCGCGCTACCAATGAATTATTTCGCATCGTTTCACCTTGCGTTAAGAATTGTTGGAAATAGACCTATTCGAAAAACGACCACAATATTGCTTCACCAACAGCTACCTGAGCAAGTTGGTGGGACTAACTTCGCCGGCGGCATCAATTCTGAGCGCTGCGCCCGATGCCCGAGGGTTTGGGCTGGCGGCGATAACGATGCGTGATCGGACGGCGTCGGCCGATCCCAATTGCGTTACGGGAAATGATCAGCGTAGGCGGCAATTGGCGGCGCTTGAATTCGTTTGCCGGCGACTCGACCTGATTGAGGATGTCGTAGACGAGCTCACCAGCGTGACCGGCCGCGATGATGTCTTCCGGCGAGGCCTTCTGCTCGAAATAGAGTTTGAGGATTGGATCCAACAGGTCATAGGGCGGCAAGGACTGATCGTCAAACTGCCCGGGCGCGAGTTCGGCGGACGGCCGTTTGTCGATGATCGACTGGGGAATGATTTCCCGGTCGCCATTGTAAAGCCGGGCCAGTTCGTAAACCTCGGTTTTCAAAACGTCACCAATTACCGCCAGCCCGCCGTTCGTGTCGCCATAAAGCGTGCAATAGCCAAGTGCCAATTCCGATTTGTTTCCCGTCGAGAGCAACAGACGATTCTCGTCGTTCGAGATTGTCATCAGGATGTTTCCGCGCAAACGCGACTGGAGATTCTCCACCGCGTGAGAGCTGCTTCCCGCCTGCGGCTCAGGCAAGCCAAGTTGTTTTCGCAACACCTGGAAAGCTCTGGTGATGGGCTTCTCGATCATCTTGAAACCCAGACGCCGGCTGAGTTCGATGGAATCGTCAATGCTCCCCGGTGAAGAATATGGCGAGGGCATCATCACGGCGAGGACGTTCTCAGCACCGACCGCATCGGCAGCCAGCGCGGCCACCACCGCCGAGTCAATACCCCCGGACAAACCAAACACAACTGTGGTGAAATTGTTCTTGCGCGCGTAGTCGCGTATCCCCAGGACGAGTGCCTGCCGCACCGTCTCAATATCGTCACCCGGCAGGCAGCGCGGATCCGGAACACCGGAACCGAGATCTATCGTGCCGGTGAATTCCTCGAACGCCGGCGCCTGCATGACAATCCTTCCCGTCTCATCCGAGACGATACTCGAGCCGTCAAAGATCATACCGTCGTTTCCGCCAACCAGGTTCACAAACACAATTGGCACTCCGGCGGCCCTGGCCCGATGAGAAACCATTTCGCAGCGCACTTTCATCTTGCCCTTATTGAAGGGCGAAGCATTGATCGAGACCAAAAGGTTGGCGCCCATTTCGATCAACTCGTGAGCGGGATCGTTAGGATAAAGCCGCTGACGCCAGAAAGTTTTGTCGTTCCAGAAGTCTTCGCAAACGGCGATGCCGAGTTTGCAGTCGCCAAGGTCGAACAACCGTCGTTCGCGCCCCGGTTCAAAATAGCGCGGATCGTCGAAGACGTCGTATTCGGGTAACAGAGTTTTGTCGGCGAACCCCAGGAGAGTTTGGTTGCGAATCACTGCGGCTGAGTTATAGAGCCTGCGCCCGGTGGCCTGGTCCCCCGTCGCTTGATCATTAGGGCGCACGGTGCCGACAATCGCCGTCAGCCCTGATGTTGCTTCAATGATCGCTTTAAGTGGATCCAGACACGATCGGACGACGTCTTCATCAAGAAACCAGTCCAGCGACGTGTAACCCTGGATGGTAACTTCTGGAAAAACGATCACGTCCGACGCGTCTTCCTTCGCCTGATCTATCGCGCTGAGGATGCGCGCAACGTTGCCTTCATAATCGCCGTTGGTTGTATTGATCTGCCCGATAGTGACCCGCATCTGAGGATGATTCTAACACCGATGAGCGCACAGTTCGGAGTCCTGCCTATAGGCGATAGGTTCTAAAAGCAATTTGGACTTCCGCCTAAAGGCGGGACTCCGAACTGTACAACTCCGCATTATAGAACGGCGCGAACGCCGCGATCAGCGCAGCTTCGAAACTCATCGAGCGCGTCATCAGGTCCTTCGAGAGTACACCCCAGGCGCCCTGGCGGCTTCGTACGTCGCGCGCGCCGGCTACCTCGTCGATCACCAGACCAAGTTCGCGCTTGCCTGAGATGACATCTTTCACAATTGCCGCGGGAACCTCGATCGACGGCGACATGCCAAAGCAGCCGCGCTGGCCGTCGGTGACAAAAGCCCAGCCGCGCAAAAACGTGTGCCACTCGCCTTCGACGGAGATCGAATGAAAGCCGCCCTCCAGGCCGACGTAGAGGTCAGCTCCCAGGTTCTGCTCGATCAGGATTTCGCGCACGGCCAGGGCGCGTTGCCGCGCGCCGCTCATTAACTCCCAATCTGTCAGGGGCATGGCCGGCGCGTCAGTCTTCACCGATCTGGCAACCACATTCGCATCACGCCACGCCGCGTCGATCTCAGCGACGCGCGCAATACTGGCGCGCACGGCCATGATTTTCGCGGCGCGATCAGAGCCCAATGCGATTCGTTCGATCCGCCCTCGCGGCGGTCGCTTTACTGAAGGAGCTTGAGTTGACATTCGAGCCTCGCGGTTGTTGTAATCGAATTCAGTTGAGAGTACAAGCTTTCGGCTTTTCCGGTTGCCGGAACCCAAACTAAAAGTTTGAACTCTAAACAGTTCGCGGAGGTGCAGAACATGTCCGTTGCCGAATTAATCTACGATTGGAACAAGGTTGATCCTCAGTTGCACAAACCCGACCGCCACATTGGGTTCGACGACGAGACGCTGCGCGATGGTTTGCAATCACCTTCGGTCAGCGAACCGCCGGTTGAGAAAAAGATCGAACTGCTGCACCTGATGGACGCGCTGGACATCGACACGGCCGACATCGGCTTGCCGGGCGCGGGCGGCACGCATGCGGCGGGTGTCGAGATGATGGCCCGCGAGATTGCCGACAAGAAACTCCAGATTCGTCCCAACTGCGCCGCGCGCACCCACCTAAACGACCTCATTCCCATTGTGGAAATCTCGCAGCGCGCCGGCATTACGATCGAGGCCTGCATGTTCATTGGCTCCTCGCCGATTCGCTTCTACGCCGAAGAGTGGACGCTCGACAAACTTTTGCAAATGACCGAAGACGCCGTGACGTTCGTGGTGAAGGAAGGCTTGCCGGCGATGTTCGTCACCGAAGACACGACGCGCGCCAAGCCGGAAACGATTCGCGCGCTATACACGACGGCGATTCGCTGTGGGGCGCGGGCCGTCTGCGTTTGTGACACGGTTGGGCATGCCACGCCCGATGGCGCGCGCGAAGTTGTGAAATTTGTGCGCGGGATAATCGACGAGCAGGGCGAAAAGGTCCGGCTCGACTGGCATGGGCATCAGGACCGCGGCCTTGGGGTGATCAATTCCATCGCGGCCATCGAAGGCGGGGCCGATCAAATACACGGTTCGGCGCTCGGCATGGGAGAGCGCGTCGGTAACACGCCGATGGACCAGTTGCTGGTGAATCTGAAGCTGCTGGGCTGGATTGAAAACGATCTGATGCGCCTGCGTGAATACTGCGACAAAGCCGCTGAAGCCTGCGGCTGGACCATTCCCCTTAACTACCCGGTCTTTGGCCGCGACGCATTTCGCACCGCCACCGGCGTGCATGCGGCCGCGGTGATCAAGAGCTACCGGAAAGGCGACACGGAGTTGGCTGACCTGATCTATTCGGGCGTGCCCGCGGGGCAATTTGGTTTGAAGCAAGTCATCGAAGTAGGTCCGATGAGCGGCAAGTCAAACGTCACCTATTGGCTGGAGAGCCGCGGACTGGAAGCCAGTGAAGATCGCGTGACGCGAATCTATGAACGCGCTAAACACGCGTCGGCTGTTCTGAACGAAGACGAGTTGATGGCGATGGTGTGAGCAGCGAGGGGCGTTTGGAGTACTGCCTTTAGGCGGAATGCTTTGCCATCCGAACGTGCCGCCTAAAGGCGGAACTCCGAACCGAAAGCTAGTTGATCGGAATCGTGATTGTCGCCGACCCAGCCTTGCCTGCGGGGAAGCGCTTCTGTCGCGCGATGCGCAAGGCAGTCGCATCACCACCCGAAGCCTGGGTCACTCGCCCGTTTTCATCATACGTAACCTGGATCGTAGCCTTCCTGGATCCGGCCCCGGGTGGCGATTGAGTTTTCGCGGCGTTTGGATTCACGGCTGTCGAGGTCGATTGCGCCGGCGATACCGCAGACGAAGGGTCCAGGGCTTTGGCTCGCTCTTTGGCGCGCGCTTCGCGCAGGCGCCGGGCCGCCAAATCAACCGCCTCGGTGGCCGTCGAGGGCATCGCGCTTTCACTCGCCGCCGGCTGGGCATCGGTTTGATGCGTCGCTACGGATTGAGGGCCGGCTTGCGAGACTGGTTGAGAGCTTGTGGCCGGCCTGGCCTGCGCTTCGGTGGCCAGCTTAGCTGCCCTGCTGCGCGCATACCATCCCCAGGGCACAGCGATCACGCCCACGATTAAGGCCACGGCAGCTAAGACCGCTCCCAATTTCCACGAACCAAAACGGGCCGAGCTATCTGTCTGCGAAAAAAGCGCACCCATCTCAGGTAGATCGGCGGGAGGAACAAAGACGGGCAGCTTTTCCGGTTCAGGAACGCGGGCCGGAGGGCATTCCGGTTCTTTCTCAACGGTTTCCAACACATCCGCTGCCGCCACGACATTTTCTTTGACGACCTTGGGTTCTTCAACTTGCAGTTGGTGCCCGACCGGAAAGGGATCGCTGGGTTCAATGCCTTCGTCCATTCGCCGCAGCCCTTCCAGGACAACTGAGGTCCATGGCTGATTGATGGTGTGTTCCGGGGCTTCAAAGGCCGGACTAAAGGTGAATGAGGCGTTTGGCAGTGTCAGGGCGTAGTAGACGGCTTCGATGCCGCGCAGAGCGCCAATCCTCGCATGCACCACAGATCCGGATTGAAGATAGAAATAGCCAGGGCCGATCGAGTAAATCACTTTCAACCTGCCGGTCTTTCGCTGATTGCAGAAAAACTCAATCAGCTCGGCCAGCGAAAGATCGCTAAGTTCTCCAGTCAGTGCCATACGTGGTTCCTCTTCCGTGACGAGTGTCTCGACGAGCGAGCGGGCGTGAACGTTGACCCGCGTCGTGAAGCTACTTGGGGATGGTGAAGTTATAGTTGATCAGGCCCGAGATCTTTACCGGCTGACCTGAAAGTTTGGTTGGCGAGAAGCGGGCGCGCAACGCGGCAGACACAGCAACATCGCGGAGCGCTGGTGGACCGGACAGAGCACGAGCGGAAACGACCTTCCCGTTCTCGTCAACCACCACCTCAACCTCAACCTGGCCGACAGTGCGCATTCTGAGCGCAAGTTCCGGATAGGTAGGCGGCGGCAAGCTCAGCGCCTTGCCGTTGAGCACGCCGCCCGAAACAGGTTTCATCAAAAGTCGCGGAGCCGGCGGCGGGTCGCCATCCGCAACCAGCATTTTCTTACTCGGTTCTACGGGCAGGCCCCGAAGATCTCCAGGTAATTGCACCGTTGCCGACAGCTTGAGCTTGTCGACAGAAACTGACGGCGGCAAGGTGGCGGCAGGTTTGCTGCCATTCTCTGAGCGGTTTGCCGTTGAGGTGGAATTGGGTTGGGCGCTTACGGAAGCGCTTGCCGGCTGGAGCATCTTCGCCATCGCTGCATCGAGGTAGTAAAAGATCGTTCGATAGGTAACTTCAGAAGGTTCGAAGCCTATCTTGCCGTTTTCCACGACGGCGATGGACGTTGTCATCTTCACCCAGTTGCCTACTGAGTCATAGTCATACTTGTACACTTCCTTACTCACCAGAGATCCATCCGCATTGACCAAAGTCATTTCGCTGATGTTGCCCTTGTCGTCATACTTGTAGACCTCGCGTCCGGTCAGCCTGGCCCCTTCGATCGGAAAGTACTGGTTCTGAGTCTTTACTCCCTTGAGATCATACTCGGCAGTTTCCAGGACGACGTGCTTACTCTCCTCCGCGGATTTACCACCCGCGTTTGAAACTTTAGCTAATTCCGTTCGGACCCGACGCACCGGACCGAGCAATCCATCGCGAGCACGATCGCTTTCTCCTGGACCATCAACGGAGGCCGGCTGCGGCTGAACGGAATTGGCCTTTGCCGTTAAGGTACTTTGGCCGGTCGCGACCGTAACCAATATTGAAAGAAGAAAAGCTGCGGAGAGAATTCGAGTAACCTGCGGCATCATGATCTCCTGATTGAACTGAAAAAGATGAGGTAGTCGGCTTACTTTCGGCGGGCAAGCGTGAGCAGCCAAGTGTCATATTACGCGGTTGAACCACGTTTGTCTAGAGCCAACTCCGACGGTACTGCCCAGAAACAGGCCTGTTTCGTGGCTATTTTGGCGACGATTGGTCTTCCGGCCTGACCAGCAGCCCCACAATCTGGTCGATGACCCGGGTGGGATTGTGGTGGCCAGTGGCATCATTGCAGAAGATCGAGAAGACCAGGACGTCGCCGTCTGGGCCGGTGGCGTATCCAGAAAGCGAGTGAGTGTAGGTAAGTGTGCCGGTCTTGGCTACCACTCGGCCTGCCGAGCTAACCAGTCGGCCGCTCAGCGTCCCATCGCGACCCGCGATGGGAAGGGAATCCCGAAAGGCCGTGGCGGCGCTGGTCCCGGCGATGGCGACGAGCATGCGCGCAGTAGCCTCTGGCGTGACCAGATCCAAACGGGAGAGTCCCGATCCATCACGAATCTCCAAACCATCAGACGGAATACCGTTATGATCAAGCCAGGCTTTGACCACCGCCGTCCCCGCTTCGTCGTTTCCGCGTTCTTGATTCTTGCGCGGGTCTGGATCGGGTGCGGACGAACCGCGCTCTTTACCGAGGGTGCGGAGGATCAGCTCGGCATAAAGATTGTTGCTCTCTTTGTTTGTCCGGCGAACAATTTCACTGAGCGTGCCGCTACTCGTCTGGGCAAGTTCGATCGCCTTCTGGGGATCGAATTTCTCGCTTTCCACGACCCGAAAGTCCCGGCTGCGTGCCTCGCCGCCGACTTTGATGCCTCGGGCGATTAGCGCCTCTTTGAAAAGTGAAGCTGCCCAAAGCGCGGGATTGGGAACTGAAAGATAGGCGGTGAAAGAGCGGCCGCCGATCGGGAAAGCTCCCCACACTCGCAGTTCGCTATCCGACAAGCCACGGTTGATGCCGATGGTGGTCTGGGCATCGCGCGCGAGCGTCGTCGTGTTGTTCGTAAGGTGAAGGTAGTTCGTTTCTCGATTAAGGGTCAGAGTCGCGGCAGTGCCAACTTTGTCAGCCGGGGCAATCTTCAACTCCAGGCTGTTCTCGTCAACCGTGAGCGCGCTGGGCTCAGCGCCGAAGTACCACTGGAGATCGTTCCACTGCCAACCCAATCCGTATAGCTCGCCGCGAAAATAGCTTTCGTCGCCGATGATGTGGCCAGACACGCCGCGCACGCCATGCTGGTACAGTTGCTCAGCCAGCGACGCCAGTCCGTTCTTGCCATATGATTTTAGATCCGGAGCTCCGCGCCCGAACAAGGTTAGGTTTCCATCAATGACTCCGCCCGCATCGGGCTGTTTATCCGCGTACACCGAAGTGCTCCAGCGATATTCCGTACCGAGCAGATCAAGGGCGGCCACCGTCGTATAGATCTTCATGTTCGATGCCGGAGTGAACAGCTTGTCGCCGTCACGCGAGTACAACACGCGTCCATCCTTCATCGCCATCACGAACACGCCCCAACGTGCTTTGGTCAGATCGCTTTCGTCCAGGACGCGATCTATTTTCCGCGCCAGCTCCTTGTCCCCTGGTTGCTTCGATACTGAATCCGGTAAGGCAGTTGTTTTAGACGGAGGTGGCGATGATGCGGACCTTGCGGATTTGTCTCGCGACTGAAAGCCGGCTTGGCCAATAAACAAGGGGGCCAGCACGCAAACAAGGGCGACCAGCGATAACAATAGATAGCGCGTGGTTTTTCTTTCCGGCATTCTTTCTAATTGATTAGCTTGCGAACAGCGTTGCCGTTCGTCCCGCACTCAATAATTCCCGGGTCGAGGCATACACCTGCTCGACCTGAATTGCCGTTAAGCTTTCACTGAAAACCACCCTTTGCGACGCGCCAGTGGGCACGTAGGCGTTCGGCGGCGGCAGACCGATCAGCACCACCACAGGCGTACCGACGGCTGCGGCAATGTGCACCGGGCCGGTGTCGTTCGAAACAAACACCGCCAGTCTTGCCTGTGCCGCCGCGAGTTGCGGGATAGTCAGTTTCTCCAGGATGACGCACGCGGCTGGAAAAATTGCGCGCATCCTTGGAATCAGGTGACGCTCTTCCGGACCGACAAAAATCACTGGCCGCACTCCGTCATTGCGGATCAGGAAGTCTGCCAACTCCGCGAACTGTTCGAGCGGCCAGCAACGTACGGGGTGTCCCGCGCCGGGAAACAAGCCCACCAATGGCGTGCCCATGTCGGCCTTAGCCTTTCGAAGCATCGCGTCGACCGCCCGGTCATCCTCGGCCCGGGTCATAATCTTCGGCACCCGCGGCGAATCCTTGATTCCCAGCGGCACGAGCACATCAAGATAGCGATCAATCAGGTGCTGGTCAGGATCATTCTGATCAACGGCGGGTTTCGGACTAAAGTTAGCAAGAAAGTCCAACGAACGTCCCGGCCGGCGCGAAAACAGACGCTTCGGCGCGCCGGAAAGAAAGCCCAACAGGTTCGTTTCGGAAAAACTGCGCAGGTCGATCACGAAATCAAACTTTCGTTGTCGCACGTCTTTGACGACCTGAAAGATTCGCAGCACCGAAAGCGGCTTGAATCCGTCTCTCAACCCAACCCGGTCGACCTCGATAGTCGCATCGGCGTACCCGGACATCTCGATTATTTCGGCGCCGGGCTTCCCCACAGCGATGGTAATGCGCGCGTGCGGAAAGCGCTCGCGAACAGCGCGTAGCGCCGGCAAACTCATGACCACGTCGCCGAGTTGGCCAAAATCAATAACCAGAATGTTGCGAGGGTTGAATGTCACTTCAGATGCTTATCAAAAAAATCGGCGCCCGCATGATACGCGCGCACCCAATTCCGGTGCCGCAGAAAGTCGTGAATCTCATCGGGAAAAATCAGCTCTTCAAAGTAGATTCCGTTACTTCGCAGCCGGCGCACCAGGTTGACTGTTTGCGAGAACTCCACGTTGCGATCGTCGTCGCCGTGAATCAACAGCACCGGCGACTTCCATTTATCCACCGCGGAGATGGGCGAAGATTCGCGCGCGATGCGAACACGATCTGACGTATCGGTCGGCACGCGGAGACCGGCGACGTTAACGCTCCAGTCGTGCACGCCGTGAAAGTCTACTCCGGCCGCGAAGATGTCCGAGTTCCGCGCCAGTCCCAGCGCCGTCAGGTAACCGCCGTACGATCCGCCCCACAGGCCTACACGCTTCTTGTCCACGTCATCCCGCCCGAGCAGATACTTCGCACCGGCAAACACGTCCTGGTACTCTGCGGCGCCGCGCGCACCCCGATGTTGCGCCATGCGAAATGCGCGGCCATAGCCGATCCCACTGCGATAGTTGACTGACAGGACCAGGTAACCTCGGCTGGCCAAAAACTGATTCATCGCATACGAGTTGTGATAATAATAAAGATAATGCCAGCCGAGAAGCATCTGACGGCTAGGTCCTCCGTGCGTGAAGATCAGGGCCG
>Ga0180081_1000015_pt1 | contig 10770 bp, 13 predicted proteins | sample EasRiv590_16_10D_FD_123011 | JGI IMG/M metagenome (GOLD analysis project Ga0180081, IMG submission 123011) | Soil microbial communities from meander-bound floodplain in the East River, Colorado, USA - East River metaG ERMLT590_16_10D | ecosystem: Environmental > Terrestrial > Soil > Floodplain ... | reverse complement strand
TGTTGCACTGGCCCCGAACCCGGATGGGAGTATAAGACTCTGAAGCGCGGTGCAACCGTTCCACGTGCTAGACAGACTGGTTACATTGGCTCCAAAGCCAGAGGGCAAAGTAAGACTTTGAAGCGCGGTGCAATTCTGCCACGTGCCAATCAGACTGGTTACATTGGCTCCAAAGCCAGAGGGCAAAGTAAGACTTTGAAGCGCGGTGCAATTCAGCCACGTGTTAGACAGACTTGTTACACTGGCCCCGAACCCGGATGGGAGTATAAGACTCTGAAGCGCGTAGCAACTCTGCCACGTGCTAGACAGACTGGTTACGTTGCCACACGCAACAATGGTGCAAATTTCCAGATAGTCCGCTGCAACCGTTCCACTAAATACAATGCTCGTGGCCGATGGCGTATTTACGGCAACGTCAAGCCATGGAGAACTTCCCGGATTTGCGGCACCAAATGCAGTATGTTTTGAACTGATATCAAACGCAGTGATATTGCCGCCGCCTACCTGCGTAGTAATTCTGACAACAGACTGTTTGTAACCACGACTCGTAGGTGTTTGACTTATCCCGGCATACAAATACTGATGGTATGCCGTAACGCCAGACGCCACATTGTCTGTAGTGCCGTCGCCCCAATCGACAGTATACCCGCCTGTTACTGTCACATTCAGCGCGGCGTAATTGTCGCCTGCGGGAAAAACAGCCGCGAGAATGTTGATCTGATTTGCTGTAGGAGTCGGCACAGTCAGCCAGTCAGCAGGCCGAGTGTACGGTGTGCCAGCGGTGGCGCTACGCGATCTGTAAATCGGCATTTACCACTCCCGCGCTGAAAATGTCATGCCTGTGGTGTCGCCGATGATGGAGATTGCGGTAGGCGTTGATCCCCCAGGTGGAGACTCATAATAGTCACCAGGATATAGTTTGATCGATGGTTGCGTGGCGACAGCAGTACTGCCAGTTTCATCAAACCAAATATTTCCGGTCGTGTTGTTGTTCTGAAGAAACCAGCCCTTGCGCGAGGAGTTGGCCGCCATAAGTTGCTGCGCTGCCCCTCCCGTTGTAATCGTACCGCTACGACTAGTGCGCGTTGCTGTGGCGTATGTGACGGGGATGGCGACAGCAGACGCAATGCCTTGCACTGTGATAACGTCAGCGCTTGCCGTCCCTGCTGCGCCCAGCGCGGGCTGTTTCGCCGCTGTGGCGACGCTTGCCAAAGCGGTTACAGCCGGGTCATCAGAAGCTAGCGTAACTCGCTGCGTGCCTGTGCCAACAGCGCCTGCTCCTGCTGAAGCATCATTTGCGACGCCATCTGCGCCGAGACTAAGCTTAACCCGCTGATGTAGAACCCCGCCTATTTCGTCGGCGGCGATTGTCTTTCCCGTTCCAGGGGTGACATCTATATTATCTGCCATTGTTTAAGAACTTTTTGTTAAAGAAAGAAGCAGTCCAATCGGTTGGCCAATCCCAGGAGGATGAGGAATATATGAAAAAGAAATGTCCTTCCCTGAGAAAATATACTGGGAAGCTAAAACGCGAATTCTTTTAACGACAGGGCCTGTGCCATCCCCAAGATCAGAGAGCCCCGTCCCAATATTGAGAGTTGATGTATAGCTAGACGATGGCGACATAAAACGCTTTTACCTAAATCGGCGTCCCAGCTTGGATAATCGTCATTTTGACCGAGCCAGAGCCGGAATTTAAGAGTATCCTCGTGCAACGAGGGAGAAATGCATAATTTCCTTGGACGGTGGACGTTGCGCCAACAAGATTATTGTCGCCATGGTCAACCCATACGACGCTAGCAAGATCATCTTTATTAGGATCATCAAGTGTTTGCTGAACCGTATAATTTGCAGAACCTGTGACATCGACCTGGATGGCGACCTGCGCATACCCGTAATGGTCAAGGAAGATCGGCGCGCTTGAAGCGACTCCATTCGTTCCAACACTGACCGTTCCCGCCGAAGCAGCGGAGATCGAAATGCGAGTTACCGTTGCGTAATCTTGCACGCTATAAACAGGATTTCCGCTTGAGCCGCCTGTAAGCGCCTCCGAAATTGGATTGCCGTAATAGTTCGTGCCGTAAATGGTGAACGTTACGCTTGTGTCTGTGCCGGAACTCGTAATAAGGACGCGACGTGGCTTGTCTAGAGTGGCGACGTCAGATGCGACAAGCGTTCCGTCGAGAATGAGGTCGCCCGCGCCTGCGTAAGACTGGGCGGTGGAAATTTTGGTTGCGCCAGCAGTGGCTAGAGGGCCAACAGTGACGGGTTTGAATCTCATGTGATTGTTCCGCGTGAAAAGAGCTGCCCGAAGGCAGCTCTATAGACGTTAAAGTGGCGGATAAAGCTGCTCTGAGGAACCAGCGGTTACAGAGACGAGTTGCCAGTTGCCATAAGGACTTTCGAGGCTATTCGTCGTAGTGTATAGGCTGCCATTATCCCCGATAATTACAGCGACCAAGCCATTTGACGCGCACACAAAAGACAGAACATCGTAAACATTGTTTAGTGTTACGTTAGTCTCAGTATTGCCCGGACCAGATATAATCGCTGCACGTATTTTGATTCTCATATCAGATAGTCGTCGTCGCGGTTATTACAGTCATAGTCGGAGTTACCTGACAACGGATAGTCTTACTCGTTTGAAGGGCAGTAACGCCGGTAAACGAACAATTTCTGAAGATGAACAACCCATCCGGAGAACCGCCACCAGCAATAGCCATCGCCTGACTCATGGTCGTGCCAGAGGCGACAGTGGTAGGCATGTTAATAAACACGCAATCCTCAAAAAGATTCCACCGATCAACGCCGTTAGCTGGCGACGTAAGGAATGTAAAGCCAGCCGCGCCAGCATAAGAGATGATGCGGCATTTGCGGAAGATATTCCGAGTAGCGCCGCCATCAAAATACATCTCATAGGTCGCAGTCCCTCGAGAGATGGTGTCGAGGCCGATAGTGCAGTCTTCGAACAGATTTTCTGAACCCGTAACCTTGAGCGAACGATTAGTCGCCACGTCCTGCGTGGCGTGCCCAATGCCAGCAAGATGGCAGTTGTAGAAATGATTGCGAGAGCCGCTGACGAGAACTGCGCCGATGGAAGTCGCGTCGTTGACGCCATGGAAAACTTCGATTCCGGAAATCAAGCAGTTGTTTGCGGAGACGGTGAAAAGGTCGTCTACGTTGGTCGCGGTTGAAAGCTGAGCGATGCGAGAGCGCTGAGAAAGACGCTGGCCACCGTTGATGCCGATGAGGGAGACGCCGTCCTTGGACCAGTCTAAGCTCGTGCTCTGATAGTCTGTGGTGGATGCGGCGGTGTTGGATTCGCTGATCAGATAGACGACGTCGTTTTTGTCAGCCGTAGCCTTGGTCTTGGCACCAGCAAGGGTCGCAAGAGCTTTGGTCGGCGAGCGGCCGTTGTTGCTATTTGAGCCACCCCCAGGTTTAACAAAGTAAGATTTGCCGTTGGTGAAGCGTCCTCCTACGGGGACTCCTCCCATTTCGAAGAGGCGATCTGGAAAAATCGTGATGGGATGTTCCTTTATAATTGTGAGCCTGCGAGACGGGTATCGGCCGCCTGGAACTTTGTTATCGATACGATGCGTGAGGCTTAATTTATTGAAGCATGTTTTTGGAATATGACAAGAATAGCAGGGCTAAAACTTGCATATTCCAAAGTCAGGCAAAACTAGCGTTGAGTCATTTTCGCTTGTACTTTTTTAAGTATCGAATGATGGCTTGGGCGATGTTTTCAGAATCTTCTATTGCTCCGAGAGCAAAGTTACAGCGATGACAGAGAATGCCGCGAATGGCTCCGTCCAGGTGGTCGTGATCCACGCAAAGTTTTTTTAGACGTCCACTCGGCATCTTGTTTCGCTCGGGGCGGCCGCATATTTCACAAAGGTTGTCGCATTTAGCAACTTTCTGGGCATACTCCTTCTTGTTCAAGCCACATCGAGTCCTTCGTTTAAGAAGGAGCGAATACCTATAAAGTTATTCAGGAGTCGCGTCTTTGCAAACGTCGTTGTCATCTTTAATCTTTTGAAGAAATGCTTCGCGAGGCGTCATCCATTTTAAATTATCCTTCGTATAACCTTTCTCTTCATCAGTCAAATAAAGTCTGTGTTCTGACGTTGGAGGAAGGCCGACATCTTTTGAAAAGCAACCAAAATTCAGCCATCTCGGCTCTAGTGGTCTTTCATGCAACTGAGATCGAATTTTAATTGAGCGCCATCTGCTATACAGCATCTCCATCTCAATACTTTTTTTGAAGTACTTCCGGTTGTAATGTAGCCTGCAAAGCCCATGAGCGATTGATTTTTCACAGCAGCCGTCCACTGAGCAAGGTGGCGCTATACTATAAGTTCGTTCTAAGGTAGAGGGAAGCCTGTTTTCTTTCTTTAGCCGACTGTAGCACCCCGAGCATAAGCCTCTTCCACAATTTTTAGGGACATCACGCCCGCACTCTAAGCAAATCAAATGCAATTCTCCAAAAATACCAACACAAGCGCAACTAAAGTAGGCACGCTTGCCAACTCCCCGTTGGCTCGGATTATTATATTTTGGAGAAATCTCTTTTCAACGGTTGAAAGCGGTGCTTCTGCTTTTTTGGCAAAAACACCGCTCTCAAATCTTTTAAAGTATACGTAAAGTATAGTTAAGTATTACGCTGAGCCGAGCCAGCAATTTCGCCATTCACTAAATCCTGCCACGTAGCGCTCAAAGCTTTTGGCCAAAGCATTAGATGTAGAGAAATCATTATCCTGTTCGAATACTAACGCTTTTCTTTCCATCAAGATCAAACCATCTGGAACATTAGTCTGAACTGCCCAGAAAGACGAAGAAGTAAGAAAGTGATTTACTGTATAACCTTCAGTAAGCATTCCCAAATTCTTCAGCGCATTGATGTTATTCGAAGCGCTATCAGACTGGAGCGGGCTCTTCAGAATTCTTTCTGCATTAAACGCCTGCGACGGATGAATGATAAGCTTCTTCGGCAACGCCTTGAAGATCAAACCCCGGTTATTCTTAAACAGCGAAATTGCGACGATAGCATCCTCTAGAGCCGACTCCGAGAAGTCCGCAGAAGCGGTAAACATATTCGCCTGACTTCCGATGTCAGTTGGGTGCGCGGTCGAGAACAAAGGCTGACCGTCGCCTCCTGGATGAGTCGCGCTAGTCCCGTAGTTAAGGACGTTGGCGCAATTCACCTCTTTCGTCTGGTTCATAGAGAACGCCAGCATTTTAGCGCGCTTGAACGAAGCTGCCTTATACTGATTATCCTCAAGCTCTTCCATTGTAACGATATAGCCCAAACCCCAAGTGCTATGGGTATACCGCGTCACGTAAAGCTGATTGTGGGAATCGTAAGTAAACGATCCACCCTCAGGCTTTCTCTGAGCATAGCCAAAGCTTCCCGAAGAAACATCTTCCTCGTATGCTTTGTCTGACTTGACAATTTCAAATATTTCTTTGTATTCGGGGGTGTACTCGTCGTACATCATCCCGAACCAGCGGCGAATTCCTGGCCACATGCTGTATTCGAATAGCTTCGCTAGAGCTAAACCGTATCTATACTAAGTTTTACTTAAGTAATTCTTAGTGTATACTGCTGCATATTTCTATGCAGGCTAGACTATATCTCAGCCCTGGTAAGGGCTTCCACCGCTTCCACTCGCTTGAGTGTACTCCCCTAAGGGATAGTCGTTGAAGGTTTCCAAAATTTTATACCCCATTGTCCCATTAGCTTTTGATAACGCGGTCACTGACAAACCATGCTCCCGGCAAAAAGCTCTTCTCCCGCGAACCACATGGCGAGAGCCATCTGGAAATTGGATAAGATATGTGCCCGACTTTGGATTGTTTGCACCTTTATTGGTGTAGCCTCCAAAGTTTTTTGAGCACCGCGAGTCGCCACGCTTAGCATTTGCCATCTTAATACGGCTATCTAAAGGAATAATTTTTCCAATTTGTTTCTGCCGTCCTGCCTCGGAGCATGTGCAAAGGCTTCCGCCGCCACGATTTAAATTATATCCGTTAGGCTTGCCGCCCCACTCGATAATGCAAAAGTATTCTAGCATTCTTGCTTCATCAAGAGAATTAGTGGAATGAAGCTTTTCAAGAGAAAATCTTTGCTCTCCCAACTCTCGAATGGCAGTGTAGAGAGGCGTGTTATGGCTAAGTCGTGTGCGCAAATGAGCTTTCCAGCGGCGGTCCATTCCCAGGCTTGTCATCCCAATATAGACTAGACCGCTGACCAAATTTGTTATCTTATATACAGTATAAGTTGAGGATTTTAGACTTCCAAGCTGATCGCCCAATCTATAAACTTTTTTAACATTCACGTTTACCGTTTCCGGTTGCGTTGTAGTGTTCATAGCTCTAAGGGTATTCCAGCAGTTCGATGGATGTTTACTTTATAATTACTTATAAAGGGCTCTGTGTTTCTTCACTAATACTTAGTGAATACTTAACCGACAAGCTTTTGGGTGATTCGAAGTAGCGATTAATGCCATGTTACATTACTCCTTTTTAATATCCGGCCACGCCGTCAACTTCGGTATGATACTTAATCTGAACTTCCCATTCAGCGTAAGCCGCGAGAGTATTCGCCGGACTATCCGGGCGAAGCCTCAAAATCCGAAGCTGAGCAGTCGCCGTATTCGACGCTGCGCCGACATAAACGGTCGAGCCGTTAAGAGCCCATCCCGATTTATTCGTGTACGTGCTGCCACTGCCTGCAACGAGATCAGCGTTAGCATGAACCCAAGTATTAAGAGGAGTAGCCGCGCCGTTGTCCCGAACACTGAAAACAAGATTCGGATCATCCGCAACATAAACGCCGCGAACGGTAGACGCCGCATTATAAACGGTAGAAGTCGCCTGTTCCGCGAAGAAACCGACAACCACGCCAGTAATGCGGTTCGTATACGCCGCAGTCGCGATAGTCACGTTTCCGATAGAACCGGCTGGCATCCCGTAGTAATCAGTGGTGTTAGAACTCGCCACCTTAACCACAGGATCGCCGATAAAGAGAGCCGTAGCTCCCGAGCAGAGGTAAAGATTGCAAGCGCCGTTATAAGGCGCTCCACTCTTGTACCGCAGGGGCATCAAACCATATGCCCCAGTAGGATTAGACATTTAACGTATCCATTTGTTGTTAGCGTTGCACCTCTTTAGGCACATAACGCAGAGCTTCATCCTCTTGCGACAAGCCTCCCGTTCCCGGAACGTTGCCGCTTCGCATCTGGTGATAAAGCTGATCAACGCGCGACAGTTCCTTGGCGCGGTCGGCCTCATCGTATTCCTTAAGCTTTTTACACAGAAACGCTCGCATGACGCCTCCGTTAGAGTCTTTGCCGACGATTCGGCTAACCTGCGTTCCTGCATCTGTATTGGTGAAATCACTGGAAAATTCGCTTACCAAGCAAACATCCCAGTCATCCCGCTTAGTCATGGAGTGCAGTCTGTACTTGTCATCATTAATCCAGCGATACACATACCGAGGGTCTTTCTCTTCCTCTGGGACCGCTAGCTTAAAATCAGCGCCGTCAAAATGCATAGAATCTCTACGCCGACGCCTAGACTGCGATACTTCCTCTGCTCTATCGCCGCGAGCGCTTCTTAATGGAAGCTGCTCTTTCTTCAGCGTTTCTTTGCTTACATTCATTCGTTAATCTCCCAATAATCCTTAGCGTACTCTTCGCGAGCCTTAGCGACATCTTTGCCGTAAAAACCCGCTTTAATGTAGCTGCGTTCCGCAAGCGCCCGGTCGTCAGCATGGATGTCATTCCAGCCCTTACGGCGAGAGGATGCGCCGCCACCAGAAGCGACTCCGCTAGCCGAGCCCTCGACAAACGAATGTGTCGCCGTCTTCTCCTGCCTAGCCTGAACCGGCTCTTGCGCTTTTGTGTCAATTCCGAATTTCTCCGGATGGCGCTTTTTCATTTCTGCCGTTACGCGCTCAAGATTTTCCGCCAAGTCAATTCCTGGATGCCTTTCCCAAAGCTCGACGTGAATCCTTTGCGCCTCAAGATTCATATCATTGCTCCGGTGGAACCATGGATTCTTCTCCATCCAATCATCCCGAGCACGCTGATCTCGCGAAGACAGCGTAACTGGCTGCTGAGGAGAGCGATCCTCAACAACTTCCGTTCTTTCAACTGGTTTAACAGGCTGGCGTGGCTGATACTGCTCGTCTTCATTCTGGGCTTCCCGGTAGAACTGTTTTTCGCGAGCAAGCAATCCTTCGTAAGTTTTGGTGTCGCCAGCCGCAACAGCGTTAAATTTCGCTGCGTCAATCTGTTCTAGAAACGTCTGGCGCTGCCGCTCCATAGCGATGCGCGCCATCTTTTCATTGCGGTCCTGGCGGTCCTTAAACTCAGCTTCCTGACGCTCAAGACGCGCCTGTAGCTGTTTCGCCGCTTCGTCCTGACGCCGCTGACGATCTTCAAACTCAGACCGCTGGCGATCAAATTCCGCCTCTCGCTTCTGCTGCTCAGTCTTTAGACGCTCAACCTGAGAGCGAACAATAGGAAGAACTTCCTGTCCACGCCGGACATATTCATCGGGTCCACGCCAATGTTCTGGGGCTCCATGCCAATCAGACTTGTCAACCCAACCCATTTCCTTTGCCTGCTGAATAATTGCAGGATCAAAAGTTGTGGTTTCGACGTTTTCCTCTTCGATATCGTTATCCATATAATTGCCTCTTAAAATTCAATAACTGCGCCGATATCCTGATCATTCACCATTCGGTAATCGACCCCGTCTTTCCCCGGAATGGTTGACCCGCTGTGCCGAGCAAAGTAAACTCGGTCTCCAGGTTTTGGGAGAACGACCCATGCAGGCCAAGCGTGATACGAAAACGCGGCGGGCGAAACATCGATAATAGTTCCGATAATCTGGCCGCGACGCTCTTGGTCATGAACGTCATCAACCAAGATTATTCCGCCTTTAGTGACCTTCTGTGTTTCGTCGGGAAGAATCAAAACCTTAAACTGAAACGGACGAATACCGCTTTTGTTTAGCTCTGATACAGAAAATCGACTCTTTTTCTTTTTATTCTTACTACCAAGCGGCCTTCCCTTCTTCTTTGTCGAAGGATCGCTTGACGAATATGCCAAACTCAAGTTCAAATGTCCTCGTGTTCTAAATTAACTATTTCAGTGAGAACCAAACCTCGTGCCCGAAGATCAGTTAAAATCAATGGATCAGCGTTGCCTCTTCCCCATGAACTCTGCATCCACCTTACTTCTGCTTCACGAATGTGAGTCCGAAGCTTGTCCATAACGGCTAGCGTGACAGGATGCTCTTTCCACGCGTCGAAATCGTCTTTTGTAACCGACATTTTGCTCTGTGTTGGAGTGTTGCTAAAGTGAAGAAAGAAAGAAGCCGTATTCTCGCAATTAAGAAAGAAAATAAAGGGAATACGGCGAAAAATTTTAGCTATATAATTATGTAATTTTAATATTCAAAAAACAAACGTCAACGCAGAAAATCACTTAACAAGCCCTTCAATAGCATTATTTGCTTGCTCGTTTTGGGAGTTAATCTGCTCTTGAGCGAATTTCAAACTATTTTGATCCATTTCCGCAGCAGCTTTAGCGCCACGAATATGTGTATCCGCCAAATGCGCCGCGCTTCTTGCGTTATTTGCGTCAATATCGCTTTGGAGCTTCTCCAGCTGCTTCTGCATCATCATCATCTGCATCTGGCCTTGCGGCGTCGCCTCAGGCGGCGGTGAAGGCGGCATAAGAACTTCTGGGAAGTTATCGATGCCAGCAGCCGTTAATAGCCGAACCAAAGTCTTAGAAGGATCAAGAAGTTTATCATATGGAGCTTGAGCCTGGAGCTGAGATAAGAGCTGAGCGCGAGCAATCCGTTGCATTTCTGTGATAAGATTTGGGTCTGCAACTGGAGTGACGGCAATGTTATCTTCTGCATAGTCAATCGCGACGCGCGCCTGTTCTCCGAGAACGCGGCTGTAGTCTTCATCTGAAAGATATTTCCTGTTGAGCCTGTATAAAATCTTGTATTCTTTGGACAGCGCTTTAAAGATACGCTTGTAAATCGCCGTAAAAACCTTAAGCCCTTGCTCGATCAAGGCCAAGAGAGTTGTCGGCTGAATTTGCTGGCTTCTTACGTCTCCAGTCAGAATATCTTGAATTGACGTAATTTGCTTTGCCGACTCGACCATCATCGTAAGCAGCTGGAACAGAGCCGCGCTCGGTCCGGGATGCTGCATCGTTACGATAGCGTTCCGAATATCTTGCCCCATTTCGCCAAGCGTGTAGTAAACTCCTGGCTCGAACCGATATTCGCTTTTCTTTAACGTCAGGCCAGAGCCAATGAATCCGCCGCCAGCATTCTGCAAATGACCAGCGTCCAGCATCTGGTTCATCGTGCTGTCGATAACAGCGGTGATGCTTTCCAAGAGCATTCCAAAGCCAAGCGGATAAAAACCGCCGTCCGGATCAGGAATAAAGGGATACATGACAAAATAATCTTCGCGCGGGATTCTCGTGATTTTCGAGCCGCGATATTTTATTTCACGTGGATCAAAGCCAGCGGTTATCCTGACGACTTGCTCTGACTTCTCGTGGACCGTAACAATCCAAGGCTCAGCAAAATCATCGCCGTCTAAGTCGTAATAGCAATGTTGTTCAATAAACTTATGAGGAGCCGCGTCATCATTTGCGGTATCATCGTCATAGAGATCAACATCTAAAAAGACATTCGACCGAACCCTTTCGTCAACTTCTTGAGGATAGA
>Ga0180081_1000014_pt1 | contig 10822 bp, 10 predicted proteins | sample EasRiv590_16_10D_FD_123011 | JGI IMG/M metagenome (GOLD analysis project Ga0180081, IMG submission 123011) | Soil microbial communities from meander-bound floodplain in the East River, Colorado, USA - East River metaG ERMLT590_16_10D | ecosystem: Environmental > Terrestrial > Soil > Floodplain ... | reverse complement strand
GCTGGCTTACCGATAGGAAATTGGTTCTTTGAAGGAGTGAATACAATGGTTCTTCCTTTACAGATTTCGTTTCGCAATATGAAACCCTCCGAAGCCGTGGAAGCGCGGGTCCGGGAAGAAGTGGCAAAGCTCGAGACCTTCTCCCGGGAGATCGTGCGTTGCCGGATCGTAGTCGAACTTCCTCACAAGCACCGCCGAAAAGGAGATCTCTACCATCTGCGCATCGATCTAGCGGTGCCGGGCGAAGAGATTGTGGTGAAGCACGAGCCGAGTCCGGCGGCCAGTCTGCGGCGGGTCCATATTGAGAAACGATCCAAAAGCGCGGAAGCGCACTCGGCTCACAAAGACATTTACGTCGTGATTCGCGATGCCTTCAAGGAAGCGCGCCGGCAGTTGCAGGATTACACGCGCCGAGCGCGCCGGCAGACCAAGTTGCATGAGTCCATGCCGGCTGGCCGCGTGAGCAAGCTCTTTCGGGACGAGGACTACGGGTTTCTCGAAACGGCTGACGGACGTGAAATCTACTTTCATCGAAACAGCGTTCTGAATCGCGCCTTCGGCCGCCTGAAGATCGGCTCGACCGTGAGCTTCACTGAAGAGATTGGCGAGAAAGGAGCTCAGGCCAGCACGGTCCGGCCTCGGCGTGCAAGCCGCGCACCTGCACTTCACGCCTGAAGTGTGGGGGAACGAAAATGACAATACTAAGGAAGAAGGGCGAGATAATTCTCTTTGCTGTGATGAATGCGAAGCTGACTATGAAGCGATGTCCCACGACAGCTAACGAAAGGGTCATGCGATCGAAGGAAAGGACCGGGAGAAGGGTGGAACGCAGTCCTTAAGTGATTTTCGGGCGTTCTGGTAGACGGCGATACCTGGGAGAATAGTGAGGTGGAATCATGAATAAGGTTTTGAAGGTGGCCGGCGCAGCCGGCCTGGGTGCGGGGTTAATGTATCTGCTTGACCCCGACCGCGGTAAACGGCGGCGTGCGTTGTTGCGCAACAAGGCCGGACACGCTACTCGAATTGCGGCTCATGTGGCTGGAAGGACGCGGCGAGATGTTCGCAATCATCTGCTCGGAGTTTTTGCGGAAGTACGGTCTCGGTTTAGAACCGGAGAAGTCTCGGACTCTGTTCTCGATGCGCGCGTGCGCTCGAAACTCGGGCGCGTGGTCTCGCATCCGCACGCGGTTGAGGTCAAAGCGGACAAGGGGTTGGTAACGCTGAGCGGCCCGGTTCTCGCCGATGAGCTTCATCCCTTGCTTGAGGCAGTCGCCGCCATTGGTGGCGTCAAGAGCATAGAGAATTGGCTTGAAGTGCACGAACACGCGGGTCATATTCCAGCGCTTCAAAGAGAACGGCCGCGCCAGGGCGACGCTTTGGCCCTGTGAGAACGGATTGAACTCGGTCGCAACAAGCTGCTGCCGTGGATGATCCTGGCGCCTTGACCAGCGCATCCAACCAATCGACGAAGAGTCCACGTTCGGCGGATTTCTCAAACCGCTTCCCACCCGCTCCGGTTGGCATTAGCTCGATTCCTGACAATCAGACCCGCGTTTTTGCCAGGTCCACCCCGGATAATTCCCAAGTCCGATTCACTAAATTGCGTGAATTCTCACAGCCGGAATTCGGTTGTGACCGACCAGTGCCGATTAAGGCGGCCTTTGTCGCGCATCCGGGCCGGGCAAAGCTGCCGCCTTCTTTGGCCCTTCAATTGCGACCGATCTCGGGTGAAAGGAGACTAAATAACCATGAAAAGAGCATTCATGTTTGTGAAAGACCGTCCGGGAATTCTGGGTATTGCATTCGTGGCGTTAATACTTCTGTTTGCGGGATTGCTGACGCCTGAGAAGACAACAGCCTCTGCTGGTTCTGGCGCCGAGAGCGCGTCAATGCCGTCGAGCTTTGATTGTCAGTTCGATGCAAACACACTGGGGCAGTTGCAAGACACCACGATCTATTTGAGGTCCTCAGGGGGAATCACCCTGGCCTCTGACGATCAGAAAGGTCATAGGACCTGGGTATCGCTTCCGACGGTCTTTAAGAAGGGAAGTGGGACCTCGCCCAAGAACGACTTACCGCTTTCCAATGGCAGCTTTAAAGTCAGCATGAAGGTAAGGTTGGCGGGGAACAAGACTGTCGTATGGCTGTCAAAGAGAAACGTCGTGAAGTTAGAAGTTCATGCGGACAGCACTACTGGCCCGATCGTCGCGCAAGCGACATTGGACAGGAGCAACAGCGGCCCCGGCGACTACACGCTCAACACGAACTTTTACAGCGCCAACCAGCCGCACGACACATTCAGGACCTATTACATCATGATCAGGTTTGACAAGTATGATGGTGATGGTTCGAATGACGGCCAGTGCGGGATGGTAATCACAGTGCGCTCAGTCTAGCGAGGAACCGATCTACTTGAGGAATGCACAGATGCGGCACGATTTTCGCCGCCCTACTCGAGTGGACAAGCGATGAAGACACTAATTGCAACTGACGGATCGCAAGAGGCGACGACGGCGCTACGCACCGCCGGTCGCCTCTTGCGCAAGCAAGGCAACGAAGTTTTTGTGCTCTGCGTGGCGCCGGAATTCTCCGGCCCAACGTCGGGCGAGGGAGCGGACGCCCGGCGCGAGCGAGTCCGCCAGGCTTACCAGCGACGAGTCGTCAAACAAACCGAATCGATACTGGATAGCGCGCGCCAAAATCTGGCTGCGGAAGGAATCGAGGCGAGCACCATCACAGAGTTTGGATCGCCGGCGAAGACCATTCTGCGGCTCAGTGCGGAATGCGACGTCACAGTCGTGGGTGCGACCGGTAAGCTTGATAGATCAAAGTTGGGGATTGGACCGGTGGCGAACCGGGTGGTGGAGCATGGAACGGGAACGACTCTGGTCGCGCGCGAGCTGACCAGCGAGAGCAACTGGCGCGTGCTGCTGGCCGTGGACAGCTCGGCTTCATCCCGGCAGGCCTTGAGAGCGATAACCAGATACTTCAATGCGGGTTCGCTGGAAGTGACCGTTATGCATGTGGTCGAGACTCCCTGGGTCCATTTTGGCCTCGATCGAAAGGTGTTTGATTATCCGGGTGACGCCTTCGACCGCCTTGATCCGGAGATTCAGCTCGAGCTGGAGATGGAGCGCGAAGCCGGAAGGATCGTAAAGGCCGCGGAAGAACAACTCGATGGCTATGTGCTGGGCCTGAAATCGATTATCCGGGAAGGAAATCCCGGGACTGAGATTCTGGGTGAAGCCGAAACCGGAGACTATGATCTCATCGTACTGGGCGCGGCGGGCAGTTCAGACTTTAAGCATCAGATGCTCGGAAGTGTCTCCGCCAAGGTCGCTGCGCTGGCCCCTTGTTCAGTGGCCGTGGTTAAGTTCGAAGAGTGATACCTGACGTTTGCGCGATCTCAATCGAGAGCGAATCCAGCCCCGGAATGAGCGGACCATCTGCGGAGGGGTCATGCTCATTGCCTTGAAGAATTACTTGTAATAACCCGGCGGATTGACAATGATGTTAGTCGAACTGCAGAGGAAGAAGGCGCGCCGCGGCAAATCAGCCAGGAACATTGAATACGAAAACCGAGACACAAACGTTTTGTCAGCGGGTTGCCGAAGCGGCCAGCGTTCGCCCCGACAAAGTGGCGATGATGCTGATCGAGCCGAAGGGCATCGAGACAATCACCTTCGGCTCAATGCTCTCGCAGATTCTCAGCATTGCTTATCGCCTCAGTCAGGAGCAGATCGCCTTTGGTGATCGCGTGGCGATCATCGGCGAGAACCATCCGCATTGGGCCATCGCTTATCTCGGAATCATTTATCGCGGAGCAGTAGTGACGCCCCTCGATCCGTCGGCGACAACAGTCGCGCTCGCCGCCTTTTTAGCGGACTCAGAGGCAAAGCTCGCATTTGTCTCACCATCGTCCCTCGATAAGTTCCGCGCAGCTTGCGAGCGCCTGGGCCGGCGAATTCCGGCAGTAGCCTTACGACCGCTATCGCAGCCGGACGGCCTGGCTGATTTTGAGGACTGGGCCCACACGCCGGTGCCGCCGGAATTCATCGCGGCCCCGCCTCCGGCGAAAGCCGACGATCTGGCGCTCCTGATGTACACCTCAGGGACGACCGGAGTGCCGAAGGCAGTTCCGCTCACGCACGGAAACATCTATGCCGAAAGCGACAAGATCCAGGAGGTCCTGCACATTAGCGATCGCGAGGTCTTGCTCAGCCTCCTGCCGCTCTTCCATAACTATACCCAGATTGTGAACCTCTGGCTGGCCGCGATCATAGGCGCCCGGGTCGTTTACCTTACTGAATTAAGCAGCACTGAGATTGAACGCGGATTAAAGGAGAGTGGCGCCACGGCGCTCGTGGGCGTGCCGCGCTTGTGGTATCTGTTTCACAAAAAAGTCTTCGACGCGGTTCGCGGCAGACCGGCGCCTGTCAGGGCCTGGTTCAGGATCGCGCTGGTAATCAATGGATGGCTGCGCGACCTGGCCGGGTTCAATGCGGGTCCACTCTTATTCGGACGCGTCCATCAATCTTTCGGCGGGAAACTGCGCTTTGCCGTCTCAGGCGGCGCCAGCTTTGACGCCGATGTCGCGCGCGACTTTCATCGCCTTGGTTTTACCATCTTGCAGGGATACGGCCTGACTGAGACCAGCGGGGCCGCCACGGTAACGCGCTTCGAAGATAACAAGATCGGCTCTGTCGGTACTCCGCTGAATGGCGTTGACGTGAAGATTGACGAGCCCAATGAACAAGGTATCGGCGAAGTGCTGATTCGCGGGCCGGTTGTGATGTCGGGTTACTATCGCAACCCCGAAGCCAATCGCGAAGCTTTCACCTCGGATCGTTGGTTTCGATCGGGCGACCTGGGACGATTTGACAGCCAGGGCCACCTTTACATCGTTGGCCGCAAGAAGGACGTGATCAAGTTACCTTCGGGTAAGAATGTGTTCCCTGAAGATGTTGAAGCGCACTACGAACAATCTCCGTTCGTTAGTGAAGTTTGCGTGCTTGGCGTAAAGGACGAAACAAGTCAGTTCAAGGGATCCGAGAAACTCTGCGCAGTTGTGGTCCCCAATTTTGAGTACCTGAAGGCGCAGCACATCGCCAATGTGCGTGAATGGGTTATCTGGGAACTGGAAGCCCTCGGACGTGAATTGCCGGAGTACCAACGCGTGCACGACTTTGTGCTTCGCGCCGAGCCGTTGCCGCGGACAACAACCCGCAAAGTGCGCCGTTTTGAACTGAAAGACCAAATGGAAACGGTTTCGCAGGAAGCCCACGAAACCAAAGAAGTTGTTTTTACCGCGAGCGATCATGTGCTGATGGAGTCTTTGCCGGGACGGGCGATCGCGACCGCCATACGACAGCACGTGCCGGAGATCAAAGTCATTCATCCAGGCATGAATCTCGAGATTGATCTGGGGTTGGATTCACTCGCACGGGCCGAATGCATCGCCGGCACGGAACAAACCCTCGGTATCGAGTTTAAGCCGGAAGAGGTGACGCGCCTCCACAGGGTCGGTGAACTGATTGAGTTGGCGAAGGCAATCAGCCGCCAGCCATTACCGCCGGCAGTGGGTACGGAAGAGTCCGGTGACGCTCTGGCGGCTCCGGCATTCTCCTGGCACCACGTGCTCAGCACTGCTTCTTTCGACCTTCCCGAGGTGCAGGCGGTTTTGAAACCTAAGCCTGCCACAGCCCTGTTTGCCTACCTGGTTTTGCGGCTTGTTTACATCGGTGCGCGCGTTTTGTTTCGGCTCGAGGTGGAAGGTAGCGAGGTCCTGACTCGGCTCAAACCGCCATATCTGATCTGCCCAAACCATCAGAGTTACATCGATCCGTTCCTTGTCTGCTCAAATTATCCCCTCAGCGTGCTCCAAAACGGTTTTCATGTGGGGGCCGCGATGTACTTTCGCAACGCCGCCATGGCCCGGCTGGCTCGATTGATTAACGTCGTGCCGATCGACCCGGACGTGCAATTGCTGCGGGCGATGCGCGCCGGCGCCGCCGGGCTTCGCGCCGGCAAGATTCTCAATATCTATCCGGAGGGACAACGCTCCTTTGGCGAACAGCTTCAGGAGTTTAAGAAGGGTGCCGCGATCCTGGCGACCGAATTGAACGTGCCCATGGTGCCGGTAGCTTTGGATGGCGCCTATCGCATCTGGCCCCGCGGGTCGTGGCGTTTTCGCCTGGCAAAGGTCAGGGTAAGTTTCGGCGAACCAATAGAAGTAGGAAACGCCGTGCCGGGTGAGACAGACGAAGAGATCACCTACGAGAGAGTGACGGCGCTATTAAAAGACAGAATTCAACGGATGCTTGATGAAATGCGCGGCGAGTGATGTCAATCGCTCCCGCCGGCCGGCGAAGACACCTGACCCCGGCTGTCACGCAGAGGGACGACGCACAATCTCAACCGAACACTTCGCGTGCGTTACTACTGCCAGTGAGACCGAGCCCAGCAGGAACCGCTCGATTCTCCCTCGGCCATGAGAGCCAAGAACGATCAGGTCCGCCTTGAAGGCTTCGGCTTCGTCAAGAATCGCTTGCTTCGCCGAACCGGCCACGACCCTGGTTGAGATCTTTAGTTTAGCGCTCTCTTTTCCCGCGCGAAGTTTCCGCTCGGCGGTTTTCGCGACTTTGAGCGCCTGGGCCTCCGATCGCTTTTGAACTTCGTCATCGAAATCCACACCTGCCCACGGCACCGCGATGGGAAAAGTTGGTAGTTCAGATACCGACAGAACCCGGACCTCGCTTGCTTTCGGAAAGGGCCGTTCCGCGATCTCGTCCACTGCGGCTGTGCTGTAGTCCGATCCGTCCGTAGCCAATAGAATTCTCATAATCTCCTCACCTCTTACTCTTATCCTCCTTCATTCACCGTGCAAAGACATTCTCTTGGCCCCCAGTTCGTCCTTGCTTTCTCGCGTGTTGGGGTCATTCACGCAACAATCTATGGGGCAGAGTGAAATGCATTGTGGCTCGTCGTAAAAGCCCTCGCACTCTGTGCACTTATCCGCGACCACGTAATAAAAATCGTCGGATAGGGCAGGCTGATCAGCATCGGCATCAACAGTCAGGCCGCTCTTGGAAGTGAACAGGCCTTTCAGATATGTGCCGTCTGAGAATCTCCACGTAGCGCCGGGCTCGTAGATTGCATGATTCGGACAATCTGTTAAGCAGCCTCCGCAGTTGATGCACTCCTCGGTAATCATCAATGACATGATATGTTCTCCCTTGCTTCCAGTTCGGTGCAGCCCGCTATCAACTATTCCAGCACGTGAATATTCTTCTCGCGACAGATGTCCTTAAGAATCTTTGGCCAGACCGTCACGCTGACCTCGCCCAGGTGCGCTTTGCGGAGTAGCAACATTACGGTGCGCGACTGGCCGATGCCGCCGCCGATGCTGAGCGGGACTTCGTCATTCATCACCGCCTGGTGATACGGCAGTTTGAGGAAATCGAGCTGGCCCGTGATCTCGAGTTGCTGTTTGAGGGTCTCGGCATTGACCCGGATACCCATCGAACTCAATTCGTGTCGACGCCGCGTGACCGGATTCCAAACCAGAATGTCGCCGTTCAGGCCGTGCATTGAACTGCCATTGTTCGAAACCGTTTCCGTTACCCAGTCATCATAGTCCGCGGCGCGCATTTCGTGGGGATACCCGTCCTTCAGTTTCCAGCCGATACCGTAAATGAACACCGCCGGATACTCCTGGAGAATTGCCGTCTCGCGGGCTTTGCGCGGCAGGTCCGGATATCTTTCGAGAATCTCTTCAGCATGCAGGAACTGGAGTTTCTCGGGCAGGTTCGGATATTTGTCGGTCTTCAATTGTGGAAACAGACCATGAACAAAGTCTTCGGCGCCCTTGATGACTCTCCAGATCGACTCGACCGTCTCTCTCAGGTAATTCAGATTGCGCTGCTGAGCCGTAATCGCCTTTTCCCAGTCCCACTGGTCCACGTAGGCGCTGTGGTCGTGATCGAGGAAATAGTCCTTGCGCACCGCGCGCATATCGGTGATTAGACCTTCTCCCAGCCTCATGCCGAATTGTTTCAGCGCCAGACGCTTCCATTTCGTCGCCGCCTGCACGACCTGGGCATCAAGCGGGTGTTGGTCGTGGTCGTTTGAGATGTGAAATTGGATCGGCGTGCGTGAACCATCGCGATCCAGGTAATCGTTGACCCCGGATTCAACGTCAACGATCAAGGGGACCTCTACGCGCATCAGCTTCAGCTCGCGGCAGAGATTGTCTTCGATGTACCGTTTGAGGATCGTGATCGCTTCCTGAGTGTGTTTGGGATCCAGCAGCGAGTTGTAATCGTCGGGAAGTACCTTCGCCAACTCTTCGTAATTGCCGATACCCGGGCCGGCGAGATCTGCCGCCTTGTCGACCATAAGTGTAGTGCTCATCTTTCCACCTTTCTTTGGTTGCGAAATCCGAAAGACAGCAGACGCGTCATGCCGCCGCTGGTTTGTGCCTTAACTTAACAAGAGCGCCGCTGGCAGCCACTGCGAACGCCCATTAATCGTCGTAAACCACGACCAGCATTCCGACCGGCGCCATTTCACTGAATTCCTTAGCCGCGAACATCGGAATCCGGATGCAACCATGACTGGCCGGGTAGGTCATGATCGATTGGCTGCCATGAATCGCGATGCCGTTGACAAGATAGCTCGGATAATAAAGCAGACCGAGAGTGCTCCGGCGCCAACCATTGATCTTTCGTGTAACGGTGAACTGGCCACGCGGAGTGTGCGCGCGATGGCGTTGACCTTGGTCCATGTAGAACTGTTCATTGCCGGTGCAAACGGGAAGAACCCTGGTTACAATCCCTTCAGCATCTACGACCAACAACACCTGACGTTTGAGATCGACCTCGATGTGCGCATAGGTCTGGTCACGCGGCTCTGGACGGCTGGCCGAGCGTAGCGCTTCCAATTCCGCGGCTGTCAAAATTCCTGTGCGCCTGCGCTCTTCCACTTTTTGGAAGGCAATCAAGGCATGTTTTGAAGCCGCGTCCAGGACTCCATCAACCGGGCCGGTCCAGTAGCCAAGGTCTGCCAGTCGTTGCTCCGCCTCAGTTATCTCAGGGGACGCCAGGTTGCGGCCGGAGATCTTTTGTCCGGCCGCCCTATCGAACGGCGTGAGCATCCATAACAGAAACAGCGCCAGAGACCCGATCAAAACCGACCATCGGCGATTTGAATGAGAACTCTGGAACGTCGTCTCGCGCATGTTAACGAGACCAGCCTTTCGCTTACGTCAAAGAGCAATCTTTGTGCCCACACGATCGCGTGAATTGCGGCGTCTTATTGAGGAGTCGGCGGTACTAATGAGGGCTTTTGCGCAAGGCGATAAGGAACTTTTCGCAGGAAGTGTGAGCTTAGGCCCGCAGGGCCGGCATTCAATAGCCACGCCCGTAAGGGCGTGGTCACGATTCGCTTTGATCAGTCTTGAGGCCCGAAGGGCCGACACTTTATGTCGATTCCATCGATCGTCGTTTCATGCCGCACCTTCGCGCTCATTTGTCTGGAGAAGTCTCTGATCTTATCAGTCGGGCTCCATCATGATGCTTTCGCTAGACCGCCACCGCCTCTGCGACGCGGGACACCTCAACCCCGTTTTCCATTAGCTTCCGCAATCGCTGGTGACCCAGGATTGCCGCGCCCAGAGCGGTCGTGTATTGGACCATATCCCCCTCAGGCACGTTTACTTCCGAGTTCAACTTCTCGCGCACCACGCGCGCCATCGTTCCGAAGCGCAGGATGCCGCCGATGAGGGTGTATTCGGGTTCCATCTGCACGCGTTTCATCAGTTGGACCGAACGATCGACCAGCGACGAGATCGCGCCATGCATGATGTCCGCCGGTGGCGCGCCCATCGATAGTTGATTGATCACCTCGGACTCGGCAAACACCGCGCAGACGCCGGAGATCGGCACCGCCACTTTCGACGTGGCGACCAGCGGTCCAATTTCTTCGGTCGAATAGCCCATGTAGCGCGCGGTCTTCTCGATGAACGCACCCGTGCCCGCGGCGCACTTGTCGTTGAGCCGGAACGACCGCACCTTCGCAGTATCGTCCAGGCGACTCGCCTTCATCGTTTGTCCGCCGACATCGAGGACGGTGCGTGTTTCAGGAAACAGAAACGCCGTTCCCCGCGCGCTGGCCGTTAGATCCGTCACGGCAACGTTGCTGAATGGAACCATGTGGCGGCCAAAGCCGGTGGCAACCACGTAGGCCACATCGGTGTCTGCCAGGCCGGCCTGTGTCAGCGACAGGTCGAAAAGTCGGCGCGAGACCGCGGCGAGCTTGAAACCGGTGGCGGCCATCGCCTTGCCGACGATGCGGAAGTCATCCGAGAGAATCAGCGCTTTAGCATAGGTAGAGCCGACGTCGATGCCTACGGTGTAAGTCATAGAAAATATCCTGCTCCAGGTTTCTTCAAATCAAGAGTACATTGGACAGCGACGCCGTCTTCCTATGAGACTTCCTGGGTCACGGGAACGCGGCTCGCGCGGATGTGGTCCAAGGCAAATAGCGCTGCTCCGAGCGCGCCAATGAAATGCGAATCCGGGCTTACGTTCACCTTCAGATTCATTCCTTTATTAAGCGCCGCGATCATACCGATGTTCCTGGCGACGCCTCCGGTGAAGGTAACTTCCGGATCGATGCCCACGCGCCGCAACAATCCGATCGACCGCGCCGCGATCGATTGATGCACCCCGAGGAGGATGTCTTCGATCTTCTTTCCCTTACCCAGCCAGGAAAGAACTTCAGACTCCGCGAAGACCGTGCAGGTGGTGCTGATCTTCACCGC
>Ga0180081_1000012_pt1 | contig 11037 bp, 14 predicted proteins | sample EasRiv590_16_10D_FD_123011 | JGI IMG/M metagenome (GOLD analysis project Ga0180081, IMG submission 123011) | Soil microbial communities from meander-bound floodplain in the East River, Colorado, USA - East River metaG ERMLT590_16_10D | ecosystem: Environmental > Terrestrial > Soil > Floodplain ... | reverse complement strand
GGCGAATCCGGCCTCTGCGGTCGGATGCATCAGAGAACAACCTTGCGGTTGCCCAGCCACAGGTAGGCGCCGGACAGATCAGCGCCGGACAGGTTGGCGCCGGACAGGTCGGCGCCAGACAGGTTGGCGCTGCGCAGGTCGGCGCGGGACAGGTCGGCGCTGCGCAGGTTGGCGCTGCGCAGGTCGGCGCCGGACAGGTTGGCGCTGCGCAGATCAGCGCCGGACAGGTAGGCGCCGGACAGGTCGGCGTCGGACAGGTAGGCGCCGGACAGGTCGGCGCCGGACAGGTTGGCGTCGGACAGGTCGGCGCCGCGCAGGTCGGCGCCGCGCAGGTCGGCGCCGGACAGGTCGGCGCCGGACAGGTTGGCGCTGCGCAGGTCGGCGCGGGACAGGTCGGCGCTGCGCAGGTCGGCGCCGGACAGGTAGGCGCCGAACAGGTCAGCGTCGGACAGGTCGGCGCTGCGCAGGTCGGGCAGTGGGCGGATGTCGGACAGGTAGGCGCCGGACAGGTCGGGCAGTGGGCGGACGTTGGACGCGATGGCAGCGAGCGCATCTTCGCGGGTGATGGTCGTCATGGCCCTACCGTAGGCGCGGTGTCCACTCATGTCTACTCGCCACCGGTCCCGGTCATGTGCTCCAGCCACTCGTCCATGTCGGACACCGCGCGCCGTCCGGCCTCCAGCTCCCGGTAGCGGACCTCGATCGAGTCCAGGTCGGCCACGGCCTTGACCAGCGTCCCCAGCGACCTGGACAGGTTGGCCCTGGCCTGCGCGTCGCGGACCTCGTTCCGGTCGAGCTGGTCCCGGATCCCGGCCTCGGTGATCGCATCGTCAAGCAGTCGCTCGGCAAGCTGACGGCGCTTGGACCGACCGTCCTGAACCTTGACCTCATGGGCCACAGCCACGGCAGCCGAGCCGCTGAACGAGCGCCCGAGCATGGCCGCACGCCGGCTCACCGTGTCCACGCTGACCCCGGTGCGCCGGGCGATCTCGTTCCGCCCGAGGGTCGGATCACCCAGGAGCTGATCCACATCAGCGAGCTTCTCCGCAGGGATCCGGGGCTTGCGGTTGCCCGGCGGAACCGAGACGGCGTGGAGAGTGCCGCGCGCCCGATGCCGTCCGGCACCCCCTCCGGTCGATCCACTCTCGACCACGCCCAGCGCCTCCCTCCGGCCAACCCGGAACGAATCTACAGCCCGGATCGGCCCCACCTGGGGTATGTCCACTGATGTCACGCCTGGACCGGGCGTACCTCGATCCAGGCGCCCGGATGCCGACCGGCGGTCGGATCGGCCCACAGCTTGGCAGCGGCCCAGGTGACGATCTGCCCGTCGTCGTCGATGATGCGCGTATCCGTGAGTGCGTCCCCGACGTTGCGTTGGTACTTGTCCAGGTCGCCGTCCCTCAACTGGTCCGGATAGGGGCTGGCCGCACCGCGCCCGGACGCCGGCCGCGGGAGCCAGACGGCCATGCGCGCCTCCACAGGGCCGGCGTACGGGCTCCAGGTCACCACGGGCCCGTGCGGGGTGAACGTGGCCCCCAGTTGGCGTAGGACGGTCTCCACGACCGTTTCCCGCCAGTCCTTGGACCCGCGCACCTGCTCGGCCAGCACGGCGCTGCCGTTGGCCCGGTAGCTGCGCACGCGCAGGCTGCCCTTCGTGCGCGCCCTGCCCGGAACCCAGACGGCCAGCGGCAGGGCGTACGGACCGACCGGCGCGGGTGGCGCCTGGTCCACCCTGCTCACGCCGTCACCCGACCGACGCTGCACCAGGGCGTGTGTTGCCCGGCGGGGAGGGAGGCAGCGCACGGGCACTCACATCGAGACACATCGCGCGCGGGGAGAGCTGATTCGTGAGGTGATTGAGGTGAGTCAGTCCCTGTCCCTTCAGCGAGACGTGAGTTGCTTCCCTGACCCGCATCTGGCATCACGTGCATCAGAACATCATCTACATCTTCTAAATCACTAATATTGCTAGGGGGGTTGTGTCCAGTTACCGACCAGTAGGTATTACGACCCTTCCTCGTGACAGTGATCTTGGAACCGAGATCACGCATGGCGCGCTCCACCGTTGCTGGTGCGTGCCCCTGCTCCCCCAGCCGTGTCTTGACGACCAGGGACTGCGTCTCGCCCTCGGCCGTCAGCAGGTCGATCACGGCCTGCCCCGCCGCCCGCCGGACCTGCGTACGGTCCGACCCGCCACGCTCCTGCTCCCGCACGATCTCCTCCACGCCACTCGTCTGTCGTCCAATCCGCACGATGTGGCTCCCGCGGATGTCCTTGTCCAGCTCCACGTCCCGCCCGACCGACACGGCACCGATCCGATACCGGATCGACCACGCCACCTTGGCCTCCAGGTTGTTCTTGACCTGCCCCAGCACGAACACCCGCGGCGGCCCCGCTGCACTGGCCGGCAGTGGTTCACCCGACCGCTCGATCTGCACCGGATCGGCGCCCAGCGCGTCCGTGGCGCTCTCGTCCGGCTCCCCCCGCTCTTCCGTGCACACCAGCGCCGCGCGGGCCACCGCGACGAACGCACGGCTGCCCATGAGCCGTGTGGACAGGTCGGTTCCGCTGCTTTTGTTGTCGTGGATCAGCCCGACCACCGTCACTCCCGTGCCATGAGCCAATGCGGAGATCGGCTCCAGCGCCTTGCGGACCTCGTGGTCCTTGTGTGAGTCGAGCTTCGCGCTCAGCACCGTGATGATCGGGTCGAGCACCAGCATCCCGATCTGCGGATGCTCGGCCAGCAGCACGCCGAGCGCGGCCAGGTCGTCCGGCAGGCTGACACCCGTCCGCCGGTCCGGCTCAACGGCGTCGATCCGGTAGACCAGGTCCAGGTCAGCACCTGCAGCCATCAACCGGGGGATGATCGTGTGCTCCCAGGAATCCTCGCTGGCTGCGATCACCGCGGCGCGCGGCTGACCCAGCAGGTCCCCTGGCAGCGTCCCTGCGGTGAGCTGGGCGATCAGCCGGTAGGTCCAGGTGGTCTTGCCCAGTCCTTCGCGCCCACCCAGCAGGCACAGCCCACCTAACGGGAGCCAGTGCGCCCCGGCCTCGGCCCACAGCCACCGGGACGCACGGGGGCCGCCCATCCCGGATGCCGGCACCAGCTCCAGGTGTCGCGCAACCGGCGCCGTGCCAGGATTCCCAGAAGCGACCTGGGGACCTCTGGCAGCACCGACCGCTACGGGACGTTGCCGCGCAAGCGTCCCGTAGCCCAGCTCCCGCACCGCGCCGGCCGCAGTGCGCAGATCCCCGCCGTGCCAGAGCGCGGCGTACACGTAGCCCTTGGTCAACGGTTCGTTCACGGGCAGCCCCGCGGCGTCGCTGAAGCACCAGAGCCGATCCCGCTGCGGATCCTTTCCGGTGCTGGCGCTCAGCGGGTGCGACGCTCCCGGCCTGCGCCACTCGCAGTAGCCCCCCGCCACGGCGTCACCCTTGACCAGCGCCCAGCCCTTCGGCACCAGGATCTCGGCCCAACTGTGCCGAGACTCGAAGTCGTCCAGCGGCGAGACGTGTCCGGCGACGTGCACACTGGACGCGGGGATCGGGCCCTCGACCCGTCCGTCCCCCGCGGCCCCGGGCTTCCCCGTGACGACCGGGGTCGCGTCACGTCCGCTCATCGCGGCGCGCTCCAGCTCGTACGCCTCGCGCCTGCGCCCGTCACCCAGCTCGGTCAGTACCCGCATCCGCGGCTGTCCCGGGATCTTGGCGTTCAGCGTGCCGACCAGTCCCAGCACTCGGTCCAGGTTGCCGACCCCCGTGCCGTAGTGCAGCCCCATCGACTCGGCGCCGGCCGCCAGCCGTGCCTGCCAGGCCGCTGACACCGTGGACCAGTAGTCACGGGCTCCCGGGGTCGCGTCCAGGTCGATCGGGCGCTCGGTCAACCACCAGGCGTACAACCCACCACCGGAGTGCACGACGGCGGACGGCCAGGGCAGGCCCGATGCCGTGATGATGCCGAGCGCCTGATCGACGTCGGCGGGGAGCGGCCGCGTGCCGTGCTTGCCGGGATCGTGCTTGTGCCCCGGTCCGGCGATGTCGATGTCGGCCCACAGTCCCGGCAGCTCCACGCTGTCCCCGGCGCCCCCGCGCGCACCCTGACGCAGGTCGGCGCGCACGGTGCTGCACCGCAGGTAGGTCCCCGGCGCCCCGCGGCGCACGGCAGACTCGGCCAGTTCCGCCAGTCCGTCCATCGCGCCGTCGCGCGTCCAGCGCCCCGAGGGCATCCCCGTGCCGTCCGGCAGGGAGTGGGAGGCGCTGATCATGCCGCGCCAGCCGAGCTCGGGTGGATAGATCAGGTCCAGGTAGCGCTTGATCTGCGCACGGTCAACTGCCACAGAGTGACCTGAAGGGTCGATCATGTTAGCCTCGGTTCCGCGATGTGACGTGCTGGGCATGGTCGTCATGAAGTAGCGAAGGGCCAGCGTGCGAGCCTCTCCCCCAGGTGCTCCCGCTGGCCCTTCGTCAGTCCATCGACATGTCGAGCACCGTACCCCCGAGTCGTTCCCCGACCAGGCCCGTTGCCCAATCCATCGCGGCATCCCCAGCGCCGTCGATGCCCCATCCGGGACCTTCGTCCAGCTCGACCTGCCGGGTCGCGTCCGGTACCCGCATCACCCGCTCGGCACCCCCGTCACCGAGCTGCACCCACGCGACCAGCGCGCCGTCCCCGTCCCGGCCCCCGGGCTCGACCGCCACCCGCTCCACCCGCCACGGCCGGCCACCGCCGTCCCGCACGACATCCCCCGTCATCACCACGAGCCAGTTCCGCCAGGCGCGCTGACCTGCGGAGCTCACAGGTACGTCCCGCGGCGACGCTGCGCGTAGACCCTGGCCATGCGCTCGATGTGCAGTGCGTGCCGAGCTGTCCGCACCAGCGCCGTGTCAGTGCAGGCCGCGCCGCGCCGCTCCGCGCGACGCACGTTGGTAATGACGCTGTCCTCCTGCACCCCCAGGCGTAGGCACGCCTGATCGAACGACACGCCTGCGCGTAGCAGATCCGCCACTTCGTCCACGTAGATCAGCTTCGCCCCGCCCATCACGCGCGCCCCTCGGTCGCCCTGATCAGAGCCGTCACCGCGGTGACGTTGACCGGCCAGATCCGCCCCTCCCACACGGCGTAGGCGGCATCGCACGTCCAGCTCTGCTCACCCTCGCGCCGGACCCAGGCCACCGCGCACAGCCCCGACGCACGCAGCGCCACCGACTCGACCGGGCAGGGCAGGAACTTCCCCTTGCCGTCATCCCCGGCGCCTGCCACGAGCCGCTTACCCCAGCCCTTGGCGTAGGTCAGCGACACGGCGCGACCCGTGATCGCCTTGCGCATCCGCACCGCGGCGGGAGGTACGGGGTCGGCGGGGAGCAGCCCGCGGCAGCGCACGATCGGTCCCCGGTCCACCTGCGCGGCCTGCTCCCCGCCGGACCTCCGCCAGGCAGGCATGACGAACTCCGGGTAGGTCGCCACCCACTCCTGTACCTGCACCCGGCGCTCGCACTCACTGGCGTGATGCCCGACCCCGGCGCCCTCCCCGATGCACAGGCACCACCAGCCGATGACCAGCTTCATTGCCCGCCCGGTCGGGTCGGGATCGGTCCTGACGGCGATCACGCCGACCCGCCCACGTGCTCCGCGGCGACCGTGAGCAGCGCCCGGAGCTCCTCCCTGCTCACCAGCAGCAGTCGGCGCTGGCCGGCGTGACGATGGGGCGAGATCGGGATCTCGGGATCGCTCAACCAGCGGTCGATGGTGCGCGTCGTCACGCCGGCGACGCTGGCTGCCTGCTGGCGGGTCAGGAACAGGGGACACAGGTCCAGCAGGTGGATCTGTGGATTGGCGCGCAGTCGTCTCATGATGGCCAGAATGCCATCCTGACCATTGCCTTGTCTACTCATGTCCACTTCGGTTACAGTGCGTCGTATGACGACCATCCGAGCTGCCGGGCGCAGCCTCACCGCGGGGGAGCTGCGGGAAGTGCTGTCCGATGCGCACGATCAGGACATCGTCCTGGCCTTCGGCAACCTGATCAATGTCGCCGAAGCGGTCAGTGGAACTGTGCACCTTGACGAAGACGCCACGCCGGACGTGGAGATGTTCGATGATCTGGCAGCCTTCGTCCGCCGGATCGCAACCGAGGGAACAGGATTTCAGGCTGCGGACATCTGCAGGGAAGCGGCCGCACTCGCGGAGGAACTGAGGTGAGCACGGGCGCATGGGGTGAACTGGCGCTGTGCGCGCAGGTCGATCCCGAGATCTTCTTCCCGGAGAAGGGCATGCCGTCCGGTCCGGCACGCCTGATCTGCGGTCGGTGCGACGTCCGGCCGCAGTGCCTAGACGACGCGCTGGCCATCGCAGATCAGTACGGGATTCGCGGTGGCCGGTCGATCCTTCAGCGCAAGGTGCTGCTGAGGGCAGCACGAGCCGCAGCGGAGGTGCTGTCGTGAAGGTGCGCAGGCTGGTGATCATGTGCGAGTCGTGCGGGCGACGTCCGGCGACCCACCGCGCCAAGTACCCGGGCACCGTGCCGTTCCTGCTCTGCCAGGGTTGCGCGACCAGGCCTACCGGGCGCGGACTCCTGGTGCTGCTCCTGGTCGCCCTGGTCCTGGTGTCGCTGGCCCTGCTGACCCTGGTCGAGCTGCTGTGAGCACGGCAACCGGGTCGTCCGGGATCCAGCTGCGCGACTACCAGCGTGACGCCATCGCCGGACTGCACCGGGCCTGGTCCGGTGTGCAGCGTGGCACCGGGACCGGCGTGGCCAACCGCGCCGCGGTGGTCTTGCCGACCGGCGCCGGCAAGACCGTGGTGTTCGCACACCCCGATCTGCGCGCCCCGATCATCGGAGCGGCGGGGAGCAACCCGCGCGGCCGGATGCTCGTGCTGGTGCACCGCGACGAACTGGCGACCCAGGCCGTTGCCAAGCTCCACGCCATCGACCCGGGCGCCAGCGTCGGGCGGGTCCAGAACGTCTGGGACGAGACGGACCGGCAGATCATCGTGGCGTCGGTGCAGACGCTGGCGCGAGCCGATCGCCGGGACCGGCTCCAGGACGTCGCCCTGGTCGTGGTGGACGAAGCACATCACGCCGTGGCGCCGACCTACCTGCGCGTGCTGGAGCACTTCGGCTGCTTCTCCTCCACGCCGACCGCGGGGTTCAGTGCCACGCTGGCGCGCTCGGAGGAGGACGAGCACCTGGGTGACGTCTGGCAGGAAGTGGTGCTGCGCCGGGACGTGCTGGACGGGATCAAGGCCGGATGGCTGGTCGACGTGCACGGCAAGTCGGTGCAGATCGAGGGACTGGACCTGCGCGACGTCAAGCGGACCGCAGGGGACTACTCGGACGGCGACCTTGGTGAGCACCTGCGCGCTGCCGACGCTCCGGAGCAGGTGGCCGATGCGGTGCGCGAGCTGGCGTCCGACCGGCAGGGCATTACGTTCTGGCCGGACATCGCCACCGCGGAAGCAGGTGCGGACGCCTACAACGAAGCCGGCATCCCCGCTGCGGTGATCAAGGGTGAGACGTCCACCCCGGAGCGGGCGGACGTCTATCGCCGGTACCGGCGCGGAGAGCTGGCGATGCTCAGCTCGTGCATGGTGCTGACCGAAGGTTTCGACATGCCTCAGGCGTCGGTCGCCGTGATCGCCCGACCGACGCAGAGCACTCCGCTCTATGTTCAGATGGCCGGACGCGTGCTGCGCCCCTGGCACCTGCCCGTGCCCGGCTTCGCCCTGAAGCGGGACGCGCTCCTGCTGGACGTCGTCGGGATCTCCGGGCAGCACAAGCTGGCGACCCTGGCAGACCTGTCCGTCACGGTGAAACGGGTCAAGGACGATCAGAGCCTGGCCGAAGCGGGAGCGCAGGAAGAGCTGCGCGAGTCCGGCGACCTGTCCGGCTGGTCCGACGCCGTCGTCATCGACCCGGCGACCGGCCGGCGTGTGATCCAGGACGTCGATCTGTTCGGTGAGCGCTCCAGCGTCTGGCTCCAGACCAGGGCGGGCACCTGGTTCGTCCCCGCTGGCGACTGGATCGTGTTCCTGTGGCCGGAGGACTCCGGGCTGTGGATGCTCGGCACGACCGGCAGCAGGGCCGTCCCGGGGCAGGCGCAGATGGTCTCAGGCGGCATGACGCTGGACTGGGCGATGAACCGCGCCGAGGACTACGCCGGCCGCATCACCGCGGCGACCGGCAAGGGTCGGCTCGATGCCCGCGCGGCGAGCTGGCGCAAGGGGCAGGCCCTTGCCAGCGAGGCTCAGCGCCGGTTCGCCGCAGGGCTGGGCTATCCCCTGCCAGAGGGCACCACGAAGGCGCAAGCGTCCGACATCGTCAGCGTCGCCCTGGCCACCCGTGCGCTCGGCGGGTGACGTGAATAGCAGAGATCGACCGACGATCGAAGGCGAGAAATGATCGACTATTCAGACTGGTCGGAAAGAAACCGCAGGCTTGACGCGCTCATTGCATCCATTCCGAAGATCATTGATCACGCCATCAGGAAGAACATCACAGAACATCGTGACGGCAAGGGGCGTAACCGCTCCCTTGCTGCCATCGTGACTATGTTCAGCGGTGGCAATGATTCAATCATCCTTTCTCACCTCATGCGTGAGCGAACGGATTACTTCGGTCACGCCAATACAGGAATAGGCATCGAAGATACTCGGATCTTCGTACGTAAGACGTGCGCCGAATGGGGTGTGCCCCTGATTGAACGGTTCCCAGCCCCTGGTCGCACCTATCGGGAGTACGTACTTAAGCATGGTTTCCCTGGTCCGGGCAGGCATGGATATGTGTTCGCCAGGATCAAGGGGAGTCCATTCGAGATTATAAATAAGGAGCTGGTGAGCAACCCATACCGGCAGCGCGTCCTGTTCGTCGGTGGGCGCCGAATGTTGGAGTCGGCGCGCCGGGAGGCGCGCAAGGTGCCCGTCTGGGAGCGCCGAAAATCGATCGCCTGGGTTAGTCCTCTGCGTGGGTGGACGGCGCTTGACCTTCAGACTTACCGAGCACGTTTCCCAGACACACCACGCAACCCCGTCGCAGATGATCTAGGAATGTCTGGCGAGTGTGAGTGTGGCGCCTTCGCTGCCCCCGGGGAGCTCAACAAGCTCCGCGCCTACCCTCCCGCGGCCGGCGTTGTGGCTCAGATTGAAGATCTGGAGCGCGAAGCAGAAGTATCAGGCATCCGTCCCGACCGCTGCCTGTGGGGATGGGGTGCCAATCCGTTCCGAACATGCAGGAACGGATGTAACCTCTGAGCTGGACAATGTCCACTCATGTCCACTACGTTGGAAGTGACGGCACTTCCCTGAAGGGATATCGCATGACTGACCAGGACTTCCTGCTCCCCTCACAGACCTCCGCGCCGACCAAGCGCCAGCGCACGGGGACTCCGGACGATCCCGGGTACGTCCCCGGTGTGGAGTACGACCAGTGGAACCGCTACCTCCTGCCGATGCCTGGTAGCGACCCTGCCGAACTGGAGCCGTGGACCAGGGTCACCACCCTGACCGGGATGCTCACCTCGCAGGAGGGGCTGCGCGTCTGGTCCGAGCGCAACATCGTGGAGGGCATCGGCCTGCGCCCCGACCTGCGCTCGATGATCACCGCGGATCCGACCGGCAAGGCGACGCAGGACGAAGTGATCTCGGTCGCCAAGACCGTGACCCGCGACGGCGCTGCCGCACGGCACGGGCGCGCCGTGCACCGCGCGGTCGAGGTGCTGTCGGGTCCGGATGAGACGCCGGCCGACTACCCGCAACCGGACCCGTCCGAGCCTTTCGGGCGCGACGTCATCGCGGCCATCACCTGCCTTGCCGAGAACGGCATCACCGTGCGCCTGGTCGAGGCCCTGGTGATCCACCAGACGCTCGGTTACGCCGGCCGACTCGATGCACTCTGGGAGGTCACCCTGCCGGACGGCCGGATCGTCCTGCGGATCGGCGACGTCAAGACCGGCAAGGACCTGCACAAGCCGGAGAAGCGGCACCCGATGGGCGCCCAGCTCGGCGGGTACGCCAACGCCACGCACGTCTACGACCCGGCAACCCGCACCTCCCGCCCGTTCGCCGAGCTCGGCGTGGACCCGACCACGGGCTACGTCCTGAGCGTGCGCGAAGGGACGGCGCAGCTCCACGAGCTCGACCTCGTGACGGGCTGGCAGCGAATGCTGACCGCGGTGAAGCTGCACCGCGACCGCAGGGCCAGCGTTGACATGCTGCCCGTGGGCAGCCCGGTTACCGTCCTGGCGCCGGAACCGCCTGTGCTGGACACCCTGCGCGCCGAGCTGACCGCTCCCCTGATCGCCCGCGTGGATGTCACCTGGTCTGCGCCTGGCGTCGAGCGCTCGCCCGACTTCACAGCGACACTCCAGCAGGCAAGTGCTGATCTCGGCATTAGCGAAGCGGCCGCTCCGGTCGAGCCCGAACTCTCGCCGTCCGGTCGGGCGAAGCGGGCATGCAGCAAGCGCCGCGAGCCCGGTCACACCGCGAAGCGCCGCCCCCGCGTGGAGGCGCCCGCGACTGACGATGCACAGGACCGTCCACAGGCTGTGCAGATCTGCCCGCACGCGCACGGCTGGACATCACGCCCGAGCGACGGAGCGTGGGTGTGCGTCGACTGCGGCCGGCCGTCCGAGGCGACCGTGGAGGCCATGCATACGGGTGGTCCGTTGCCGCTGTCTCCGGCCATCGAGAACGGCGCCACGGTGGCCAGGCTTGACCCAGCGCCCGAACCCACACGGCCGCCCGCCGCGCCCTCTCCGCCACCCTGGGCGCCCGCTGCGCCGACCCTGCTGGAGCGGATCGCGGCCGTGCGCTCGCAGGTCGAGCTGGGGGAGCTGTGGCAGGAGTGCCAGGCGGACTGGACGCAGGAGCACACCGACGCTGCGCAAGCCCGGGTGGCCGCCGGACTGCCTGTCCGATGAGGTTGCTCTGACCAGTAGACATAAGTGGACACAGCGCAGTATGGTTGCGTCCTGGCACCACCTGCCGGATGTTGGAGAAGGCTTCGGCGGGTGGTGCTCACAAGGGTCCGTAGGTCGAAT
>Ga0180081_1000011_pt1 | contig 11250 bp, 11 predicted proteins | sample EasRiv590_16_10D_FD_123011 | JGI IMG/M metagenome (GOLD analysis project Ga0180081, IMG submission 123011) | Soil microbial communities from meander-bound floodplain in the East River, Colorado, USA - East River metaG ERMLT590_16_10D | ecosystem: Environmental > Terrestrial > Soil > Floodplain ... | reverse complement strand
GCGGGCGCGCCTCGATCGACTGGGTGTGCGCTTCGATCAAATCCTCACCGAGTTTGTGGGCGCAAACGCGACGCACGGCCCCCTGGCCGGCGAACCTTCCGCCGATCTGGCTGAGGTGCAACTGCGCGTAGGGGTGCGCGGCAATGATCGCAAAGCGATTGAGAGATTCACCAAAGAGATCGCGCCGTTAATTCTGACTGGACCTCCGGGCGTGACCGGTTTTGCGGGCGGGCGGCCAAAGGTCGAGGAGATAGTGGCTTACTGGCCGGCTCTGATTCCAAAGAGCGAGATTGTGACGAGTGTGAAAGTGTTCGACGTCTGAAAGGGAACATTTTCCATATTTCATTTGACAATTCTCATTGTGCATTTCAGATCAACGGAAATGCCGATGATAGATGGTTAATGAGAAATGAAGAATGGAAAATCTCGTCCCCGGATCGTGAATCATTGAGTCTCGATATGAAGGTGCAACTTACAAAGCTCGCTCATGCGCGCTCCGGCGACAAGGGCGACACGGCCAATGTCGGGTTAATCGCGCTGCGCGAGGAAGTCTATCCGTTACTCGTTCGCGAGGTCACGGCGGTACGCGTTAAAGAACACTTCAGGGGCATCTGCAAGGGGGAAGTGGAACGATTTGAGCTGCCTAATCTTGGCGCGCTGAATTTTCTTTTGCATGAAAGCCTCGGCGGCGGCGGCACGTTATCGCTGATGACTGACGCGCAAGGCAAGACGTTCTCGACCGCGCTTTTAAGAATGGAGATTGAGATTTCGGACGAGGAAGCGGCAGAACTTGGCTTGAGATAGATCACGCAAAGCCGCGAACAAGGCATGCGACACGGGTACGCTCAACTCGATGATATTCGTTTGCACTTTGCCGAATGTGGCAGCGGAACTGATCTCGTCATCCTCCTGCATGGCTTTCCCGAATGCTGGTATTCATGGCGACACCAGTTGCCCGTGCTGGGCGAGCGATATCATGTCGTGGCGCCGGACATGCGCGGATACAACCTCAGCGACAAGCCCGCTGGGGTCCGGAACTACCGCATTGAATTCCTGGTCCAGGATGTAATTGGCCTGATTCGGTATTTCGGCAGGGACCGGGCGGCAATTGTGGCGCATGATTGGGGCGCCGGAGTCGCGTGGGCAGTTGCGCAAAGGCACCCGGAACTTGTCTCTAGGATGGTGGCGATGCAAGTGCCGCCCCCGGCAGCCTGGCGAGCGAACTTCACTCTGCGTCAACTGCGACACAGCTGGTACATGTTCTTCTTTCAATTGCCGCTTCTGCCGGAATGGTGGGCGAGCGCAAATGATTTCGCCAGAGTCGAAAAGATGTATCAGGAAACCAGTATCCGGCCTGGTGCTTTTACGGACGAGGACATTAGGGTGTACAAGGAAGCCTTGCGCCAGCCCGGCGCGCTTACCGGCGGGATTAACTACTATCGCGCGAATGTTTTCAAATCGCTATTCCGTGGAGGTGTTGAGACACCCAACGAAGCCGATGGAAAGATTCGGGTGCCGACTCTTTTTGTTTACGGTGAGCAGGACATGGCCGTGCTCCCGGCGACCGTGCGCGATGTTGGCAGGTTTGTCGATGCGCCTTATCGCGAGCTAAGAATTCCCGACAGCGGGCATTGGGTGCAGAACGAAGCGATCGAAGAAGTGAACCAGGCATTGCTCGAGTTTCTCAGTGACGAGTCGTTAAGATCGGATTAATCAGGAAATGACGGACGACAACACGACCGTTCTCTACGCCCTCGAGGGTGCGATTGCCCGCATTGCGCTGAACCGGCCCGCCAAGCGAAACGCGCTCAACGATGAGTTAATCGCAGGCCTCAGGTCTGCGCTACGCCGGGCCGATCATGATGAGGATGTGCGCGTGGTCGTCTTGTCAGGCGCAGGGGCCAACTTTTGCTCCGGGGCTGACCTGGCAGCGTTGCAGAAGATTTCAACCGCGTCAGTTGCAGACAATCTCGATGACGCGCGTTCTTTGATGGAACTATTTCTTTTGATCCGCGAAGTGCGCGTTCCAGTCGTGGCTGCGGTGCAGGGACGCGCGTTGGCTGGCGGGTGCGGGCTGGCGCTGGCGTGTGACATGGTCCTGGCTTCGCGCTCAGCGCGGTTTGGTTTTCCCGAAGTGAAGATAGGATTTGTCCCGGCGATGGTCATGGCAATTCTGCGGCGCAATACCTCTGAAAAGCGGGCTTTTGAACTGCTGACACTCGGCACCGAAATTGGCGCGGACGAAGCGCTGGCCCTCGGCCTGGTTAATCGGGTTCTGGATGATGAGGCCTTTGAAGACGAGGTCGACGTTTTTGCGCATCGATTCGAAGGAGTTAGCCGCTCGGCAGTCAGGCTGTCAAAGCAACTGTTTTACGAGGGCGACGCGATGACTTTCACGGATGCGCTGGAATGCGGAGTTGACACGAACGTCATCGCCCGGATGACCGAGGATTGCCGGAAGGGGATTGAACGCTTCCTAAGAAAAGCGTGAACGTGGTACCGGGAAACGGCTGGACCGTGCCTTAGGTACGCGGGTTTACATTCTCGCGGATGAACTTCGCGATATCCTGGGTTGAGGTGCCGGGAAGAAAGATTTCCGCGATGCCTTGCTCCTTGAGCTTAGCGATATCTTCCTGAGGAACAATTCCCCCCAGAACCACCAGGGTGTCCTTCATGCCTTGCTCTCGTAGCAGGGTGACGATGCGCGGACAGAGCGTGTTATGCGCCCCACTCAAAATCGAGACGCCAACTGCATCAACGTCCTCTTGTAACGCGGCCGCGGCGATCATTTCCGGGGTTTGACGGAGGCCCGTGTAGATAACTTCCATGCCGGCATCACGCAGCGCCCTGGCGATGACTTTGGCGCCGCGATCGTGACCATCGAGGCCGGGCTTGGCAACCAGAACACGTATCTTTCTTTCGTTCATTTAGCCTTTTCCCTGCTACTTGAAAACACTGAGCGGCCCGTCGCGCTTGATGTACGGGCGCAGTTCCGCGTAACTGAAGACGTAGTTCCCGTCGGGCTGCAGGGCCTGGATGGCATGCGGAAAGCCAGCGTCATACATGAATGTCACGCCCTTATCGCTCACCGAAAACTCGTCAAGGTTTTCGACTGTGAACTTCAGTTGACCTAATTGCTCTTTAACCCAACTCTTCTGTTCGGCGTCCTGCTCCTTGTCACCTTCAACCACCTTGATAAGTTCCTTGGTTTCGGACGTTAGCTTTTGATCGGCCATCGTCGCCAGCGTCGCAAGTGAGTCCGAATTGAACGCGTCGGCCGCCTTGATCACCCGGCCGGTTCTCAGGCTAATCAGAAAGTGCTTAGTGTGGGTGTCCGGGTATGCTCCCATTCCGCTTTGCGAAAACGTAATATCCAAAAGGTAGTTCTTATTGAAATTGACCTTGTAGTCGAATTCGGACAACCAGCCGTCCTCGCGGTATTCCTCTAAAGAGGAGTCAAAGACATTCTTTATCGCCAGAGTATTTTGAATTCGGCGCAGAACGGCCGTGTCGGAGAGGCCCCTAACGATCGGATACCGCACAATCGCTCTCTTGCGTTCCGGGAAATCGCGAGCAACTTTGCCGCTGCGAACCAAGACAACCTTTCGGGGTTGAATGACCACCCGATCCTGCGCGCTGACGGCTGGGGAGTGCGTGACGAATGCACACAGAGTTATCGGTAAGACGAGCAGCAATGCCGACAGCCGGAGATGGTTCATTTGAGAAAAGGGAATAGTCCTTTCGCGCTAGCTAGATGGCAGGTTCTTCGTAGATCCCATAGACATCTCTGAGAGCAGAGCAGATTTCGCCGAGCGTGGCGTAGGCGCGCACGGCTTCAATGGTGGCCGGCATGGTGTTTTCACCCTTTTGCGCGGCTCCTTTTAGAGAGGCAAGCGCGTTCGCGACGGCGCCGCCATCTCTGGTGTGACGGGTTTGCTCAAGTCGCTCGATTTGATGTTTGCGCACTGACTCGTCGATTACCAGAGTCTGGATCTGCTGGGTCTCGCCTTTCATTTCGTACTTGTTCACCCCGACAACTGTTTGCTCACCCCGTTCCAGAGCTTTCTGATACTGGTAAGCCGAGTCCTGAATCTCACGCTGGGGAAAACCCTTTTCGACAGCTTCCACCATACCGCCCATGCGATCGATACGATCAAAGTACTGGATCGCCCCTTCTTCCATCTTGTTCGTTAACGCCTCCACGAAGTAGGAGCCACCCAGGGGGTCGACGGTGTTGGCGACGCCGGTCTCCTCGGCAATGATCTGTTGAGTTCGCAGAGCGATAAGAGCGGCCCGATCTGTGGGCAACGCGAGCGCTTCGTCATATGCATCGGTGTGCAAGGACTGGGTTCCACCCAGTACTCCAGCCAGTGCCTGAATCGCGACTCGCACGATGTTGTTTAGCGGCTGCTGTACAGTCAATGACACACCGGCAGTCTGCGTGTGAAAACGCATCTGCATGGTGCGCTCGTTGCGTGCGCCAAAACGATCGCGCATAACGCGGGCCCAGATGCGACGCGCCGCCCGATACTTGGCAATCTCTTCAAAGAAGTCGTTGTGGGCATTAAAGAAGAACGAAATGCGGGGCACGAATTGTTCAATATCAAGCCCTGCGCGGACGCCCCACTCCACGTACTCGATCCCGTCGCGCAAGGTAAATGCCAGTTCCTGTAGCGCTGTGGCTCCAGCTTCACGAATGTGATAACCACTAACGGAAATCGGGTTGTAACGGGGCACATGCTTCGTGCAAAACTCAAATGTATCAATCACCAACTTCATGGCGGAGCGGATCGGATATATCCACTCCTTCTGCGCAATGTACTCTTTGAGAATGTCATTTTGCAGCGTGCCGGAAATCTTCTTCCAATCCGCCCCTTGTTTCTCCGCGACCACCAGGTACATAGCGAGAAAGACGGAAGCTGGTGCGTTGATCGTTTGAGAGACGGTTACACTTTCCAGCGGAATTCCTTCAAACAGCGCTTCCATGTCTGCCAGAGAGGATACAGCGACGCCGCACTTTCCTACTTCGCCTTCTGAGAGCGCGGAATCAGCGTCGTACCCCATGAGTGCCGGGAGATCGTAGGCTACCGAAAGCCCTGTGTGGCCCTCTTTCAAGAGGTACTTGAATCTGGCATTTGTCTCCTCAGGTGTGCCGAACCCCGCAAACTGTCGCATCGTCCAGAGCTTGCCGCGGTGACCCGTCGCATGAATTCCTCTGGTGTAGGGAAACTCACCCGGGAAACTGAGGTCGCGGTCAAAATCGATATCGGCGATGTCTGCAGGAGTGTAAAGCCGGTTGACCTCGTCGAGAGAGACGGTTTGAAAGCTGGCCTTCCGCTCGCCCTGGCGCTTCAAAGCGGGACTCAACGTTTCCTCCTCCCATCGCTCTTTGGCTTGGTCGTCGGACGAGGTTTCTTTGATCTCTTGCATTGCTGGATTCGTTGGTGAAAGATGGCCGCATCGCCGTCGTGCAGCGAAAAGTATTGATTACGTTGGATATTAGTGGATGGGTAAGGGTGTGTCAATCGAGGGCGGTGTGGTAACCGCGGTCGCTCCAAACACAGTCGCGCTTCCAGGCAGCAGAAGGGCGCGCGGCTGTGGTAAAACTAACAGCCGCGCGATCTCGGAAGGACCCGGAATTCGTGGATACAGCAGCAGGGTAAAGCGGATGCTATTAGCGGACAAAGGATAGCGCTCCCAAATTTGAAACAGGACGAACTGATTCCATGGGTAATACGATGTCGTTCGGTCTTACCATTCCTAATCTTTCGCGAGCTGCTGACTCAATCATACTTGGGTCGTTAGTCATGCGATGGATTTCAACCTGCAATGAAGCGTTGGTTCGACGGATGGCATCGATTTCAGAAGTCATTCGATCAAACTGCAGCGACGACGCTTTCAGCTCAGCTCTGGATCGCATGACAACCGTAGAGCAAATCCCGAGGGTCGCGATTAGAATCATGGCCAGCAAAACCCACGAAGGAATCAGGCGCAACCATACTAGCGTCGCGGGGAACAATTCACGGGAGAACTCGCGAACCGGGATATGAGGGAGCGCCTGCTGAGCCACCCGTTGGGTTAGCTGGCGATTGGCGAGCCAGTAAGTATTTCCTATTCTGTTCAAAGGAACACCTCCACGTCGTTTGTTTGATCGCCCCAGTTCGAGGGCGGCTCGCTGTCGAGTCCGGTCAATATTGAATTAGCCCGCAAATCCCCCTCACCACACCCGGGCTCGGCCCGGCCTAGTCCGACTACCGGTCGGATGAACAGTTGCGAGTTTGCCGTTCGATAAGCGCCCAGTGCCACGTAACAGCCTTCGTTGCATGGAAACGCGAAGGGATGCCATCTTCCTCCGGACCGAAACGCCCCGCCGGAATTGGCGAACGGGTTCAATTGTCGAGACCAATGTTGTCTTCATCGACTAGTTCTCCGGGATCGGGCCCTGAATCCTCGTTTAGACGTTCAAACCACTATATAATCGGCTGGAAAGCGGCCCCGAACCCAAGATAGAGTGGCTACTGTTCTTTCAACACCTTGCGCAATAAGGCTTTACGGCAAGTTCGGGCGACTTTAGCACCTGTGTGGATCTCAGGCAATAGCATTTCTTTGCAACACTTTGACAAGCTAACCTCAACAGTTACATCATGTAGAGGGGATTAAGCGCTTAAATCGGCGTACGCGCGGCGAACGGTAATCCTCTTTGGTAGAGAAGCAATGCGAGAGTCGAGTTTGATGAGGCTTGACGTAACTAGGGAAAGAGCCGCCATCGGGTGTCAGGGTGCCACGCCGCAGGCGGTTCGAGCTACGGTGACACAGCGGGCAATGCCCAAAAGTGCGACTGCGGAACCGATAACATAAGCGACCTGAGTGAGTTACCCTCGCAGATGGTCTCGGCACGGGCGTTGCGGAGGAATCGAGGCGCAGCCAGACGTGTGCAAAGGTCTCAGGTGGGAGCAGAATTCTATATGAAAGCAATCAAATATGCGGAACGGGGCTTGACCGCAGTTGCCGGCGGCCTTTTCAATGCTATTCAAGTTGTTAACAGGTATAAACCTAATCCATCGTTTACGCCGAAGTGGTCTGACAAGCCGCTGCTGAAGTCGTGGCAGAAGACAAAGCCAACCCTTGGGTGGCCGAGAGTCACGGACTCCCTTTGTCCGAACTGTGTAATTGAAGCCAGGGAAGAGATTCTGAGCGGCAAGCAGGATGTCGCGGTTCTGTTGAACGAGAAGGTGGGCGAGATCAAGGCGCAGATCATTGAGCGTAATGGCGAGATCTGGATGGTGAAGGATTGCCCGAGTCATGGCCATTTCGAGGACATGATGGCGATCGATGCGAAGTTTCTTACGCATATTGAGGCGATGTTTCCGGGACGCGACATTCCTGCGCATAACGACGAGACCCTGCATAATCACGGTTCGAGCACCATTAAATATGGACGTGGAGCAGTGTTGACAGTTGATCTCACGAATCGTTGCAACATGATGTGCGACCCTTGTTTCATGGACGCAAATCAGGTGGGTTTCGTTCACGAATTAAGCATGGAGGACATCAAGGAGATTCTCGACAACGCGATCTCGATTAAGCCGCGGCGGCAAATGTCGGTTCAGTTTTCTGGAGGTGAGCCCACGATTTCGCCACATTTTATCGAGGCGATTCGCTACTCGCGCAAGGTCGGATACAACTCCGTCCAGGCCGCGACTAACGGAATTGAATTCGCGAAGAGCAAAGAATTCTGTCGCCAGGCAGCTGAGGCGGGTTTGCGCTACGTGTATTTCCAATTTGATGGTATTGGGAACGATGCTAACAGCCACCGGCAGGTAGGCAATCTGTTCGATGTGAAGTTGCGAGCGATTAACAACCTCCACGAAGCAGGCGTCGAGATCGTGTTGGTTACGACCCTGGTCAATGGCATCAATAATGATCAGGTTGGATCTATCATTCGGTTTGCCTTGGATAATCCAAAGAAGATTGCGTTCCTTTCATTTCAACCCGTATCCTTTACCGGTCGGGATGAAGCCATAACTGAAGAGCGGCGTCTGCAGCAGCGCTATACGCTTTCTCACTTAGCTCATGATGTAAAGAATCAGGTCGGAATTACCGAACCCACGCGTGACTGGTTTCCACTATCGTTAATGGGTGCGTTCGCAGATTTCGCTGACCTTGTTCACGGGCCAAATTCAGAGTGGGGTCAAGTGTCCTGTGGTTGCCACCCGAACTGTGGCGTCGGCACGGCGGTGATGATTGACAAGGAAACCAAGGAGATGAGTCCGGTGCCGGCATTCCTCAATATCCCGGGACTGGTCAAGGATATGCGGAAGATAACCGATGCGGCTCGCGGAAAGTGGACTTCCAATCTCATGATGGGTCTCGCTCTGTTGAAGCATTACTCGCCGAAGAATGCGCCTTCGCAGTTCAACCTGTATGAGTTATTTAAGAAGTTCGACAAGTCGTTTGGGTTGACCGGGAAGGACTATGGGAAGGTTAGTGGCGATCGCGGTAAGGATGACATTGAAAAGCGACGCACTGATCGCTGGAACTTCCTGTTCATCGCCGGCATGTGGTTTCAGGATCTATTTAACTACGACTTCCGCCGAACCGAGATGTGCATCATTCCCTATGGCACGCAGGAAGGCGAGATTAGCTTCTGCGCCTACAACACGGGCATCGGTTGGCGCAATATCATCGAGCATATGCATCAGAACGCGACGGTGGCAAAGTGGTATGAAGAACATGGGCGCCACGAGATTTTTGCGGGCGGCAAGGCCGTCCCGCTCGCGGATCCTACTCACGGCCTGAGGCTGAACGAGGTGGATCTGGCCCGCCCGAATAAGCCGCATATGGAAGGTCCGAAGACAGCGCATGAGGAGACGGTCATGATGCGCAAGCTTTATTCGGAAATGGTGCTGAAGCAGCAGGAGATTAAGTCTGATAACGGCGACAAGCCAGTTCAGATTCAGGGCTTGAGCCGCAAGAAGGACGTAGCGGTTGTTTCGGCTTAACCTTCCGTCACGCTTTTAGCGAGTGCCCCGCGAATGGCCAAACTGTTCGCGGGGTTTTCGTTGCTTGCTTGACCGTAATGCTTAGAGACGTGTTAAATAGGGACTCGACAGAGCGGGAAAGTCAAAAACTGATCAATTGGAGAACTAGATGGCAGTAGTGACAGTTAACCAGGGCGAGTCGATTGAAAGCGCACTGCGTCGCTTCAAGCGCAAAGTGATGACCGAAGAGATAATTAAGGACGCAAAGAAACACGCGTTTTTTATGCCTCCTGGTCAAAAGGCAAAGCTGAAGTCCGCGCTAGCTCGCAAGCGCAACAAGAAGAAGGGCCGTCCGCGGCCTCGCCCAGTAAGCGCGAGATCCTAATCGGGCGGCCTCCAGACCGCGAGACTCACCGAGTTGTTCACAACTAAAAGTGAGGTTCGGCCAAGAACGTTTCCCAAAAGCGGCGAGCGCACGTGTGTAAAGCGGAAGGTTTGAACGGTAAACAACTGATGACGCGGATTTTGTTAACAAACGACGACGGAATCCACTCTGAAGGCCTGGTTAAACTGGAGCAGGCGCTGCAAGAGGTTGGTGAGGTTTTTGTCGTGGCGCCGGCCGCGGAGATGAGTGGGGCATCTCACAGTTTGACCCTTGGGCGGCCTCTCCGCATTCGGCAAATCGATAATCATCATTGGACCGTCGACGGGACGCCCACTGACTGTGTAACCCTTGCGCTTCATAAGATTCTTCAGGAAGACCAACTGCCCCATCTTTGCGTGTCGGGAATAAATCACGGCGGGAACCTGGGCGATGATGCGACTTACTCAGGGACCGTGGCAGGGGCGCTGGAGGCGACGATCTTGGGAGTCCCCGGAATTGCTGTCAGCCTCGTCGCTCGAGAGAACTTTGATTTTACCGATGCCGCCAGGTTCGCCTTACTTGCAGTAAGAAAAATACTCAGTGAAGGGCTGCCGGAGGGAACCCTCCTGAACATGAACGTGCCGCCCGGGGGAATCAAGGGCGTGAAAGTAACTCGCCAGGGGATCAAGAATGCCAGACCGGTAATCAGTGAGCATATAGACCCGCGCGGTAAGCCATATTTTTGGATCGGAGAGCAGTATTTCCGTTCGAACGCCGAGGACGGAACCGATTATCGGGCCATCGAGGACGGCTATGTTTCGATCACGCCGTTGAAGAGTGACATGACTGATCACGAAGCGATGACCCAAATAGGTTCCTGGAATTATTTGGCTTCTTCCGAGCTGTTGCACATTTAAGAGCAATCGCCCCCGACCTTCCGTTTGCAAACCGTTGAGTTCTACACCATCAAGGCCACAAGCCCTGCAAGCCGAGTATCGCATTCCGCGCGATCGTATGGTTGAGCGCTTGCGTGGGCACTACGGCATTCAAGCCGAAGAAGTTCTTGAAGCAATGCGCCGCGTGCCGCGGCATTTCTTTGTCACAGAGGCGTTGCGGGGTCGCGCATACGACGACAACGCTCTCCCCATTGACTTCAATCAGACGATCTCTCAGCCATACATCGTGGCGCGAATGACGGAGTTACTCGAATTGGATAAGAAGAGCCGGGTACTGGAAATCGGAGCAGGCTCTGGTTATCAAACTGCTGTCCTGGCCCAGCTCGCTTCGCAGGTTTATTCAATCGAGCGCATTGGCGAACTCGCCCGCCAGGCGCAGTCTCGGATTCGGGAACTTGGAATCCACAATGCTACGGTCAAGGCCTTTGACGGCACGCTGGGGTGGAATGCTTACGGTCCATACGACGGAATTTTGGTGGCGGCCGGCGGACCGGGAATCCCCAATCCATTGATTGCTCAATTGAAAACGGGCGGACGGCTGGTAATTCCGATCGGAGAAACTCGAGAGGCGCAAAAACTGGTCCGCGTGATTAAGACTGAAGGCGGGCATAAGGTGGAGGAACACGGGCCCTGTCAGTTTGTGCCGCTGATTGGCCAACATGGCTGGGCCGCGAATCAGTAACAAGTATCGGGTGCCCGGTGTCAGGACCCTGCAACCAATGAAAGGACAAGTTCTCCTGGCACCTGTGACCCGTCACCAGGAGCCCTTTTAGAAAATGATCGGCAGAATCATCGAAATACTTTCCTGGTTCATTGTGGCCACGATCTCCCGGCTTGGCTACGCAGGTGTCGTTTTGCTGATGGCCATTGAGTCAGCATGCATTCCGCTGCCGTCGGAAATCATCATGCCTTTCTCAGGCTACCTGGTTTCCAGAGGGGAGTTTAACCT
>Ga0180081_1000009_pt1 | contig 12901 bp, 16 predicted proteins | sample EasRiv590_16_10D_FD_123011 | JGI IMG/M metagenome (GOLD analysis project Ga0180081, IMG submission 123011) | Soil microbial communities from meander-bound floodplain in the East River, Colorado, USA - East River metaG ERMLT590_16_10D | ecosystem: Environmental > Terrestrial > Soil > Floodplain ... | reverse complement strand
GCTTTGATCTGTTGGCGACCTCTGCGAACGAAAGTCTCAACGTCGAGGAAATTTCAGAGAGCGTCGAGAATCGCGTCGATAGAATCCGCCAAGGCGCTGTCTCTACAGAGGAAGCTGAGAATGTTGGCGTTGTCGCAAAAAGGATATGCGCGCAGGCGTCAAAGCTTTACGAAGACGGCCAGCCTGTTGGGTTAAGGTCAGGGATAGTAAATCTTGATAAGATTATGTTACCTTTGCGTCCGAAGAACTTCGTGATTATTGCCGGTCGCCCTTCTCAAGGCAAAACATCGCTTGCTTTAAACATTGCTGAAAATATTGCAACAGCCGCTGAACATGGGCTTCCATGGGCTGGCCCTGTCGCCATGTTTTCATATGAAATGTCCAAGGAAGAAGCGATAGAAAGAATACTTTCTCGGCACGCTAATCTTCCTTCATCGGAGATATCTAACGGTAATATTTGTTCAGACTACGAGAAATACGTAAGCTTGCACAAGTACGCTCAATATTTAGAGCGCGTTCCTTTTTACATTGAAGCCCCAGACAGTCTGACAGCGTCCAATCTGTACACAAAATGCCGCCGTCTCGTTCGCAAATATGGCGTTAAAGCGATCATCATTGATTATCTTCAGCTCATGGATGGCGATGATTCTCGCAATGCAAACGACCGAATCAGCCGAATTTCCAAGGCGTGCAAAAGGACGGCGTCAAGGCTCGGCATTGTTATTATTGGACTATCCCAGCTTTCTCGTGCTATAGAAAATCGCGAGGACAAAACGCCGTTGCTGTCTGACCTCAGAGAGTCTGGAAGCTTGGAGCAAGACGCCGATCTGATTGTATTTTGTTACAGAGAGGAGTATTATCTTGCCCTAAGCGAGCCGTCGATGTCTGATCCTCGCTGGTCGGACTGGTCGGTAAAAATGGCGGAAGCTGCTGGTAACGCCGCGCTTATCGTCGGGAAGCAAAGACGCGGGCGGCAAGGTCGCTGCAACGTCAAGTTTTGTGGCGTCAGAACTTGGTTTTACTAAGAAAGGGTTAAAAATGGATATTTTGCTAATAACAGAAACCGAAAGCGGAAGCAATCGCGAAGTCGACGAGGCGCTACGGCCATTTTTTATTTACGATGGGCACGATACGCCATGGACGTCAGACAACGACGCAACATCGGAATTTTCATGGGCGTATCAGCATTACTTCAAAGACCGCGCGATGGAGATTGCGCAGAGCTGGTTGTGGCGCACGCTGCGCATCGAGCCGAAGTCGTTCAAGGAATGGCTATTGCAGGAAGGTATCCCCTTACGGCCACTAAGCGCGCCGCCGTCAGCAAACAAGGATAGCTACGGCCTTCTTGACGAAAAAGGCAATGTCGCTTCTGTATGGAACAGAAATAATTATGATGAATTCGCAAAATCTGGCGGATTAATTCATGGCGCAAGAATATTTACGTTGCCATTTTACGTCAAGTTGCTAGATGATGGAAAATCTTTACCTTTAGCGCCACATCATCGTCAGCGGTTAATGCTTTCTCCATCCGTTTTGCTTAGCGATGCTCAAGACGCAGCAATAAATATATGGCAATATTGGGAGCGCCGCCACAATGACCTGCATGCTGCTCCTAATAAAATGCCGTTTGATAAATGGCGTCAGGAAATGGCCAATGATCGTCGTTCTTTCCCAAATGAAACAGCACTTTATGACGTGCATCTTGCCGACATTCCCGCAGAATGTGCGGCGCGTTGGGAATTTGTAAACTCAGCGTTTATCGTTAGATGCGATGCTATGGTGAAGGATGGGTTGTGGTGGGAGCCTGCTGATGACAAGTGGGAATCAGTCGTCGCGTGGTCAACTTTCGTCAACACCACAATATTAGAAACGCCAAAAGCGCATTGGCTACACACTTTGCGGTGTAACGACTAAACGGAGGGCGTGATGAGGAATGGAGACTGTGAACTTCTAATAATTGGGAATCGAAATCGCGTTTGCGGGGAAGACGCTCGCCAACACGTCTACATGAACCCAAAAGAAATATTTGCGTTATGCGTTTCGACGTCAAATCCCTGTCTTGTCAACCTTCGCGTTCATGGGTTCAGCATTGGCACATTCTGCTCTCCGACGCGACGATTTATTCGGGAGTCGAAGAAGCCGCCGCTAACAGTCTTTACATTTGAAAGCCCTCCGCCAGCGAAAGAAAGGGAGAATAAGCATTATGGCGTCATCAAAGCAAAATTTGCGCCAATAACAGATGAGAATAGGAGCGTTTACGAGGAGTTGAGAGGCGTTGAAGCAGTTATAGATAAATTCGCGCCCCAACTTCGGGAAGAAACGTCTATCCAGATGTATCTTCACCTGGACGATCCGAAAAGGCTTGGGCGACGACACTCGCGTTTCACGTGAAACATGACGGCTTATCATGAAATATTCCGCAAGAATTCTTCAGAAGTACCCGAGGGAGTTCCTCGATGTCTGGACAAGCTTAGGAAAAGAATGGCAGAAGGCTTCCGTCATGAAGACGGCGTTTGTGAAATGGAAGAATCTTACTGATTATGAGCGCGCAGAGGCGATAAAGGGTATTCCTCTTAACATTGCGTTCATGGCTGAAGAACACAAAGTTTTTCCGACTCGGCGATTTTGCTCTTTCGTCGTTTGGCTAAACCAAGAGCGCTGGGAAGGGCTAATCGAGGCAGAGGAAGAGCGCTGTGCTCAGGTTGAACACGCCAAGACGCTGACCAAAGAAAGGAAGGCAGCAGAAGAATCGGCGCAGCATGTTTTGGAGCTTGTGGCTCCTGTTGACGAGCGCCGAGCTAAGATTGCGAGTGCTCACAGCGCGCTAATAAAACAGCAAAAGCCAAAGATAGTTCCGGTTCTAGATAAATGTCGCGGGCTCGAGGAAAAAGGGCGAGTTGTCGCGGCCAAAAAGGCGTGGGATCAACTGCGCGTTAGTATTCCGTATTTACCGCTGACGTGGAAAGAATTGCAGATTTAAAAGAAAGGGATCGATTGTGACGATAGAAATAACAAAAGAAACTTGGGCGTGGGAACAAGCGCAGCAAAATTTGGCGACGCTAGAGCAAGGCGAAGAACATGGCTTTCGCCAGAGAAGCAAATCTGATGGCAGACTTAGTAAGTATCTAGATGATATGCTCTCTGGAACATTTCTGACTGAAGTCGCCGCGCCGATGGCGTTCCACCGTCTGGGTTTTATTGTGGACGGTCAACATCGCGCCACAGCTCAGGTTCGCGCGAAGCTAACCTTAACTTGGTGGGTTATGCGCGGCTTGGAAGACGCGGACGTTCGAGTTTTAGATGTCGGGAAAAGCCGGTCTGTGCCTGACGTCTTTCGGATGATGGGGCTTCAGAACACCACGCGTCTCAGCTCAGCCATCCGCAAGTTGTTTGGCCTCGCTGGCGGGAATGTAAAAGAAGCGCTCTCTCCGCCTTTTGCTGAAAAAATTCTGAACAACCACCCAAGAATTGACGATTCCGTTCGTGTCGCTAAAACGATTCCGTCGTTTGTTGGAGCTGACGCTAATTTTGCCGCTGCTCATTATATTGCAGCGTACATCGACAAGAAACCGGACCTCGCGCTTGAGTACATCTCCATTCTGGCGAAAGGTTGGCTTCCTGATGGGCGTTTCCCCGAGCGCACGACGAACGCCGCTTCAAAGCTTCGCGAGCATCTAATGGGGCTGCGCGTTGAAAGCCGAGGCAAACGCATGCGAGTTGACTCCGATCTTCTTTTGCGTAGTGCAGTGCATGGTTGGCAAATGTATTCTGCTGGAGAGGTCGTTAAATCGATTAGAATTCCAGATAAAGTGATAGTAGAGGGTTGGGATTTAGACGCTTGTCTAGGCCCAATTAAAGAAAAAAAGGAACGAAATGTCAAGAAACGTAGAGGAAGCTCTTAATTACTCTGAGCGGGGCTGGGCGGTTTTTCCTCTCAGCCCTCTTTCTAAGCTGCCGCTAATCTCGCGCGAGAAAGGCGGTCATGGCGTACATGACGCAACGACAAGCGCGTCTCAGATAGAGCAATGGTGGAGAGATTGTCCAAATGCAAATATCGGTCTTGCATGTGGTCAGCCATCCAAATTTGTCGTTATAGACATCGACCCGAAAAATGGCGGCGATAAATCTATATTCGCGCTCAGTAATATCGGCTATGAACTTCCGCCAACGATAACAGTTAAAACGCCGAATAAAGGACTACATCTGTATTATCGCTATGAGAGCTGGATAACGAATAGCTCCAAGGCGCTCGGCGTTGGCGTCGATATTCTATCAAGTGGCAAGCCAATTACTGCGCCTCCTTCTGTCGTTCGCGATCTTCAGGGTGTTCCAAGAAAATATACTTGGGACATCGAAGACGAAACGATAGGAGAGCCAGCGCCGCTTCCCTTCTGGATGCAGAAGTTCTTTCAGCCGCCGCCAAGGATTAGCTTAGAGAGCTATGATGCCCAGGCGAACGGCGATATTCGTAGCCTGGGCGCTTGGCTTGTGCGGTCAGGAAACGCGCGTGGAGACCGAAATAATCGTGTGTTTTGGGCCGCCAGCGCCGCTGCCGACATGATCAAATGCGGGAAAGCGTCTCGACTCGCCGCTGAGCGCGAGTTGCTTGCAGCCGCCAGTTCGATAGGCTTGCGCTCATGCGAGGCGCTGCCAACTATTAGGAGTGGGCTAAAGAACGTTTGATCCCTGTTTGTGGTCAATATTTTTTGTGGTATAAATAGCGCTAGAAGAAATCATAGAAGGCGCGTTTTCTACAAAAATGACTGAACAGAAACAATTTCCGCCCAAGCTACTTAAGGGCAAACTCTATCAGAAGACAACCAAAGATGGCCAAACTTTTTTCATTGGCACAGATGGTTACCTAAAGACCTTGGTTTTCAAGGCGACTCCGAAAGAAGGCGAAGAGGACAACGTTTGGCTTACCTACGTCGTCCCTAGGAGTGAAGAAGAGATTGCCCAGCGGCAGACACAGAATGCCGCTAAATATGGGAACACTGCTTCGAACGTCGGGCATACGCATACGGTTACTGGACACGCAGCGGGAACGTTGCAGAACTCAGCGCCGCCCGCGCCTGCTCATCGGACGCAAGGCCCAGATGATTGGATTCCTTTCTAAGAAAGGAGGGAAAAAACAATTTAACGTGCATAAAGATAACGACGCTACGCCCGAGCGACTGGCTATAGCTCGGGCGGCTGGCCTGCAAACAGAACTACTGGAATTTGTCTCTACCGAAGGATGCTTGGCGCGTCGTCGTCAGATACTTGATATTTTGACTTCGTTAAAGAATCAAGGAGTTCTGACAGACGCGCAGCGGCATGCTGGGCTTGTCTATCTAAAGATGGCGTCGGACGCTCAGGCAAGAACAAGAGTAACCATGTCATATCAAGGAGGCGTTGATAACGCGCATTCAAGATTTGACTTGCTTGATTTTGTCGAGCTGAAGACGCCATCGCATAATTCAACTAAGGCGGCAAAATATTCTGTGCCGCCGTCCTTGCGTCTTGTTTTAAGCTGGCTGGAATCTACTTTAGAAGAAGATAAGCATGTCTCGACGTTGGGGAATATGTACGCAGATGGCGCGCATACGTCTACTGATCGCGGGATATTCATTTTGAAGCAAGCTCTCGACTGGCTTGCGCACCATTATCGGTTCAAAAATGTTCCAGCGACACCTCAAAACGAAAGATGGCTAAATTTTCTGAATAGCCGAAAAACAGGTTGACGCAAATAGCAGAAAAGAGTACAAATTATTTCAAGGAAGGCAAGAGCCCCCGAAGTAAGGTTATTTACATCAAGTCGCGTGTCGCAGGTTCGAGCCCTGTTGCTCTGGGAATTCTCAGGGTATAGCTCAGTTGGTAGAGCATTGACTCAAAGCTCCTTACTTCACTAATCTGCTTTTGTCTTCCGAACGAATTTTAGTTGCGAGCCCCAGTAGATCGCTTATCTTGCAAAAAGGAAGTTCTTTTCAAAATAGAACTTAAAAACGCGATCTTCATAAATCTGCCCGCAGCATTGAAATAGGGAGCGAGCTCCTTAGCGTCGGTTATCTTTTGGGAAGAAGAGGAGATGGTTCGAGTCCATCCGTCCCTGTTAATTTTGTGTAGGGACGTAGTGTAATGGTAGCACGTTAAACCCGATGTTAATTTTTCTGCCCGCTCCACTGCAAAACTCAGTTTGCCTGTCCATCTCAGGTAGGCTGAGTCTAAAAATGAGCCCCAGGCTATCGGTTATCTCTTGTAAAGATCACTTCCGATTGCCGTAAATCTGCTCGTTAGAAAATCCCGGCGAGCTTAACGGCTTGGCCGGGATTTTTTACGTTTAAAGGTCAAAAATGCCATATAGCAATTACGTTTGCACAACGCCGCAGAAATCGCCGCTTGCTCATAAGCAGCAGGTCCAAAACAATGCTGGCGGATATGTCTTTGCCGTCGATAAGTGGGCGCGTCTTGAGCGTTTCCTCATTTTGGGTTCGGACGCCAATACGTATTATCAGTCTGCGCCAGCGCTGACGCGCGAGAATGCCGCTTGTGTTATCGAATGCTTTGAAGAAGACGCGCGTCGGGCTTCTCAGCTTATCACAATGATCACGCGTGAAGGCCGCGCGCCGCGTAGAAACCCTGCGCTGTTTGCGCTTGCGTTGGCGAGCGTGCATACAAGCGATGAGATTCGCAGGAGTGCATTTTCAGCGGTTGTGCCTTGCTGCCAGACGGCCAGCTCGCTTTTCTTGTGGATGCGCTATAGGAAGGAACTTGGCGGCGGTAGCGGCCCTGCTTTCAAGCGCACTCTTGCTTGCTGGTATGAGTCTCGCGATAACGCTGCGCTAGCATTTCAGATGATCAAATATCGCGAGCGTGAAGGCTTTACTCATAAGAGAGCAATTGAACTTTGTGGTAAAGGCTGGGGTAGCAGCATTGAGCGAGGCAGCCTCTACCGTTGGGCTCGTGGAAAAGATTTTAATGCCGCGTGGTCGCCAATGCAGTTGCAGGCGTTCATCAAAGTCCAAGACCCGACTGCGAAGAATGTACCTGAAATTGTTGAGCGCTTTCGTCTCCCTTGGGAAGCTCTGCCGACTGAACTCTTGCGCGATCCAAAGGTTTGGCATGCTTTGATTCCGCATATGGGATTGACAGGCTTGATTCTCAGCCTTGGCCGCATGACGAATATCGAAGCAATTACGCGCAAGGATTACCAACGCGTTATTGAGAGAATTGTTAACGAAGATAATATCCGCGCAGCAAAGGTTCATCCGCTTACTTTGCTTTTGACACAGAAACTTTACGCGGACGGGCATGGGCTCAAGGGCAACTTAACGTGGAATCCAATCGGCGCGGTCGTGGATGCTTTGGATACTGCATTCTACCTATCGTTTAGGGCGACTGAGCCGACAAGTAAGCGGTATCTGCTCGCTTTGGATGTGAGTGGTTCTATGACTGCGCGTCTTCCGAACTCGTCGTTGACGTGCAGGGAAGCCTCAGCCGCAATGGCGCTTGTGACGATGGCTAACGAGCCGCTTTGCGACGTTGTCGGATTCACTGCGGGCGGCGGTTATTGGGGCGGAAGAACTGAGCTGAAAGCGCTCGATATTTCGCCAAAAGATAGGCTGGATCAGGCGGTCAAAAAGATCAGCAGATTGAGCTTTGGCAGAACTGATTGTGCGTTGCCTATGACTTGGGCGCGTAAGGAAGACAGAAGCTATGACGCTATCGTTGTTTATACGGACAACGAAACGCACTCCGGCAGCATCCATCCTTGCACCGCGCTGCGAACGTACCGCAAAGAGATGAAGCTCGACACTAAGCTAGCGGTTGTCGGCATGACGAGCACTAGCTTTTCTATTGCTGATCCTAGCGATTTTGGCATGCGCGATTTTGTTGGCTTTGATTCCGCTGCGCCAGCCGTAATGGCGGACTTTTTCAGAAACTAAAAACGGGGCGTCCCATGAAAGAATTTGATATCGCAATCGTTTTCACTGGCCACGCGACAGATGCGCCAAATAGGAAAGCGCCAAGATTCCCAGAAGAAATGTGCGGCCTCGCGACAGCCGCGATAGGCAAGGCATTTCTTCCTTATGTCTTGAGCCAAAAGAAAATAGTTTTGATTAGCTCTTTAGCGAGAGGCGGAGACATTATTGCTGTAGAAACGGCATTATCTCTGGATGTCCCTGTAAAGATTGTCTTGCCGCAACCTGTAGCGATACTCAAAGTTGCTTCGCCTTTTGGGCATCTTTCTTGGAAAGAAAGGTTTGGGGCGGCGTTCTGGGAGATTGGCGAGAAAAACATAACTATTTTAGATGGGAAGAATCAAGGCGGCGGCGCTGACTATGTCGCGGCCAATGAAAAAATGCTTTCCATGGCGGAAGAGCTGGGAAGCAAAGTCGTTTTGCTTGCGTTCTGGGATGGCTCTCAAAATGCTCTTCCTGGCGGCACAGCTTGTTTTGCGCAGTCAGTTCTCGCTAGAGGCGGGGAAGTTGATCATATAGACGCCAAGGCTTTGCTAGAAGCACACTTGGCGAGGAAAGCTAGCAATGCGGTTCCAAAAGAAAATTGTTCTCAATAAAGATTTTGGCGGCTTTGGACTATCTCGCGCAGCGTGGGATTTGTTGCTAAAACTTGGCTATAAACCGTCAGAAGCAGAGAAGGAACTCGCAGAATACGCAAAGAATGGAACTCTAGAGACGTATGGGTATGATATTCCCAGAGATGAGCCGTTGCTTATCGAAGTCGTAGAGCGATTGGGGGATAAGGCGAGCTGCACTTTGTCAAAGCTTAAAGTTGCTACTATTACAATTGAAATTAATATAAATGATTACGACGGCAAAGAAAGCGCCGTCGTTTGCGGTGGTGAGTGGTGGTGCACGCCATAAATACCCAGATGGAGCGAGCAAGATTGCGCTGAGCGAATTCGAACGCTCAGAGACTCGGTCGAATTCCGGGCGCTCCTACCAATTATTATTTTCTGATATTTATTGTGGGAGAATTTTCTCCTTTTGTTATCGCGATCTGCTCACCATAGCCGTTTTCACAATAATTAACAGCAGGTTGATCGTCGTTGATTGTTTGGCTAATCTGGGCGCATTTCTTGCGCTGCCCGGTGACAGCTATAATTACTCCGATTACGATTAAAAAACATATTATCGCTACAAAATTTTCCACGAGCTTTTCTTTTGACATATTTTTTCCCCAAATGGGACGACAGGTTTCTAGCTTTAGCCGACCACATTTCGACGTGGTCTAAAGACCCCACACAAATCGGCGCTGTCATCGTCCGTCCCGACAAAACCATTGCGAGCGCTGGATATAACGGATTCCCGCGCCATTGCGACGATTCTCCCGATATTCTCGCGAACAGAGAACTCAAATATGCTCGCACGATTCATGCCGAGGTTAACGCTATTTTGAGCTGTGCTGAGCGCCCAACAGGCTGTACGTTGTACGTTTCCAAGCCGTCGCTCTACGGCCCCACTTGCGACCGCTGTGCCTGCGTAATCATCCAAGCTGGGATTGCGCGTGTCGTCTATCGCCTTGGCGGCAGCGAGTTCTCAAACCGCTGGCGCGAGCCGTATGCCCGCGCCATGCAGCTCTACAAAGAAGCGGAGGTCATAGTGACTGCAATTAAGCCTGAAACGATTCCGCAAGGTCATTTGCGAGAAGAACAAGATCAGTATTGATTCCGGCGAGCACCAAATCAACAAGGGCGCGTTCCTTCGCAATTAGAGCGCGAGTAAGAGCGCACTCGGCATTGATCTCGCTGAGCATGGCGCCGAGAGAACAGTAGTCCGCCAAATCTTTCTTAGCGGCTTCCATTGCGGTGACAATATCTGTTTGGGTTATGGTTCTGGTCTCTACAATTACAGGAAGGCCACTTATTTTGTGGACGTTCTCAGCTATTTCCTTCGCAGCGGACTCGTCAGGAATTAGCAGCGCTTCATTCGCGTCACTAGTCCACTGACGGAATCCGCCGAGCCGAGCCAAAAACAGCCCCTCGATTCCATTCCAGACAACAAATCGTTTCATGCGTACTCCAGCATTCTCGCTCTTGTGGAACACCCCAACAACAGCTTTCTGAGGCCGCTGAGGTCAGCTGGCTTATTCACCCACTCCTGGACCCACAGAGCCTTAAACAGCGCCCTGGCGAGAGCTTTCGCCCGCCGCCAAGCTGTCTTCGAATGGAGGCATGGCGCAACCTGTTCTTGGGTTTGCACGCCATTCACGCAAACGATTGGCTGGAATTCGTTGCCGAGCTTTCGTGTCCCATATGAAACGACTGTTTTTCCGCAAATAAATTGCCCCATTTTGACCTTCCCCTGTTGACAGTCACGCAACGCTTATCAATGCGACGCCTGATTGTCAACCGTTTTGAATTGCGATGTGCATATGCATTCTATCGGCTTTACAAGAGAATAATACGCCGCCGCCCAGGCTGCGCTCACTCTTTCGCGCGCTTTCGACAAACATACATCCTCATGAATATACGTCTTTTGACTTGCATCGAATACAGCCTCGCCATGAGGCGTGCAGGTCAGCAACCACACGATCATAAATTTAGACAATGGCGGCTTCCTTTTTCTTTTTGTGCTCAAGATAGGAAACGCAAGATAAATACATCTTTGCGTCTCTTTGGTCCTCGGCGGTAAACAGGCGTTGCTGAATGCTTACTCTCGCCAGCGTAATGGGCGGCTTGTAGGATTCAAGCGGTTCTTCTTCGTCTTCGGTTATAACTCTCGGATAAGCTTCCTGAGTCTCAGACGTCCAAAGATTAGCCGCAGCGAGTTGGTCAACCCATTCTTTAACTCGCTTCGGCCATACTTTTTTTTCTCTGGCGATCTCACGAATTGTTTTTCCTTCTACTAGAAGAAGGCGCACATCTTCTCTCAGCTTCCGGATAACGCCTATTTTGGCGCATTTTTCGCTACAATAGATCGCCTTTCGGAGGCGGATGGGCGCTCCGCACTCAGGACAACCATCCACCGCCGATTTTTGACGCAGCTTGGATCGGAGGGCTGACTTACATGCTCCACAACAATAGATTGAGGAGGAAGGCTGGCCACAGTTTTTGCATTCCATGATATTGGCCTTTTGATAGATAACGGAAGAGTCTACCAGGGCCGAATCATTATGCAACTGCGGTCTTAAGAAAGGTTGGCCTCAACGATTTTCTTAATTTTGTCTGGGACGTCGCTCCAGCGTCGCAATGCGTAGGGCACAAGATTTTGGATTACGCGCGCTCGCACTCATCGGCGACGCTTGCCGCAAGCTCCCAAATCCAATGCTGATCATCATCGAGCGAGCCGCCCATATGATTTTGAGCGAAATTTTCCGCCGCCGCTTCTGCAAGCTGTGTCACGCAAATTTCCCCCGTCTTCAAGTCTTCGTATTCACACACATGGGAGAGCATCCATGCTTTTACGCTGGCTTTCGTAAACATGACGAATCCTTTCCATTTTGGAAGCCCTGCATTTTGCAACGCAAGCCGAGCTTGCTCCGCGCTTTTTGCCGTTTTGAATTGTCTTACATGTCCGCGAGCGCTTAACGCTGGCGCTCCATTTATTTTGAAAATGTAGCGTATTGCGTCGCCATGCCCTTTGTATTCTTCGACTCCAAATGGTAAAGCCGGTTTTGTGCGGCGTTCATATATCCGGACTGGCAAATTGATGTGTATGGCGTTATTTGCAGCCCATTGGTTCCCTCGGAAAAACCAGAAAGTGCATCGCGCGCGTCCTTTAACGCGAAGCAACTCAGCTTTTGGAATCGCCAAATCAAGTCCCCCGCTGTAACTTACACCATGATCGTCTAAATAAAAGCCTTTTCCACAGCCTCCAGCTTGGATGAAACCTCCCCAGTCATAAGCAAAGCGAGTAAACCCGTTTTCCGTTCTGAGTAAATAGCCAACTCTTGGGCCGCGTCGCTTGCTGTAATTAGCAAAACGCTGAAGAAGAATGGCAAAATTCACTTTCTTTTCTCTGTCCCCAGCATTTATATAAGAATACGCCCCCTCGAACGCTTCCTCACAAAACTTTGCCATTACTTTGTGCATTATTCCCTCGTGTTTTCGCTTTTCGCGCAGCATATCTTTGATGCGCTTCATGTTCGCGTTGCCGATAAAGCTCAGCTCGCTTAGGGTTGGCAAGAACACGCGCTCGATAAGCGCGCGTCGCGGACTTATTATATTCGCGCCTTTCGTCAGGCGTCAGCTCACTTATTCTCTTTTTCATCAGTTTCTTCTTTTGTCGTCGGATAGTATCCCCAGCATTGAGAAAAGCCATGCGTATATATAGCGCGAATTACAAAGGACAGCTTTTCTCCCTCGTAATAGCTTGCAACAAGTTAATCTGGATCAGCGCAAGCAATATGAGCGCCGCTTATCGTGGAATCTCGAAGGGCGAACAGAACTAAATGCCCAATTGCTTCATCAATGCTTGATAAATGCCTGTCCTGGCAAACTTTTAGCTCAAAACTCGGATGAACTATGATTTTACGTTTCACGTGAAACCTCTTTCTGTTAACGTTAACCGCTAAGGATTGCTTTTTGCAATCCCCAGCAATTAGCGTTAAGCTTCGTTAGCGTGATGGGGAGTACTAACGGCCTTTCCGCCATATTCTTCGTCAGGAAACGCATATTCCCACACTGCGATTAGCACGCTTTTAAAGGGAAAATAATCTTTCCATTGCTCGTGCGTAATGTGGTTGCCCCATGTTTCTATTTCATGGCGGGTTATTTCTTGGCAGCCGATTTTAACATAATCTTTGTAGACATATGTCGTCCATGGGAGCCAGTGAATAACTACTGGGGCATTTTTGGCGGCGCTCAGATCGGCGTCGCTCAGATTGGCGGCGCTCAGATTGGCGTCGCTCAGATCGGCGGCGCGCAGATCGGCGGCGCGCAGATCGGCGGCGCTCAGAT
>Ga0180081_1000008_pt1 | contig 13220 bp, 6 predicted proteins | sample EasRiv590_16_10D_FD_123011 | JGI IMG/M metagenome (GOLD analysis project Ga0180081, IMG submission 123011) | Soil microbial communities from meander-bound floodplain in the East River, Colorado, USA - East River metaG ERMLT590_16_10D | ecosystem: Environmental > Terrestrial > Soil > Floodplain ... | reverse complement strand
AGCGCCGTTTCGGATTTTAAATTCTTTTACTGCGGCATTGCGCCCTTTTTCGGATTCAAAGGATTGAAACCACGGCGTATTCTTACCATCCGCCCTAGCGCCGTAGAACCAATAGTGCCCTCTGCGGAACAAAGGGGCATAATAAAAAGCCAAAGATTTCGATTCGAACCAGGATCTTAATTGCGCGATGAGTTGTTTTTGTTTCGATACTTCTAGGATGCCTTCTTTAATGTTATTTTCTAAAGCGCTTAACTTGGCTTTAAACAGGTCAGAATGTAAAGTATGCGTATCGCGATAAATTTTTTGAGCTTCAACCGGCAAAGCTAATAAGTCACGGCGTAATTTAGCGTGTTCGGCAGCCCGCTCTGGATTTTCATCGATGTACGATATCCCGTTAGCTCCACGGGCACGGGTATCGGTCTGCTCTCTCGCAGTTTCTGTAACGGTGTTTAAATACTCTTCCGCCGTTGAACGATCTCTGAAAGTCGCCGAAGTAGAGTCTATTGAAATAGCGCCTAGCTGCTCAGCACTGGCCTTTAGTTTTGCTTTCCTAGTATTGTTAAACTTAGTTTGTGAATAAGCGCGTACCCCACCATCGACAGCTTCAATACCGGCCCAATCCCGAGAAGCATCTACGTCAGCTAAAGTAGAGCTTTGCATAACACGCCCCAATTGGCGGTTAGTGATTTTGGATATTTTCTTCGCGGCATCGAGAACATGCTGAGCCTGTCGCCACCAGCGTTCGATTTCGGTAGTTCGCCCTAATCGAAATCTCTCATAGGGCGCCATTCCGGGCAAATATTCCCGAGAAATTTCTATGAGTTGCTGAACAGAAAGCAATGCCGTTTTCTCGCTAAACAGCTTATCTGACATAACCTCAAGCTTGCGTTTAACTTGTTGAGACCAGGATAAAAACTGTTCTTCCTGATTGAGCTGCGTTGACGGCGCATGACTAAAACGAATATCACTGCGCTTTGAATTAAAGGCTTCTTGCGGATAGGCTCTAACTTCTTCTAGTCTCCTACCATTCGCCGCACTCTGTAAACTGGCTACTAATAAGTCGTGAAGATCACTCTCGGTTAAAGTCTTAGTAACAAAGCCTTTGCCTAATCCACGGCTGATTAAAAAAGATTTTATTTGTGATATAAGCCGTCTATACCAAGGCGCGTTAGGGGTTGTTTCACCTAATCTGGCAATAACTTCCGCAACGAAATGCTCTTCCCCTTCTTTTAAGTCCGTATAATCTTTTTTTACGCCGTCCCATACTTCTTGCGCTTTTGAACCCTGTATTTTCGATCTATTGATAATCTGGTTTTGTAAAGAAGTGTAATTCTTTGCCCCCAACATTCGTTTAAGGTTAAAATGCTCCCCCATTTCATGAATTACTGTAGGAATTAAACGCCCCTTCGGTATAGAAGATAAATCGTAGTAGCTCCGGCCATTATAAAATGCCGCCATCGTTCCCGGTTTTGTATACATTCTTACTGTTTCAGGCCAGGTTTCTTTCGATAACGCCAGATTAATCAGTCCGTTATTAATCAGAGTGTTTACGCCTCGCCCCAAGCGCTCAACAACATGCCGCTGCGCCTCTTCTATAGCAGTGAAAGTATCGTTAATTGACTGTTGAGATTGAATAGAAGCCTGCGGCTTTATATCGGCATAGATTTGATCCAGTTCTCTATCTATCGATTTTTCACCGGAATTATCATACAGTGCATTTAAATCCGCTAAAGCGTCGTTAACAAGTTCTCCAGCGTTTTCGCGAATGTATTGTTCTGCGGCGTCCGTCTTTTTGGCTTTTTCTAAAAACTCGATAAATCTCTTTTCGGCAGGCCCTTTAAATAGATCTCTGTACTTAATAACTTCCCGCTCTCTGGTTCCCAAAGAAGCTTCCGGAGCCAAAGGAATCGTAGGATTTACCGGCTTTGTTTTGTCGCCGCTTCTTAGCCATTGTTTGAACTGCTCTATTGGCATCGGCGTAATAGCCCCTAAACCCTGCCAATCCTCACTGTAATTATTTTTATAAGCTTCTTTAGCCGACTCTTCATTGGGGTAGCCAAGCATAACTTTATGCTCATCAAAGTACCCTTTGCTCGGCTTTTTTTGATCGATCACATAAACAGTGTCTGCACCATCCACCTGTTGACGAGTAAGCCCCTTCGGAATGAACACATCCACTGCGTCTTTATCATTACCCGTTGCGCTTAAAATTTCCCCGTAATGGTCGTTAAGAGTTCGTTCCCATTTTCGGCCTTCTTCATCAACCCCGGAACGCTTAGATCCTTTGGGATTTTCGATAGAAATGGGCAAGTCCTGAAAGTTAGCAACCGCTTTCTTATTGTTCGCTGGATTTTCCGCTTCTTTGTAATGGTTGTTCTCATCAAGCGGATGCTCCCTTGCTATAGCCTCATCAATAGGATACTCTTCAACGGCTGCTTTTTGGGTTTGATTAGTTTTACTTTTCTTATCCGCTATAAAATCGCGGGCCTGTTCTAGCGTTGGCAAAACATATTCTTTTTGTACTTCATTACCGCTCGGAGTTATTTCTTTAGTGAAGACAGAGACTTGTGCATCTGAATTTATGCTTGGATCCGAAATGGCCGATATTTTATCTTCTGGGTATCGTAAAGGATCCGCAGTATTTTCTACTCTTTGGTCTGCTATTTCTTGTGCTTGTGTTTTAGATGATCCTTCTTGCGGGGCTTGGTTCTGGCCTTGGTCACTAATTAATTCCTCTTGTGCAACGGGTGTTTCGGATGGTTCGAGTTGAATATCCCCTTCCTTTTGTCCGCTTGATGGAACTCCTTCCCCACTGACTGAGGTATTTCCACTTTCTTCGCGAACTCTGGATTGTGCGCTACTGCCGACATCAGTCGCGCTTGGGCTTTTGATTTGCTGGGCATGGCGTTGTTTTTCCCGTTCTATAATTGGCGTTAAGCGTTCTACGTAGGCCAACATATTCTCTAAGGGTTCTCTCTGAATACCCAGATGTTCACCCAGCATACCGATTAGGGCATGGGTTTTTACATTCCGCTTGAATTTACCAGCTTTAATGGCATTTACGAGCTTATCCAGCTTTGCAGCATCTTCTTGCGATATTCTTGGCGCACTAAGTTCAGATACTTGTTCCGGGGTTTGTGCGAGTGCCTGTTCAGAAACTTGTTCAAGGGCTTGTTCAGGTGCTTGTTCAGAGGCTTGATCTGAGGTTTGTGCGGGCGCTTGTTCAGGCCCTTGTTCCGAGGGGTGCGCGGGGAGTTGCGGCTCTAAGTTTTGCTCTAGGGCTATTTTTTTGGCTTCTTCATCACGCGCATCAGATATGTCGGATGTTGCGCCGGCTTCATACGCTGCTCTCAGAGTACGAGCCGTGAGTGCGGTGCTATCACCAACATTTTCAGCGAGTCCCTTTTCGGTAGCGTTTTGTACCGCAAGATCAATCCGCTCTTCCGGTGTTTGTGGGTATACGGCATCATACACTTTACCAAACATCGTCAGAGGTTTGGATTCATCCTGTGGGTCGTATACCCCAGCGTTTTTTGCAGCTTGTCTAAGACCGTCAACCGTCCGTTCAGGCATTCCGCCTGCGTCCAGCCAGGTTTTATACTTATCCGTAAAAGCTTTCACCCGCTCAATATCTAAGGCATTCCCTGAGTCAGCTCCCGGATTTTCGGGCTTAGCAGCGGGTTCTCTTGAGGCGCTTACATTATCGGGCTCCGTAGAAGTGCCCACGCTATCCGGCTCTAAAGAAGCCTCAACGCTATCCGGTTCTTTAACAGCCGTTGGGGAAGGGGGAGTTGAATCCGAAACGGGGGCTTCTGAATCACCGGATTGTTGCCGCCCTTTATAAACGTCAAAACCCTTCTTAGCAAGCCCACCAGCGCCGCCAAGTAATAGAGATTGCTGGATAGTAGGGACGATGATTTCTTTCCCGGATTGATAGATATCGCCGAGGCTCAGGAAAGAACGTTCTGGCCCATCTGTAAGCCCTGCTTGCGACTCAACATTGTGCTGCGCTATTTGGGTTGCCGTTTCGGTAGGGATTTCCGAAAGCGCTATACCCCCGGCGGCTCTTGCGGCTTTATAAGCGACGCTTCCGCCGTCTTTAAAGATGCCCCCCAGCAATTTATTCGCTATCGGGGTTCCAATAGCTTCAAAACCCGCTTCCGCAGCGCCGTGCTTCTGCGCAAAAGGTTGCAGTCGCTCTTGCTCTGATAATAGAGCTTCTCGGGGTGGTTCCGCTCCGCCATGACTTTGTTTATAATCTTCTGTGTACTTAGCCAGCGCGTCCCGCATGAACATGGCGGAATCCGCGCGATACGCCGGAATCGCCGCGCCAAGGGCTTGACCGCCATAAATACCTACCGGATTTGCAGTAGCGGCACCTAAAGTAACGCCTCCGCCGACAGCCCCAACCATTGAGCCCGCTGAAAACGGAAGGCTCTGGATCGCGCTTTCCCAATCGCCTTAGTACCTAAAAGCGTTGGTTTAGCCGCCTCCGGAGATTCCGATTCTTTTCTGGAAAGTGCTTGAGCTTCTTGCGCCCAAGCATCAAGAGAATTGGTTTCATCGAGTGGTCTAGTACCTTCAACCACATTAGCCAGATACCCTTTCGCATAGGTAGGAAGATTCGTTGCGCTATGCCCTAGAGCTTCTAGGGTGTTTAGGGCTTTTTCACCAAAGCCGACGTTTGTGGAATCCGCGTCTGTCTTCTCAACGTTCGACTTTTCTGCGTACTTTTTCTCGTAGTCTTCAAAAGACTTAACCGCGCCAAGATCCCCATATTTCTTTTCGTAGTCTTCGAAATTGGATAGGGGAGTTTGTGTCGTTGTAGGCATATAATAAAACTTAAAGTTTAAAGCGCCGCATTGCTTCTAATATACTTTGCGAAAGCGTCCGGATCGATTTTTTGAAGCACCGAGAAAGCGTCGTTTCTTTTCTCTTCCGAGGAATCGGGATTAGTGGCATCCGCCCATAATCTAGCGACCCTTTGTTTTTGCTCTTGAACTTGTTGGTTCTTTAGAAACTCAACTTCTGCTTTGGCTGCGGCATCTTCAGTGGTACTACCAGCATATGCTCCGGAAATTTCATTCGCATCCGGATTAAACCCCCCACGAGAAGTCCGTGAAGACTCGCTAGAACCCCGCTTAGTTCTTTCAAACGACTCTTCTGAACTCTCTGGTACAATCGCCGTAGCGCGCTGATCCTCCATGCTGCGTTTTTGAGCCGCCAACTGATTATACTGTTCCGCCGGTAAAGTCCGAGCAAGCGCATCATAGTCGGATGGACTCCAAGGGATCACAGTAGCACTATTCTTGCCCGCTCCAACGCGGTATCCGCCTTGTTCATCCAAGGCTTGTACGGACTCACCGAATATATTCTTTGCTTTTGGGTTATAGGAGTAAATACCCGTCTCCGCCTTAGGCTGCCCCTTATCGGCTATCTTTGAGGCTATCGGTTTATCAAGGATCTCTGCTACTATCGGCGTTGGGGCATTTATTTTTGAAGAGCTATCAACTTTATTAACATCTTGAGGAGTACCAAAAAGGGTTTTATACCCCCTTTCCGATACAGATCCTACTTCTCCGCCCAAATCACTTGCGGCTTTTGAAATTGGATCTATGACGTTTTTACGCGCTTGCATGACTCCGGCTGGAAATACTCCGTAACCTTGATTTCTAAGATCGTCGTATCCTTTAGTCGCCTTACTTACTAGATCAGAAAATATCCCCGCCCCTTTTTCTAATCCAGAGACGGTTTGCGCTAATCCTCCTTGTAATCCAAACTGCCCCTGAGCATTTTGGGCCCTCTTTTTTTCTAGTTCGTCTACTGTAGCCATGAAAATAACCTCTAAACTTAATCGCAAGACCCGCTATCGCTGAGCGAGGCTTGATGAAGAACATTCCAATTTTCGCCGTGCGTTGTAGAAGAATGAACTGCGGCACCATAATTAACAGCACTTCCAAATGCCGCCGCCAACTGCGCTTGTACTTGTGCTAACGCTTTTAAAGACCCCAGGACAAGTTCCCGTTGCCCAAGAAACCGCTTAATGTTTTCTGCAAAAACCGCTACTTGCAGTTCAGCGGACTTCACTTGAACTTCCATTTCTTGCGCTTGAACCTTCACTTGTGCGTCAATACGGGTTCCTTCGGATTGCACCAAAGACCCAAAAACCTGCGCATCGGTTTGATATACCGTAGTTTGTCCGGTAATTTGAGCGACGACGGCCTGTACTGACGCTTTGTATGCTTCGGTATTCGTTAGATTGACCTTACTCAAAGCGTCCATTCTTGCAGTTTCGGCTTCTGTTTGAGTTTGTAGAATGTCTACTGTGTTTTTGTTGGAAGCATTTAACGACTCCAAACGCGCCTTTTCAGCTTCGTTAATCGATTTAAACGCCTCGACATTAGTCGCATAAACAGTCGTTTGAGATTCTACTCGGGCTTTTTCGGCCTCTACTAAAGCTGTAAACAAACGGCTAGAAATTTCGTTAATCTGGTTCAAACCCTGTATTCTAGCAGTTTCTGCTTCGGTTTGAGCTTGAAATATTGCGTTTCTTAATTCCGCGATTTTTATTGGGGTATCGATTTGTATCTTGATATCCGAATCAAGTTTTTTTACTCTCGCATCGGTTGACGCAACAAAAGCATCCGTGCGCTTTCCAAACGCATTGACCAAGGAGTTATAAATATCCGCCTTAATCTGCTCCCCTTGCAATTGTGACTTATACCCATCGAATTCGACCGCTTTGGCCTGTATTTGCGCGGAGTATACACGGATTTGGCTCTCGAATTGTTCTAGCGTCAATTTATCCTGTTCAAGCTCTACCCGAACGGCTTCCAGTTGAGTTTTATACAAATCAAAAATTGCTACCACGGCTTCAATTTGAGCTTTGTAGTTCTCAATATCCTGGCGATTCAAATCACTGATAAGCCGTTGAGCTTCCAGTTGTGATTTATACAATTCAAGCTTGTTCAACTCGGCTTGAATCCGGGTTGCGTAAACTTGGGCCAGCGTTTGATAGAGCCCTACTTGGGCGTTGTAGTAAGTGACCTTCGCCTGAAATATCGAGATAGCCGCTTCAATTGCGTACCGCGCTGCTTCATAAGCCCGCTGCTGAATGTTGTTGTGCAGATTAATCATCTGTCCTTCATAAGTCAGCGATTGGCTTACCGCGAATTGAAAATTCTTTTGCTCTAAATCGGCTTGTGCTACGGCGATATTACGCGACTCAGAAATGTCTTGAGTGCGTTGCAGTTCCAGTGCTTTGAAAACTTGCTGCGCCTCGTCTCCTTGCGCCATATCATGCCCAGCTCTGGAATAAGCCCGTTGAATGTTAATAACGTTATCCCGAGTAGCTGCGGTAGTCCGCTCTCGGCCTCTATCCCATATTTGCTGCTCAATTACAGGATTCAAGCCTGTTTGCCGGATATTCTGCACAAGGTCAATCAGTTTTGTTTTTACGACATCATTCAATGCTGACACATATTGTTGCTCTGCCCAATTGAAAGACACATCGGGCGGAGCATCCAAAGGCGGAGGGATAACGCCATCAAAAGTCACGTCAAGAATAGTCGGCGTTGCCGGTAGCGTTAAAGTTCTTAAAACGGGCGCTAAAGGAATGTTGTAACTAGGCACCAACGGCATGTTATGCGTCGGAAGTGTACTGGCTACAGGAACCGCGCCATCGAATTGAGTTGGCGGAGTAACTGAGTTTATTACCGGTTCCGCCGCAGTTAGTACAGGAACCGGATCAAGCACCAGCGTTGCCACGTTTCCGGTAACAGGTTGTGGCGGCGCTGCCGGATAACTTGGATTGACGGAAACCGTAGGGAATTGCGCCGGGGTATTAAAAGTGATGTTCGGATTCGCCGGGGCAGTGCCAAAACTCGGATTAAGCGCTAAAAGCTGCCCTAACTGCGGAAATGACGGCGTAACCGTCAACATCGCGTTAGGGGATGGAAAAGTAGTGCTAATTGTCGGACGTGTCGGAGGTGCAGGACTTACGTAGGGCTGAACAGTGTTAGTTAAGCTGATAACCGCTGAGTTAAGCGTAGGCGCGTTGACAATATTATCAATTACTGTTGTAATCCGGTTGGTCAACGCATTAAGCTCGCCTACGGCGGCCTGACTTTCGCTTTGAGTTTGCAAAATTCCGGCATAAGCCACAAGACCGTAAGGATCTATAAGCGACGCATGCGCGGGTATAGAAATACCGCAAGCCATATTTTGTCTCCCGACAAGATGTAGTGGTGCCCGCTACAAAATTACCATTTAGACGGTGTATCCGGGCAATGGGTTGTCTGTAAAGCCCCTGCCACGATCTTGAAACTGATCGGACAAGAACAGATGCTGCACCGTTTAACGCCTAACGTTACTACCATTTTATCACAGGAATTACAAGCTTCCCTAGCATTTCTCATAAAAATTTCACCTTGCGCTTTTAACAGCCTGATTTTATCCGACTGCTCTTTGGTAAAACCTTTTTTATCGCAATTACAAGTCATGACTACACTGGGTTGGGTATAGTTTTAATTATATCGGATATCGCTCTGTAATCCCCGATATTTATGGAAAGGCCGCTATCAAATTCTTGTGTGTCTGGGTTTAACAGGCTGCCTGGATATTCGACGACATAAACCCCCCACCCTTCTAAGTATAGATATACACGAATCCTCTGCAAAGGAAAATCCGTAGTATCGGAGGTTGTATAAAGAGCGACCCGGTGCTCACCGCTTTCAACGCGAATTGGAATGCCGAAAGGTTCGGAAACCGCCCGAGATTCTCCTACCTGTAATATATCAAACGACATAAACCCCGTAAGTTCATTCGGTGGATAATTTTCCAATTGGGCTCTGATAGTAGGCTGCGCTATTGGATTGGTTGGCCCACCCCAGGTAGTTCCACCAGAGCCGCTGAACCCCGTCCCCGGATCGAGCACATTATCAACAACGATATTATCCCAAAGAGGTTGGCATCTTACCGGAGGGTCGTGAATATCGTGGTGCTCAAAAGCAGTTGTATTTAATTCGATAATACGTTGCGATAATTGAAATCGTAAATCTTCCCCTGATAAGCCAATCATGAAAAGAACTCCGCTCCCCGCAGGTGTGCTGCCCACGCTTTCGCGCGGATCCGAAAGAAGGAACTTTCCATCCGAAGAGAAAAAGAACCCTAAGCTTGTCATTGCGCCCAAATCTTCCGGGTGTTTGCAGATGGTCTCAAAATTATAAAATTCCCCGTGCGTAGATTCCGTTAATAACTCGTATGTACGGTTATCCATCGATGGAATCAAAACGGAATTGTATTCCTGTATCCAGGCGTCGTATATTAATCGCGCATCTTCAGTAGCTATTAAAGCGATTTCATCCATAATCGTTTTACGGCGGATATTCTCCCAATCTTGAAGCCAGGCGTCTTCGTCGGGGTAAACACCATACCAGGGGGATGCTAGTAACCCCCCATTTGAAGGAACACAGATATCGATAGCACCGCCCAAACGGTCTAATGCCCCGGTGTAATAGATGCCGTATCCCACATCCGAGCGCACGGTTTCTACAACGTCAACAGTTAATGAAGAGAAATTCCCAAGATTTCCGGGGACAAATATAAATTCCGCAAAATCGTGGGTAAAATATACATTTATAAGATCCGCCCGCATTTGATACGACCCTAAATAGGCTATCGTAGAGCCTGAGTCGTCGGTACAGGATGTAACATAATATTCCGGAGCCCGCGTTACAGACCAACCTAAACTGACTCCTAGCGAAGCATCTCCTGGGCCTGTATAGATGTACGTGTCAGGTGCAGTACTGGTGTAACTGTGCGTTCGCGTGACATCCCGAACATACACCGCTGTAGACTCGGTAGTAACGGGATCGTACTTGCTGTTAAAATCCGGATACCCCTCGAAATCCCCCGGATTCTGCGCGTCTCTTATAAATACCTTGCCGCTCGGCAGGGTCACTTTATAGCTCATGGATAATCCGCCGCGATAGTCAGGCCCCGCTGCGGACATGTCGAAAATACCTTGCACAATATAGCCAAGACATCGGTACTTACGTTCTTCGCCAGCGCCTGAAACATCGATAGAGATGCTATCGATATCTGCCTGTCCATCACGCCCGATAATTGATTTTACATGGACGACAGCCCCGCTCGGTAAGCGCTTCGTATCTTCTCCGCTTAGCACCATATCCGAATCGATTTCGGCGAGCTGCATCCGTTGTTTTAGTTTGCCTAATACTACTCGGCTAAAACCGATTAGTTCTCTGGCAGTGCCGTCATCATCCCCGATCACGCGGACGTGGATAGGCCCATGCTCTCTACCAACAAGATAAGTATCCTCAATCTTAGGCACTACACACGCCGTTTTAGTGTTTCAACTTCGGCTTCCATATCCGACACGACGACAGAACTCCCCCGCACGTTAGAAATTCTAAACTTCCAGCGAACCCCTTTTGCGCCTTTAGCCGTATCCGCTTTAACGTTGCGCGTAGTGCCAACTGACTTCAAGTTATACGCCAATAGTCTGGTGTTTTCGGCTTCTATTTCCAGCTTCAAGCGGCCTTCTTCCTTGTTGATGTAGAAATCTGTTAGCCGTTTATGATAGGTCGATCCCAAATCAAGATGCCCGGTTTCAACAAAAGCATCGATAGGTGTACCGTCATCAGTACCCCCGCGTAAACTATAAAGGCCCCCAGCGCCACAGCCGACGCCGCCCGACAGAGAAGTAAATTCATAGTTTTCCCACTTGCTGATTGCGCCCGTTGTCAAATTAATTGCGTAAGCATAGAACCTATCGGCAGCTTCTAAAAGCCATTGCGCGGTAAGTTGAATCTCCGTCGCTTCGTAGGCATACAAAGCGTTTTGAGAACTGCCAACTAACTGATATGTAGTGTACGCTAAAATACTATTCTGCGAGGGCAGTTCCGCTACAAAGGTGCTAAAAACCAGAATGGCATTCTGCGTGTTGAGTACAACATGCTGCGGAACATAGGTTGCGATTGCGTTCTGACTTGTCGCATTCAGAATGTAATCGGTATATGCGTAGAGACTATTCTGAGAGTTGCATGAAACGCTCCACTCTTCCCAGCGTAGAATTTTATTTTGGAAAATTAAGTTTACTCGAAACGTTTCGTAGACAACTAGCGAGTTTTGAGAATTAAGTTCTAAATGGCTCTCAGCAAAGGCTAAAATTGCGTTCTGAGCAGTCAAAGAAAGCTCAAATTCCGAATACAGAGCAAAGATTGCGTACTGACTTGTTAAGTTCAGTTCCGTCGGCACGTAAGCCGATAGCGCATTCTGGCTGGTTAAACCGATCTGATACGCCACATAAGCGTCGATAGAATTTTGTGATGTGAGCGCTATTTCCTGCGCTTGATAAACCTCGATTGCATTCTGACTATCCAAAGTCAGAATGTTTATTTCACGTGCGAACAGTGCATTTTCACTCGAAAGTGCTAATTCCCAAGTGCTGTAGGCTGATAAAGTGTTTTGGCTGTTTAGAGTCGTTACCCAAGTTCCGTAAGCCAGCAACTGGTTTTGGCTGGGGAGGCTCGTTTCGGTGCTAGCGTATGCCAGGAGTGCATTTTCACTCGTTAACGATAGGGTCCATTCAAGGTTTAATGGCGCTACTTCACCTTGGACTACCGATATTTCTTGCCCCGCCAGAGTAAAGCCGTGCGCCGGTACTAACACGCCCGCCGTGGAAACCGTTTGCAATCCCGCCAGTGAGAAAGCCATTCCGGGGGTTACTGAACCTGCGGCAGAATTTATTTGCAGTCCTATCAGGTCAACCTGAATGTCCCCCCCTACAACTACAAGCCCCTTTTGTACAGCCGTACTTTGGCCGGCTAGGGTGATACTCAGTGAGTTTGTTACGGTTCCAAAAGCGGAGGTTACTTCTTGCCCGGTCAACGCATGGCTGTGTAGTGGCGTTAAACTGCCGGGCGTAGCGGTTATGGATAGGCCAGTTAAATCAACGCTAACGGGCGCTCTAGCGTATAGAACTTCAACCGCTTGCTGCGTTACACGGGCTTTTGGTACTGCCGAGCTCGTGTATAAAACTTCTACGGCTTGCTGCGTTACACGGGCGGCGGTCATTTTTTAGACTACTTCGATAGTAGAAAGTAAGGAGTTTACAGTAGTTGAAGTAAATGCGGTTGAACCGCCATCAGAGGTTTCAAACAGGTCTATGTAGTTAACATATCCGGTAGAAAGGGAATGCGTGATTTGTTGATCCGTTGCGCCTGACTTGATGCCTGCTTTAAACGACAGTGGATTCGCATCGTCTTTCTCGGCTCGTGTTATAAGCTTTACGCCGGCCACCGCGCCTACGCCTGTTAAATCCCCCAGGCCGTATTCATCCTTTTGAGTAGAAGTGCTGGAAGCTACATAAGTCGTATCGTCGTCTGGCGCACCGACTGAATCATCAACCGCCGCAAAATTACTGGCCCCCGTATTACGAGTCCAGGCTACAGAACTGTCGGATGTGGGGGCCATTATCTCGCAACGTTGCTCCCCGAGATAGGTATTATTAGCGGAGCCGTCAGAATTCAGAATGTATAGATCATCTATCAAATACGTGGGAGTTGCAAAAGCATGCCATGCTATCGACACTACGGAATCCGTAGCTTGATTTTGAGTATCCCCCGAGTAGGTAGCATCAACGACGCTATCAACTCTGACTTCGATAACCCCACCGCTATTAGCTACTAAGCCCTTAACTTCGATATAATTCCAGACATTCAAAGACAGTGTGGCAGTACCCGTTGCCAAAACAGTGCCTCCGGTACTTGCTCGTATCTCCAAGTGCGCACTCGAATTGAGATTTATAGTAAACTGCTCTGTTGTACCCGTCTGAATAAAGGATAGTAAGCGCTCCCCCGATAGGGTAGCGTTGGTTCGCATAAACCTAAATCCGGCGTACACCGTCTTAGCAGCTTGATCCGCAAAGGTATAAATCAGCACATTGGCGACCTGCCACGACAGTAGCAAGCTTTTACCCGATCCAAAAGCTACAGTGCTACTTGTCGAAACGTTTCCGGTAGCTGTAGCCCACCCGCCAAAACTCGTTAGATCAGTGTTCGCATCGTATTGATCAAAACCGTCAAAAAATAGTAGCGCCATACCACCATCCAGAATTCCGCATTAAGCCCGTAAATACAGGCCCATAGAAAAAGTATTCGCGAGTACCGTAGTGGTTACGCCAGAAGGTACAACTT
>Ga0180081_1000007_pt1 | contig 16357 bp, 35 predicted proteins | sample EasRiv590_16_10D_FD_123011 | JGI IMG/M metagenome (GOLD analysis project Ga0180081, IMG submission 123011) | Soil microbial communities from meander-bound floodplain in the East River, Colorado, USA - East River metaG ERMLT590_16_10D | ecosystem: Environmental > Terrestrial > Soil > Floodplain ... | reverse complement strand
GGCCAAAAACCGCAATCGCGTTCGTCTGGCTTGTCGTTGCAGTCGTCTCTGATGATAACCGCTGTTACATCAAATCCGTTCACATAGCATGAAATTGTGTCGCCTTCACAGGCAAAGCTATCAAAGCCCTTTATAAACATAGCTATCTCCATTGTGGTTAACCGCTAAGGGCGTTTCCGCCCCTAGAAATTAGCCTCAATCAATCGGCGAAACATGAAGCTTTTCATTATCGCCAACGTACATATCGCTATCGCCAAAACCTCGAGCCTGATTCGACAGCCTATCGCCACAAGCGCCTAATCCACGCCCCCAAAACCCGCAACCATGGCCATTGCGAGTTAGCCAAAAATCATGGCCAGAGTAGATATCGTTATAATCAGACTTTAGTTCGCTTGCTTCTGCTAAATCCGCCGCAACTTCAGGAATTGCGCGGAACTTGTTGCAATCGCTGATGATTTGCGCTAGCGATCCCGCCGCTATATCTGATATCTCGTGGTTTTCATCTAGCGGATTGTCGTTGTCATCCGTAGACGTAAAAAGCGCCGCTTCGATATATGCTTTGGTAAACTCGTCTAATTCGTTCATGTTCCCTCACAAGGTTAATGTTAACCACGTAAGGCGTTTTCGGCCTTACGAAATTAGCGTTAACTTTAGAAGGAAAAGAGAAAGTCATCTTTCCGCCAAGAATAAGCAGCAATTAACCTTTCTTCGAATTTCTTGCGAAAAATTTTTCGCGCCAAACCATAGGAAGATTCCCCAAAACTACGCCTTATTTCACCACAGCTTTGTAAGCAAAATGCATGCATAGCGTGTTGATTGCCGTCCACTTCAAAAAGATAATCACGCTCTGTGAACTTAGAGCGCTCTTTATTCCTTCTGGCATAAGCTTGCATAATAATCCTCCCTTAGCGTTAATCGCTTAGCCCTTCTCTCGAAAGGCCAAGGAATTAGCGTTAAAGTAAGCCGATAACATCCGCCCTATGTGTGGCAAAAAGCATGTTTACCGTTATTGCATCTGTGAAATTCGCCATTGTTGCGCGCGCATTGCGAAAACAAGCATCTGTTAAATCAGCGCGAATAAAATCACAGCGGCGAATATCACTTGCGCGAAAACTAGCGCCAGTTAAATCAGCATCGGTAAAATTGCAGTTATAAAAACTCATCCCGGTAAAGTCAAGTCCAGCTAAATCAGCGCCAGATAAATCGCAATGCTCAAGTGATTGGTTATTGCCGATAGCCCAAACAACCGCTTGGCGAAGTTTAGTGGCGCGCCCGCAACTCGGGCCGCAACCGATTCCCGCAGTAAAGCGGACTTTTCCAGTTGCGCTTTCTCTCACAACATATTTCATGATTGACCTTTCGTTAGCGTTAACTAATCGGCTAACTTTCGTTAGCCTCAAATTAGCGTTAACTGAAATTTGTCTATAGGGACTAGACAGTTTCAACTCCGTCAACCTCAACGACAGTTCCTAACCATCCGCAAACCTTTAATTTATGATTATTTTCGTCGCGGATATAGAATATTCCAGTCATATCAATATCCGTTATGACGTTAACATATTCACCATGAAGCAATTCCCCTTCGAGTGTATCAAAATCCGACTCGATAACCAAGTTAACGCCAGCATCCAAGCAAGATGTATCGATATATTGCATTTTCAATCTCCATTAAGGTAACAAGACTTCCTAGAAGGGCGATTGATTAATTTAAGCAGTTTTACGTGAACGATGTTCGTAATCGGCCCTAGCCTTGGCTATCGCCTCGTCTTTATTGATGATACGATTCAGCGAGCCATCCTTTTTCGATGCTGCTTTGAAGCCTGGAAATGCACGAACGCCTTGAAATGGCGTTGCATCCATGCGATAGCATGGTTTCCCTTTGTCGCTCAACTCGGCGCAATAGTCATCAAACACTTTCTGCAACTCCGCTAAACTGGCAACAATAACAACCTTTTCAACTTCTATGCGAAGCGTGTTCCGCTCAACAGGCGTTGAATCGTTGTCTCCTTGCACTAAGAAATGCGTAGGAAGTCCACTTATTGAATATTTTGGCATTGCAGTAATCCTTAGGCTTTCGCCCTTCTAGGAAGTCTCGTGACCAGATAAGGGTAAGACTTTTCAGGTTTTCTTCTGTCATTTTGCGGAACTATTTCAGCATAGCCAAAATTTCGGCGCAAAAATCGGAGTAATTCCCCCAAAAAGTCTTGAAACCCTTATCAGGCAGCAAGATCATTTACGATGTCAAAGAACGCTTGCCACCACAGCAAGTTATCACCGTCCTTTCTCAATTCTTCAAACGCTTTCTTATCATAGGCCAGTGTGTTTCATGTGAAACTTGGCGAAAGTCCTGTCATGCCCGGCAATTCCGCTACTTTTTTATCAAACTCTAGATAAGCGTTGTCGATAAATTCAAGAGCTTCATGAACTATGCGACTCTTCTCAGTTCTAGTAACGCATGCTCTTGCTAACTCGTGGCGTTCCTTGAGCTTAGCCGCTATGGATTCGTCGCGGGTTGCCCTAAGTAAATCAATAGCTAGTCTGCGCGTTAACGCCGCTGCATACCACGCGTCATGTTGCTGCGTGGCTTCTGAAGCTGTCCGATGTGTCATAAGCAAATCTCCATTTAAGAGCTTGGCCTATGGTAGGAAAGCGTTTGGAAGAATATTCAGTTGTCAAAGAGCAAAGGTCGCTCTAACGTCCTGTGGACGTCAAAGAACAAAGTTCTACATCCTGTCGGATGTCAAAGATCAAACTGCGTATGCTAAAAAATTCCGCCGCAAAATGTCAGGGAAATCCCCAACAGAAGCAAGCGCTTCAGGCTACTCAGCGGTTCACTTCCGCCTTGAGTGAAATCTACGTCCAGACTGATTCCGACGCAACAGAAAAAATGCTTAGAGCTAAAAAAATCGACAGATAACAAAGACAGCCTGTGGATAACTACAGAATACGTATAGAACAGAAACGCGCGATGAATGTTCCATGCGCTCTGAGCTGCAAAATGAACGCGGTTCACAAGCATGCGCGTCGTAAAAATGCTCGTAAAAAGCTGAATGATATCAATGGGCGTTCACGATAGTTGCGGATATGTCCAGAGCAAAAATTCTGGCGCCACAAAATCAGGGAATTCCCCCAAGACTAAACAGTCATATAGGGATGAAAGACAAAGCGATGGAAGCAAAGCGTCCAGCTAAGCGTCAAAACGATAAAAAGACGCCACAATCAAAAACGCTCATAGAAGCTCGTACAGAGGCGAAAGCAAAGCTAGCACTAGCAGTACCAGGAAAACAAAACATCGGCCTCACAGCTCAACGTAGAGCGTTCTAGACGGCAAAGAAAGCGACAGATGGGAGAACATGGCCACGGAAACTAGATTTGAAAATTTGTCTATAGAGACTAGACAGATTAGAAAAGCTGAATGTTCTACCTAAAACGATGAATATACAGCGCGTAGATAGCCAAATGATCGTAAATGCAGAGAATGCAGCGCCAAAAGCAAGCCAGAAAGCGAAGAAAACAGGCTGAGAGCAGGCGCTGAGTGAGTAAATGGACGGTCAGAGAGGCTGAAAACATGCTCGGACAACGCGAAAATACAGCTAGAGAGGCTGAAAAAGCGCTCAGAGAGGCTGAAAAAGCGCGGTTGAAGCTCACGCCAGCCACAACACGCGCGCCCAAACGCTCAAATCCGCCGCCAATCACCGCACGTTCGTTAAATCAAACGCCAAAACACATCAAAAATCACGCATTATGTACAAAATCAGCTTCAAAACAGTTCGAATCAAGGTCTAAACCCCGTAAAATCGGAGACCATAGCAAAAATTCATCACTTCTGCGGTGAATCCCAGATCGTTCATTCCGTTCGTTATATCAAACGAACATCACGCACGTCATGCGCAAAAGAAGGAAATATTCCATAATAAAGCTTATGCGCGCGGGAACGCGATAAACGTTGACGCCAGCACTATGCCTTAGACTTATTCTTAGACTAATTCTAAACTTGTCATAACAAAACGCTAAGTCATTGATATCATTAGGGTGCGCAGAATCAGTGTGCCAAACTTCAGTGCACGCACTACCGCACGCCGATAGTCTGTGGGCAGAAAATCTGTGTAGGTTCCCTTTTTATCCGTACCCGGAGGGGTGGGGGGGGGCCTCCCTCGCTGCCTGAATCCGGCTCGGGGCCTATTCCCTCTCTGCGAAAATCTTCCCTACGGACGCAAACCTCTGATCCCTTCCTTCTCGCGTCTCAACAGCTCGAAAAGAGGTTTGCCTTTCCAGTGGCTCCCTCTTTGTAGAGATTGTTCTCTTTACAGTTTAGTGCGGGGAAACCTCTGTTCTTGTGGCGCCGAAATTTTTCGGGAGCTTATTTCGCAAGGGCCTCACGCAAAACAAGGAAACCTCCGTCGAAGTCATCAAAAATTCGACGCTATGACCTTGCACATCCCCACTCTACGCAGCGGTTTCTGCTCTTTTTGGCGATTTTCTCTCTAGCGAGCCTCTTTTCTTCGTTTTTCGCTCTTTGCGGGCACGCTAATTTATGATACTATCTCTTAAGTTATCAGTTTTTCCCGGCTTTACACTTTTTCAAACAGAGGTTCATTTGACGACTACCGAAGACGCAGAAGACTTTCTTTCTCGCATCAACGCCCTATCATTTTCACCGCGCACCTACGCCCTGACAATCGGCGTCTCGCCGGACACAGTAAAAACCTGGACTGGGCTACGTCCTTATTCCTCAGCTCCGGAATGGGCGCGGAGGCAGCTGGCTCTATTCGAGAACAACCGTATTGCTCTTGAGGATATGAAGCGAGAGCATCCCGTTCCAATTAGGCCAAGGGGTAAGCCGTTCGAGATCGGGAACAAGTTTGGAAAGCGTTTTAGCTGATTGAGGAGCGCCCTAATTTTGGGCGAAAAATTTTAGAACACTACATTTTAAGAGCACTCATTTGGCAGAACTGACACAAGCTCGCTTGAAAGAGCTTATCAACTACGATCCGACGACTGGAATTTTCACATGGCGGGTGACCCGAGGTCGCGTCAACCGAGGAGAGGCTGCTGGTTGCAAGCAAGGCAACGACCAGTATATGCACTGTTGCATACGGATAGACTCCGTCAACTATAAGGCTCATCGCCTTGCCTTCCTTTATATGCATAGTTACATGCCTCCGCTCATAGACCACAAGGATGGGGATACGTTGAACAATCGAATCGAAAATCTCCGTCAAGCCACCCAATCTCAGAACTTAGCGAATTGCAAGTGTTCAAAGAATAACGCATCAGGTTTTAAGAGTGTTTGGTTTCATAAGGGAGACAAGAGATGGATGAGCCAGATCATGGCGCGCGGCCATAAAATATATTTAGGCTCTTTTCTAACACCAGAAGAGGCGCATGAAGCATACAAGAGAGCCGCTCTTACTTATTTTGGTGAATTCGCTAGATTTGAATAATGGGGTAATTCCCTTAATTTTGGCGAAAAAATTTCGACTGAGCCTCTCTTCCCCGCTGACACGCTAATTTAGCGAGGCCCCCACCCCTAAAAAAGGTCGGTGGGGGGTCGAAATTTTAAAAAATGCATTTTCCCTAAAGCCCCCCCTTCCGAATCGCGCGCCTTCTTTTCCCCCGCGAACCTGATTTCCCCTCTTGCGCGCGCGTCCAAACAGCGGTAAATCACCCTCTATCGAAGCACAATCAATGGAGCGGTTATGGGCGATCTTTTAGGCTTGGTGGTTTTGGTCATATTTGCGGCGATCATTCTCTTCACTCTTTCAGGCAAATGATGTTCAACATCCCCAAAGAGAAAACACCCGTCTCCCTACGTTCAGCGATACGCGACGTAGGCGGGTCAATCTGGATAGCAAACATCTGCCTCGGCCCAGCCTCGGACCCAGCGGTCGCGCATATCGTCGAGCGCTTCAAACTTGCTGTCCAGCGCATCTTTGACAAATACGGCGCTGGCGCGTTTCGCTCGGATAAAAAGCGAGCGGCCGTTCACGAGATCGGGCGCGCGACTATGCTTCGCCTTCTCTCCAGCCCGGTCTATGGCGTCCGTCTTCGCTGCTTTGATGGCGACTGGGCTGGCTTCTGCGATGGCGGCGCTGCCTTCACAATCGGTCCTGACACTGATCCGCTCGCCGATTTAAAAGAGGTCGCGATAATTCTAGCTGGCTTTGTTGCGGAAGTCTCAACCCTTGGGATAGACGGCGCCGAAGGAACGTCGCTTGACGAACGCTTTGTCGCTGATTTTTTAATCGCAAAAATAGCGAAAAAATGCGGATGGGAGCCAATGCCCGTCGCGGCGGCCATCAAGGAGACGATTTTCTGCGCAATCCACCCTTCCCGAGATGTTATCCTCCGCGCCTCGGGAATGCTCTCTCAAGAACGCAAACTAAATGAAGCTCGACTCGGTTGTCGCCTTTCTCGCGTCACGCCTGAAGAATACTTTCTTACGCGTCTTTATGATTCCTGCATTGAACGCTCTAAAGGGCGCCATGACGAAATATGATCCAACTGAAAAGGAGCTTCGCCGCTTAACATGCAAAGCGTTCAAGGAGCTTCTTGGCGAAGTCGGCTTAACCTCGGCCTCTCTCGCCAGAGCGTTCGGAATGAGCCCGGAAACAACGAAATCGTGGATCAAGCTGATTTGGCCTCCAGCTTGGCCATTTCAGGTGATCGAAGATATGAGAGAATGTCCGGAGTATAAAGCGCGGGTTCTAGAGCGGGCGAAGCTGCCTCAGAGGGTGAAAAAATGACAGGAGATCAACCGGACGGGTTCTACAATTTTGCGAAGAGAATCGACGCGCTTAAGCTTACTCAGGAGCAATACGCAACGCTTGTTGGCGTTGCGTTCCCGTCTGTCAGAAGTTGGTGTGGAGTTGGGAATGGTGCGTACCCAGCGCCGGTTTATGCACAACGCCAGCTAACAGCGTTCGAGGATTGCCCGAAATATTTTAGGTACATGAAGCAACTCTATCTCAAAAAGGAAAAACGATCATGACGGCGGAACCCATTATCCTCGACGCCCCAAGCATTTGGAAAATTATAAGCCAAACCACACTTCCGGATGAGGCTTGGACGACGACGACATACGCCATGGAGATTCCTGGTCATGGCAGCGTCATCCGCACCAGCACTCAGCACGACGGAACGTGCGCGGAAGCTTTAGTTTACTGTCCTGGCGTTTTCTGGCAAGACAGCGCTGGCTACGTTAGCGCCAGCCCAGTTAGAGCGGCAATCATTGAGAAATTGCTAGACAACGCCAAAGCCGAGATCGCCGCGAATAAGGACAACGATAGGACGAGATGATGAACTGGCTATTAAAAATCCGGAATAAAATATTTCCGGCGCGAAAAAATGAGAAACCATCAGGCAACGACCTCCTCCAAGCTTTGCTGGACGCTGGAGTAACAGAAGGCGCTACCATTATCGAGCCTGAAATCGATTGCTGGGATGAGACTATAAAAACCATGGAAGCACAAGCAGCCGCCGCTACTGAGGGGACGACAGTGAAGCTAGTCCTCGACTGCTACGCGTGTCCCGAGCAATACGACGCTTTTATTGGCGAAAAACAAGTCGGCTATCTTCGCCTTCGCCATGGCGTCTTTACTGTCGAATGCCCTGATTCAGGCGCCAAACGGGTTCTTGAAGCGCGGCCATCTGGCGACGGAATCTTTTACGATGATGAGCGTCATCATTACCTGAAACTGGCGGTCGCGGCGATTCTGGCTCACATCGAGGGCTCCACTCCAGATCAATCATCGCCTCTCGCAGACCGCGCCGCGCCCGCGCCAGATGCCAAATACACAGTCGAGCCGAAAAATCTCGATGACGGCAATTGATATCTTCATAACGGCGATAGGCTTGCTGGCTTTTGTCGGCGGCGCTATCCAAGCGTTCCGCTATCGCGCGGCTTGGCTAAAAAGAAAGGACGGCTAATGATCACATATCTTCAGGGCGACGCGACACAACCGCTTGATACTGGCGATAAGATAAGAGTGATCGCTCATAGCTGTAACGACGATGGCGTTTGGGGCGGCGGTGTTGGATTCGCGCTTTCCAGGCGCTGGGCCGCGCCGAAAGAAGCTTACCGGCTCTGGTATAGAGAACAGCGCGGTTTCGAGCTCGGCGCGATCCAGCTTCGTCATGTCGAACCGGGCATTTCTGTCTGTAATATGATTGCTCAGCATGGCGGCGGCGCGAAGGGCGGCGTTTCTCCAATTCACCATGAGGCGCTGGCGATGTGTCTTCGTAGCCTGGGCGATCTTCTGCACGACCACAGCGCGTCAGTTCACATGCCAAGGATTGGCTGCGGCTTGGCTGGAGGAACATGGGATAAAGTAGAGCCGCTGATTCAAGAGCATTTGTGCGATCAGGGCTCTAACGTTTACGTCTACGATCTGGAGAAGAAGGATGCACAACTTTAACCGAGGAACACATCTTGCTACAGGAACGCCGGTCTACTGGGCTTGGCAAGGGATGAAGCGCCACTGCTACAATAAAAAGGACGGCGTTTATAAGTATATTGGCGGCTTGGGCATCAAAGTTTGCGAACCTTGGTTAACCGATTTCCAAACTTGGCGAGATGACGTCGGCGAACCTTCTAAGGACAAGCCAGTTCTTGACCGCATCGACCACTTTAAGAATTATCAGCCAGGAAATACTCAGTGGGCGTCGGCTATTGAAATGCGTCAACACCGATACGCTCATATAGAAGAGTTATACCTGCGCAAGTTTCACGTGAAACTCTTGAACGAGCTTTGCTTGGCGAAGACGCAAAGAGAATGGCGGCGCATAACGAAGAAATCCCAGAGGTCTGGCCTCTATGAAGGGTGGTCAGACTTTAAACGCTTTCTGGCGGAAGTCGGCGTTGCTCCTCGTCCTTACGCTCGCCTTGTAAAGAAGAAGTATGATCGGGATTGTATCTATTCACCCGACAATGTTGAGTGGTCATTAGCTGCTGTCAAAGGAGGAGAAGATGGCGAAGAATAGAAAAGCGACGGCGAGAGCGCGCCTTTATCGCTCGTATAAAAGCGCGCAAGTAACCGTTCACCAAGCGGCAGAAAAGGGCGTCGAGGTTCCTTTTTCCTCAAAGTGGCATAACTTCGATGCATTTTGCGCCGATGTGGGCGAGCCGCCGTCACCTGAGCACACCTTACGGCGCATCACGCTTAAAACTGGTTTTGTTCCAGGAAATATGATATGGCGTCTCTGGAAAGGCGTCGACAAGTCGCCGCGCGCAGTGTTCCAGGCAAGAATTCTAGCCAAGGTAAAGGAAGCCAATGCGCGACCGGTGGGGTGACGAGTATATCGGAAAACGTGTTGGAACTCGAACAATTTTGGACCGCGTCTATTGCCCGCATAGAAAAGTTCGGGTTGCATTCCGGTGTGACTGCGGCGCGAAAGGCGCCGCGTCATTAAGCACGATCTTAAAGGCGCCAACCAGGAAGTGCAGATCATGTGTAAAGACAAGGCATGGTCTTTCGACGACCGTTTTATACCGGCAGTGGATCAGCGCGCGCCGGGAAAACCGATTAGCCGCTGAATGGCATGATTGGGACGTCTTTCTTGCGGCTGTCGGCGGCGTTCCCGCGACTAAGATGCGAATGACGCGTCCTGACGTCACTAAGAATTATGGCCCAAAAAACTTCAAACTTGTGAGGGCGTAGCAATGATAAAGAAGCCATGTTTAACTTGCGGATACCGGCTCGATTGCGACTGCCGCTTAGCGTACAATCCTATTGATGGCGGGATCATCCCTGTATCGATAGCGCGAACGTCAGTTCCATCTGCTGCGATTCGCGAAGGATTCGAGTGGTGCGGCCTTCAAGGAGCAAACTGGATTCCCTCTCAAGAGATCGATGATATCGCTGATTCTCTCTGTCGATATGACATGGCGGCGGCTGTGGAAGAGCTCTCGACCTTCGCGACTGATGGAAGCGCGGGACTTCTTGAAGTGGAGATCGCCGAGCATATTGACGAAGCGCGACGTCTAGCGGCGAAGATCTCTCCCGAAGCTGATTATCAACCAGGGTTGCAAGTCGACGTTAAAAAAAAGCCCGGAAGGCCAAGCGGCAAAAAAATCTAGTCGGGAAAACGTTCGGAGCTTGGACGGTTATTCGGTTTTCTGGGGCTAACCAAGGCCGAACATTCTGGTTTTGTCAGTGTGAATGTGGGGAAAAATTCCACGTTCGCGCCGATAATCTCGCTAGCGGTCAATCGTCTAGCTGCCGAAAATGCTGCAAGAAAAGAGGGCCGTTAGCGTCCATCCTTTACGAGAAAGCTTGGCACGCATGGCGGCACATGATGAATCGCGCCGATGATATTGATCCGAGGTGGAGCGAGTTCAAGGCTTTTCTTGAAGATATGGGCAAGCCTCCGACCGAGTCCCACTGGCTAATGCGACTAGACAAAAACAAGCCGTATAATAAGGAAAATATGACTTGGAAAAAGACGAAGAAATCGCTAAGATCGGCAGCACAGACAGCTTTATAATCTGGGGGATTGTTTATCTTTTTGCCATCCCGATAGCTGTTGGATATTATGTGTCCGGGCTTGTTGTGATGTATTTTATCCCGGCAGCTATAGCAATTATTGGGGGTTGCTATATGTGGGGACTCGGCGTTTTGGGAGCGACGCTTCTCGTTATGCTGTCTTACATTTTAACGGGATGGTGGGCTGAGCGGTATGATCGGATGTCTCGGGTAAAGAGAGTCGCTATAGATGAGGCGTTTGTGTTGGTGTTCTTTTATATTATTTATCGAGGGTTTTGGCGATGAAGGCTTGGGCATGGCGAGCAGCGGTTTGCTTGGCGGCGATCCCGTTTACAATAAGTTGGGCGTCGTTCGCGATAACGAGAGAGTTCTGGCCTGCTGTGATATTGGTGGTGTGTCTTACAACGGCGGCTGTCAATGTTAACATCTTGCCGTACTATTTGGCGTCGCTTCTTCCGTATGCTGTTGGTCAAAAGCTCACCGACGATTTTGATGACCTGACGACCTTGGCTATCATTGCGCTTGTGGAGATTTCTGTGGTAAGCTTTGTGCTCGGCGCGTATTTTATTATCAGTGGAGGATGCGGAATTGGCCGCGCCGCTTGTTAAGAAATTGCTCATAACAACGAGCTTTCCGCGATCTGAGGACGGTTTGCCAAAGAAAACATCTGCGCCATTGCTCGTGAGATTTGTGACGAAGGATGGCGTCACCCATGAGCGCATTCCTTATGAAGGCGGCAAGCTATTCGAGCTGCCAGTCGGGATGAGAACTTGGATAACAATGTCTCCGCACTTTCGCGATATCACGTTCAAGCCCGACGATCAAGGCGGCTATGTTGCGAGGGTGAAATTAACAGAGCTGAGCGATTTTAGCTCAACAAGAGAGTAAAATGACCAATGAAAATAGCTTTAGAAATCCGTCCTGGCGAAGGCGGAGAAGACGCCCGTCTTTTAGTCAAAGACCAAGCTGCGATCTATTTAAAATATGCCGCAAAGCATGGGCTCGTGGTTTACATTGAAGACGACGCCAAAAGCTGACTGACGGTCATTATTTCTGGCGAATCAACTCAGATCAAGCCATTATTCAAAGAGGCTGGCGGTCATCGCTGGCAAAGGGCGCCGCCGACAGAAAGCAACGGACGCGTGCACACGTCAACTGTAACAGCCGCCGTTATGCCTGTACTCGAAGCCGCACAATACGTATTGGCGGAAAAAGACATCGAAATTCTTATAACAAAAGACAGCGGTCCTGGCGGTCAACACAGGAACAAAACTGAAAGTTGCGTGATCATGCGGCATAAGCCGACTGGAATTGAAGCGAAGTCCTCGACCAAATGTCAGCACAGGAACCGCGAACTTGCTCGTCAAATGCTAGAATCCCGAGTGACCGCGCTTTTTGCCGCGCGCCAACAAAGCCTAACGGCGAGCAAACGCAAAGACATGGTCGGCAGCGGAATGCGCGGCGACAAGGTTCGGACATATCGGACTCGCGACGATCAAGTAACAGATCATCGAAATAACGCGAAAATGTCATTGAGAAAACTTTTAGCAGGAGGTTTGGAAGATGTCTGGAGATAAACCCGCTGATCTAAAAAGCATTTCCCCCGGAGAATTCTTGTTCGAGATGTATCGTTCTCGCATGACAGAATACGCAAGGATCGCGAAACGTCCAGATTACTGCATTCCGCTTGAGTGGAAAGACCAAGCCAAGCATGTTAAAGATATTTGGAACGCTACGGCGACCGATTACTTGTTACAGGTCGTATTGGATGACGACAAGCCCGAGGGAGAAGCTGATGTGTCACAACCCAGCGCCGAATTATGACGGCGCGTTTATTGCTGACGTGCTCGACGAAATAGAGCGAGCGCGGAAGAAGTTTCCAGGAACTCAGCATATGGCCGCTGTTGCGCTGGAAGAGGCGGGCGAGGTCGCCAAGGCGTGGCTTGATCACGAGGTCAAAGACGCTCCAGCACAAGACGTTTGGGACGAAGCTGTCCAGGCGGCTGCGATGTTTATGCGCTGGGCGACGGAAGGTCAAGAAGGCGGGAAATATCATCCGAGAAAGATCGCTGAAGAACAGGCGGATACTCTTAATCGTTTTGTTAACTGCACGTTCTCCGAAGCTCCAGTTCCTCTGAAATGATGGTCAGCGCCATGTTTTACGTTTACTTAGTGATAGCGACTATTGGCGTCTGCGCATTAGCGAACGGCGTTTCTCTCGTTTATTTCCCGCACATCTTAACGGAGCCTTACGCTAAGCGCTACGTGAATATCCAAATTTTTGTCGGCGTTATCTTTCTTGCGTTAGTGATTGTTTAAGAGAGCGGCGCTTATAAAAGCGTCAAAGGAGACAGAAATGGAAACACCAGAGGTTGTGGTCGCCAGCCGCTTAGAAATCGCGATCAACGCCATAGGGAAGTATGCCTTTTTCTTTGGCCTTATCGATCTGTGGTTTCTAGCTGCCACTGCCAATGAAGCTGCGACAGCGTATGCCAACATAATTGTTGGCGCTGTTGCCGGGACTGCATCCATTGTCATGGCTCTCCGCCGCGTGATGAAGAATAACGCTACGCGGAAGGCTGGCGTCAAAAGGTATTATGACGAGCAAGCGTCTGTCTGGGAGAAAGTCAGCGATGGGGAAAAATCGTGAGGCTGCGATAGACGGATGGCTAGCTCTTCTCCTTCTTGCGACAGCGTATCTTGCAATTATGACGGCTCCTATTGAGCAAGCGGCTTGGCTTGTGGACTTAACGCGTATTCTTGCCTTCCCTGCGGGCTTTTTGGGAGCATTTCTAGCACATCGAGCTTTTGATAACTGGTTTGGCAACTAAAACAGAAAGGGACATTCATGACCATAAATCTTCAACAACAAGCTTTTCACGCTATTTTAAACGCTTCGCATATGGCGAGAGACCTATATCCTAAAGCTGCCGCCAATGAAGGGCTTAACCTTACATTTTCGCAGCTTGCGATTTTATTATCGTTATCTGAGAAGCCGATTTTGCTAAGGGAGTGCAGCGAGCGATCTGGCGTGGATCGTTCAACAACATCGAGCATTGTATGGCGGCTTTACGCAAAAAAGCTGGTCACTATATGCAATGAAGTCGATGGCGTGGGAATTCGAGATTGTTATGTGAGCATTGCGGACAGCGGCGTTCGCCTCCGGGAGCGCGCCGAAAACATTCTAACGCGACTTGACAAGGCGTATCTTGAGGAAGTCGGCGATGAAGCGGCGCAAGCTTTGTTCATGAGCCAACTCGATAAGATTATTGCCGCGCACCAAGGGGCTTCGCCTGTTTAAGGGCGGCATCGATTGCTGTTAAATCTAAATAGAAGGAAACTATACATGGATAACGGTCCAGCTTGCAGAAATTGTTGTCACTACGAAAACGAAACGGACAGCGCGGGATTATTGTTTTTGGGCCAACTTTTTGGCGGCGTTGTCGCGGTATTTGCATTGGGCTCTTTGCTTGTGCTCGGCGCATTCGACGCCAATCTAAATGCCGCTCGCGTTTTCGCCTTGGTCTTTGCTTATTTATTCGCCTCCGGCTTGGCAGTGGTTTGCTTCGTTATCGACGCCTGCGAGCTTTCAGCCAAAATTACGGTTGTGGCAGAGACGACGTTGTCGCGAGCAGAAGACCAAGACGACGTCTCGGGCGACACGATACAACGCCCTAAAGACTGAGCTTAAACAAGGGCTTCAGGGCGGCGGAAGCTTCTCTGGAGCCTTTTCTTTTTTGGAGGGGAAATGTTATTCATTTTTGATATCGACGGAACGCTTGCTGACTGTGAGCATCGCCGCCATCACCTTGACGAGAAGCCTCAGAATTGGGGCTTATTCTATGCTGGCATAAAGGACGATAAGGCAATTAAACCGACTGTGGAACTTTGGTATGCGCTAGAAAAAGCGTCTCATACGCTGATCTGCTGCACAGGACGGCCAAGTAAAACCGAACCGGCCACGCGGGAATGGCTGAGGTTCAACGGCATAACCCCAGATAATATTTTTTTCCGCGCAGAAGGCGACTTTCGGCTGGATGATATCGTAAAAGAAGAGATGCTGGTGGAAGTAATCGAGAGATACGGCGAAGTCCCGATCATGGCGTTCGAAGATCGCAAGCGCTGCGTTGACATGTGGCGGAAAAACGGCGTTCTTTGCGCTCAAGTTGCGCCGGGAGATTTTTGAATGAGCATGGACTTTGAAGACGCGTTTAGGTATCAGCTCACAAATTTCATGAGAAGGAAGTACACCCAAGGAAGCATCGGCGCGCATGGCCTAAAGGTTTATATGTGGAAGACATTTAGACCTGTGCTTGTTGTATCGTTTCATCTTACCAATGAGGACTTTAAGCCAAAGACGTTAGAGGTCATCAGCCTTGTTGCTCTAGCGATGCCAAACTTCTTTGGATATTCTTCCTTGGAAGTTCGAGGCGTTCCAGAGGATGTGCTGGCTGTTCTCATTAAGAACGGCTGGCAACGTTGCCCAGATAAGCCAGATAGCGTGCAAAAGAATATTCTATAAAATGGATTCCTTGATTAAATTTTTGGAGTGCGATCAGGTCAATCGTCGCTGGATAGACTCGACGGCGCTTACAGTATATGTAAGAAAAGGGCGTCATTGTCTTACGCCCGGAAGGCTTTATCTGTGTCTGGACATCGCTAGTGTCGCTGTTCACAAGGCCCAGCGCGGCCAAGGAGTGTTTACGAGATGGCTGAACGGCGCAGCAGATATCGTGAGCGGACAGACTAAAATCGAAGCATTATTTGTTGAAAACGTCATGAGCGACAAATTCCTTAGCTTCTTCAAGAAGAACGGCTGGAAGGACGCGGTCAATGCACCTCGAAGTGTGTATAAAATACAGGGACAAGTTCAGGATACTAGTCTGCGGCGGTAGAGATTGCAGAGATTTCGGCTCTGTTTACTTCGCTTTGGATTGTGTCATCCGAGAATTCGGGCTTGCTCACGAAGGAATTCTGATCATTTCTGGTGGAGCTAAAGGGGCGGATGAATTCGGCGAAGAGTGGGCGCACGATCTCGGTGTTTCATGTGAAATAGAATATGCAGACTGGGGAAAATTCGGAAAGGGCGCAGGCCCAAAGCGCAACCAAAAGATGCTCGATGACTATTCTCCCCATTTAATCATCGCAGCGCCTGGAGGCGTCGGAACCGCTGATATGAAACGACGCGCAAGGTCCGAGTTCGTCGAGGTCATCGAAATCCCGCTATAGAAATCCGTTTTGTGGATTTCCTGTTTTGCGATATAATCCCCGTTGATGTATTTCAGCGGGTTTTCTGTTTTTAGGAGGCATGTTTGTCGAGAGCGCTGGTCACAGCAAGGAGAATAGCAGGATTTTCTCCTATCCCTAATGCTGATATTATTGAGGTCGCGCATGTGGACGGCTGGCAGGTCGTCGTAAAGAAAGGAGACTACAAAGAAGGCGATTTAGTGGCGTTTTATGAGGTCGATTCGTTCATTCCGGTTAAGCCTGAATATGAGTTTTTGAGAGCGAACGGTTATCGCAGGCTGGCTGACGGGACAGAAGGCTTCCGGTTAAAGACGGTAAAGCTGCGTGGACAGCTCAGCCAGGGGCTTGTGATGCCGCTTCGCGAAGTTCTTCCGGCGCTGGCTGACACAGCGATCGCATATGACGACCTGACGGATCATCTCGGCGTCACGCTTTGGGAGCCGTCTATTCCAGTAAGCATCGCAGGCAAGATGAAGGGTAATTTTCCTACAGCTTTGTTCCCCAAAACCGATGAGCCGAGAATCCAGAATTGTACGCGGTATTGGGAAAGGATGCGCGAATGCAAGGGCTGGTTCGGTCGTGAGAAGCTGGACGGAACGTCAATTTCCATGTACTGGGATGGCCGC
>Ga0180081_1000004_pt1 | contig 22218 bp, 28 predicted proteins | sample EasRiv590_16_10D_FD_123011 | JGI IMG/M metagenome (GOLD analysis project Ga0180081, IMG submission 123011) | Soil microbial communities from meander-bound floodplain in the East River, Colorado, USA - East River metaG ERMLT590_16_10D | ecosystem: Environmental > Terrestrial > Soil > Floodplain ... | reverse complement strand
TGAAAATACAAAAAGTGGAGTTCTTACTGGAAAACGGCGAAAAATTCGGGCTGACGTTACTTGAATGTGAGCAATTGTACGAAATACTGCAAGATTTACTTCAAAAAACTCCGACAATGCCAGTAATGCCAGTAATGCCAGTAATGCCAGTAATGCCAGTAATGCCAGTAATGCCTGGAATACCGGTAGCCCCGACATTCCCAACAAAGCCGTGGGAGCCCTCCTATCCATATATCGTGTGTTCTTCTTGACATATACAAATACCGGAACGCTTAACGGTCAGGGCACATTCCATACGAAATGTCGGTTACTCTCATAACAGCGGAACAGTTAAAGTTAATAATGCCGACCGCGAGCATAGCCAAGATAAGGGCTAATATTAACTACCTGAATGCGGCGATGCTGAAATATGAGATCGATACGCCGTTGAGGATCGCGGCTTTTTTAGCGCAAGTAGCGCATGAAAGCGGGTGTTTGAGGTACGTCAGAGAACTTGCCAGCGGCAAAGCGTATGAGGGAAGAGCCGATTTAGGGAACATACATCCGGGGGACGGTAGGCGCTATAAAGGGCGTACCTGGCTGCAATGCACGGGAAGATTCAACTACGCCCGAGTTAGCAGCGCTCTCGGCATCGATTTCATAAATAACCCCGAGTTAATGGAATTGCCGGAACACGCTTCCGAAGTGAGCGGGTGGATTTGGAAAATAAGCGGTTTTAATAACTTGGCGGATGAAAGGGATTTTAAAAAAATAACCCGCATTCTGAATGGCGGGTATACCCACCTGGATCGCAGAGAAGCTTTTTATAGCAGAGCATTGGAAGTTTTGGGATGCAGTAATGGCTAAGAGAAAACGCCCGGCACATCTTTTTAAGAAAGATGAATTCAAGGATCTGGATCTATCCAGTTTTGAATTTACGCTGGAAGATTTGATTGCGGGGTTAGCGGACCCGGTATGGCGGCTATCGAATCTCTACAAGATCGTCGATAAAAAAACCAACGTCGTAACGTTTAGGCCGAACAACGCTCAGAAAAAGCTTATAAAAAACCTGCATAATCGGGTCGTTATTTTAAAAGCCCGGAAAATGGGTTTTTCAACTTTTATCCAGCTTTTAATGCTTGATACAGCCTTGTTTTCGCTCAATGTGCGGGGCAAGGTAATCGCGCAAGATCGGGAAACAGCCGAAGGTATTTTTCGGGACGTATTTAAGTTTGCCTATCAAAACTTGCCGAAACCTTTTCAAGACGCACAGCTCGTTGAGACCGATCCTTCTAAAAGTCAGATACTGTTTCGAAACGGCTCGGTGGTGGAAGTTACGACTTCCGCTAGAGGTACGACGCCGACATTCCTGCACATTTCCGAATTTGGCCCTATCGCGGCGAACGATCCTAGAAAAGCGGATGAAATAGTTACGGGGTCATTAACGTCGGTGGCTGAGGACGGGTTGATATTCGTTGAATCCACGGCAGCGGGGCAGGAAGGTGAATTCTATAACTTAGTCAATACCGCCCGGAAACTGGAAGAGTCCGGAAAACCTTTATGGAAACTCGATTTTAGATTCATATTCTTCGGTTGGTGGGAGGAACCTACCTACGTCGCGCCAGTGGATTCGGTTGTTATACCAAAGAAAGACCAGGAATATTTTGACCAGATTGAGGTTGAAATAAAAAGGCTCTTAACACCGGAGCAGCGTGCCTGGTATGTCAAATACCGGGATAGCAGCTATTCCGGAGATCAAGAGAAGATGTACCGGGAAATGCCATCGACTCCGGACGAGGCGTTTAAAATCTCTTTGGAGGGGGCGTATTTCAAAGACCAGTTTATCAGTCTACGTAAAGAGCAGCGGATTACATATTGCCCTTACGATCCGCACTATGCGGTATCCCTGTTCTTCGATATCGGCTCCAATGACTTATGTTCTGTTTGGGCGATTCAACCGCGCGGAGCGTTTTTCGCGGTTATTAATTACTATGAAGCCAGCGGCGAACCGTTTACGCACTTTGTTAACTTGGTGGATTCCTGGGGGTACGTACTCGGCTATGTTTATTTACCGCACGACGCAAACCATAGAAGGCAGGGCATTGATCGGAACATGACGCCGGAAGAAATGCTCGCAACAGCCGCTCCGCACTGGCGTTTTCAATTGGTAGCGAGAACGCCGGACAAGATGATGGCTATAACACAGACTCGTAACTTTTTACCTTTGTGCATATTTGATGCCGTAAATTGCGATCAAGGCTTGAAGCATCTTCAGCAATACCGGAAAGAATACAACGCGAGAACTAAAACCTATCGCAATACACCGAAACATGGTCCTGAAAGCAATGCGGCGGACGCATTCATGCAAGCGGCACAAGCGAATGCAAACGGCTTTTTTAATTCCTATTCCGGAGGAATGGCGGGGATGTTCGGAAACGAATTCGGCGGTTCTTACCCAGAACCTCCTAATCTGGATTTTTAATGTTCCAGTAGACATTATCCGGTATCTTGTGGTATAGAGCTTTTAGGCATCAACAGACGTGAATTATGACCCATTCAGCCAACGTACCAAAAAACGCAGTTCAAGTACGAGAGATCGAATACGAAATGTTGCTCGAAATGGCGCGTGGCGGGCCAGAAGAGCCCTACCCGCTCTATACCTGGGGCGTAAATCAAAAAATTATCTGGAGTAATTTTCAAGACCCGGATGCGGGCATCTATGGAAAGCCTGTCTCAGTATCTAACGGTGTGACAACGCATTTACCAGACCCGGATTTAATATCCACCAATCCTTAAAATACATCATGAGCATCGACAAAACACTTTCAAGCATCACTTCAACCGGCGTTTACGTAATGGCTATCGAAAATACGAATGTCATATACTTAGAAAATCAAAAAACAGCAGGTACAGGAGAATCCTATACGACTGAATACTACGATTTGAATGGACTGGAACTTCCTGCCCAGCACTATCAATTCATGAGCATTCGTATCGCAGTTCCTATGGATTAAAGCTATGTCGGAACTGTTGACAGCGCAAAGATCTAAGAAAAGGGTAGACCCTGTTACGGAATCCATGCCTAAAGATTGGACGCCAGAACAACGGATCATAGCGGAGGACGCAATGGCGGTACTCCAGAAACACTATCCGGGGTGGCTATGGGGCATCGAATACGGGGAAACTATTAATGGCGTAATGGGTTCGATAATCGTGCGCTTACAAGATGTGCCCACCGAAGTCGTTTATCTAATATCGCCTAAAGATATTGACAGGGATAAAATGCACTGCGTTGTAGTAGCCGGAGGAATGCTTTTAGAAGCACACGGGCTATCGAGAACAAAGGGGCGGCACGATGAGGTTCACGGGTTAAAAACAACCGCTACAGGATTAATTGTTCCGGATTTTGACGCTGTTCCGACGGTTAACCCCGGATATGCTCAAATAAAGAAGGCTTTTAACCGTTTAAGATGACTGCTAAGTTTAGATCTTTAGGGCGCTATTTGATCAAGGACCGCGTAAGATGACTGTTTTATCTCATTTGGACCCCTTTCCCAGCTTAGCGGGGGCTGACTACCGTCCGGCAAAGGATATTGCTGTGCCCATCGTTAACGCGGTAGATAACGCGCCTTATCAGGGGGCGGAAATTCAGACTCCGAAAGAACAGCAAGTAACGGCGGATTGGTTGCGCATGGCCCGGAATGCTTACGAATCCAGCGAATCTTGGTTGCAAGTAAATCAACGGGCAATATGGTCCCGGAATTTTGCACACTACCGGTCAGAACACGCGCCGGATTCCCCTGTTTTAGCTGACGCGAATAAACACCGGGCAAAACATTTTTGGCCTAAAACGCGCACGCTTGTCCGTGATATCCAAGCCGCCGCCGCTGAAGCCTATTTTACTAGCGCGGACGTGGTTTCTCTCGAAGCCGAGAACTCGGATGACGGCAGGCAAGTAGAAGCCGCTAGTTTGGTTCGTGAGCTGACTAATTACCGATTAACGCATACGATTCCTTGGTATTTGATTGTTCTGGGGGGTATTCAGGAAGCCGCCGTCATGGGCACTGTGGTATCGCACCAATCCTGGAAGTACAGGGAAGAAATTATTGTACACGGGCAGGAACAAGATCCGCTTACGGGGGATGTGTATGAACTCTATGAAACGAGAGTCTTAGAAGATAAACCTGATGTTCGGGTTGTCCCCGCCGAGAATATCCGCATATCGCCCGCCGCTGATTGGCTTGATCCTGCCAATTCGTCTCCGTATTTGATTGAATTAATGCCAATGTATCTCTGCGATGTAATGTCCAGGATACGGGAAGGCGAGTCTTTAAAAACTGGGGAGCCTTCATGGAAAGCGATTGGTGAAGGGATGCTGATGTCTGCGGGAAATAGGGATAATCTCGACGCCACCCGGCGCTCGCGTTCCGGAAATCGCAGACTGGACCCCAAGTCGAACATGATGGAAGCGAATCCGGAATTCCGCATAGTCTGGGTTCACCGCAACATCATTCGACATAACGGTAAGGACTGGCTTTACTATACTGCGGGCACACACTCACTTCTGTCTGATCCAGTGCTTTTAGCGGACGTTATTCCTTGGGCGGACGGTAGCCGGGATTACGTTTTTGGTAAACTGGAAGTAGAAACAGACCGGCCTTATCCGAGCGGTCCCGTTGAGATAATGGGCGGATTGCAAAAAGCGTTTAATGAACTCAACAACCAGCGCTACGACAACGTTCGGCAAGTTTTAAACCGCCGCTATCTTTACCGGGCAGGGCAGCAGGTTGATATAAGAGCGCTGGGGCGGAATGTTCCAGGCGGATTGATCGGCATTAGCGCTCCCGGCCCCCTTGATAGCCACGTATCGCCGTTGCCAGTACAGGATGTTACATCTTCCAGCTTTCAGGAACAGGATAGGCTGGCGCTGGCGATGGACGATTTAACAGGGTCTACTACCGTATCGACTGTAAATTCGAATCGTAGACTTCACGAAACGGCTACGGGCATGTCTCTAATGGCGGAAACGGGCAACCGCATCCGCGCGATGGAATTGCGCACTTTTACCGAAACCTGGATGGAGCCCGTTATAAGACAAATCGTGCAATTGGAAGCCGCGTATGAGACGGATAAAACAGCATTGACAGTCGCGGCTAAAAAAGCAAACGTGCTGCGAATACTGCCCGAGTACTTCAACTATAAATTCGCCGTATCAATCAATGTTGGCATGGGGTTTACAACCCCAACGCAGAGAGTTCAGCGCATTCAGGGCGCCGTAGCAACGGTAGTGGGCTTGGTTCCTGACGCGGCACTGGCAATAAACGGCCGTGAAATCGCGAAAGAGGTTTTTGGCGCCGCAGGTTACGATAACGGGCAGAGATTTTTTGACTTTGCGAAGGCTGAGCAACAGAAACAAAATCCGGACGCCGATCCAGCGCTACAGATACAACAAATGCAGCTTGAACAAAAAGCTGAAATAGAGCGGGGCAAGTTGGAGTTAGCGAACGCTAAGCTGCAACTGGAACAACAAAAGCAGGAGATGGAAAACGCTAAGTTGGCAACGCAAATAAAAGAACTTGCGGCGAAGATCGATTTAATTACCGCGCAAACTACAGTTCAGAATACTACCGCAGTATTCCAGGCTTCTCAAGCGGCGGCGGTTGTCGCTCAAAATCCAGGGCTAGCGACTTCTACGGATGAGATTTTAATGTCCTCCGGTTTTAAAGACCACAATCCACCGCCTGTTATGGAAGCTCCGGCGCAATCCGTTGATGTCATTCCCCCGGCAATCGAGAATACGCATCCGAACTTTCCTCCTAAACCAGACTCTGCTTCTGCGGGTATTGGCGCCGGGTCTGGGACTTTACAAGTTGAAAACCGCGTAAACGAAGATAGTTGATTGGGAGCCTTCTGCTTAACGGAATAAGAACCGAAAATTGAAAATAACTTTTAAAGCAAATAGCAGAACTTTTGTGGCGCGTCTTAAAAACAATAAAGAAAGACCGGCAGAGTAATGGATGCGGATGATTTTTTTGTTAAAGTCTATCTCATATGCGTGGGCATCGGGATTGCCCTAATCATAGCGGGTATACTGGCAATACTGCTAAGGCCGGCGGCATTGTCGGAAGAAAGAAAATGCTTCGATTGGCAATACAACTACGAAGCTTGTGATAAACCAATGCAATAAGAATTTATGTCAGTAGATTTAGCCGGTATTTATGCTTCCGATCCACTTATGCAAGCGGTTCAACTTGGCGTCGAAGTACAACACTTTATTACGCACGATAAAGTTGGGAAGTATTTAATCGAGCGCGCACACCAATGCCGCATCGCGGCTTTGGAGGAACTTGCGGAGATAGATCCCAATTTAGTTCGGGAAATAATCAAGTTACAAAATAATGCGAGGATTCCGGCTTTGTTTTTACAGTGGCTCGATGAAGCATTAGCGCAGAGTGAAGCCGCAGAGACGACAATTCGGCTTGAAGAGGTGGATGATAAGTTTTGATTATCTCCCCAGAAGACCTTGCAAAAAGATTGCCAAAGCCGAAGTTTGTGAGCGCGATGGCAAAAATATCAGGCATTCCGAAATACCGGTGCCAGATGGGGCTCAACGTAACGATAGCGACTCTGATATGGCAATTAACTAAAGGGCATACCATTGTTCTGGAGGATTTTGGCACCTTTAGAGTCGTTGGGCCTAATAAGCGTTTGGAATTTACACCGTCATACGGCACCGCTTTTAGAATTCGGAATGGCACGGTGCATGTAAAGAAGCGTGGGTTTACCGAGAAAAAGCTTGCGCAATTGGAAAAGCTAAAAGAGTTGGACTATAGTATTTAAAAATAAATAATTAAATGCTTGACAAAGCTAATTTAGCGGTGGTATTGAAGTTTTATTACTCGGAATCTACCGATAGGATTGATAAATGGTCGAAAATGAGCTAGCAGCACCAAAAAAACGGGGCAGACGCCGCAAAACACCAAATTACGAAGACGATCCGAACGTTCAGGCACGTAGCCGTGCGGGGGAGCGCAGAAATCCCGTTACTAAAGTCGAAGAGCCCGATGTCGAAGACGGTTCAATGGTTCCGGAACAAGAAATTCTAGGCGACGAATCCGGCGGAATCGTAGCAGAAGCGCAAAAAGAAGTCGAAACCACTGCGGAAGCTTTGGAAGAAACACTGGAAAACGGCACCGAGGCAGAAGGTGAAGAAGTTGCGGAGGGCGAAGAAGTTGCGGAGGGCGAAAGCACTGCGGCGACTGATGAGCCTACCGCCATAGAAGAATACGCTAAGGAAGAAGCTGCGGAACCGGAGCATCAAGGTTCGGATGCGGTTGAGAAGTTTGCCGAGGAAGAAATGCAGGAGCCTCAGCACCAGAAGCCTATGGCGGAGCGGGTTGGCGAATACGTACCTCCAGAGGGTGCTACGCACGACGAGTTGATTGACCAATGGCACGAAGCCTTGGCTTTCGGGGATATGGAAGGCGCTAAAACTCTGTATAAGCAGTTACAAGAACACCGATATCAAGAAAATACGCACCGGACGAAGAGCGAGGCTCAAGCGGCTAAGGATGCGCAAGATTACCTAGATGCCGCTAATATTGCCGCTGCGAAATACCCACAACTCGCGGAAGATGGAATGGAGTCCGAGAAGGTTCTAGCTCTTATGGACGTATACAGAATGCACGGGGCTACTGCGGCAGAAGCTCTTACCCAGGCGGTAGCGGATTTATACGACGAATCTTCAATAGCGGAAACTGTCCCAGAGCCTACCGCAGCGGAAGCTGCTCCGGAAGAAACGGTTCCAGAGCCTACCGTAGCGGAAGCTACTTCGGAAGAAACAGTTCCAGAGCCTACCGTAGCGGAAGCTACTTCGGAAGAAACAGTTCCAGAGCCTACTGTAGCGGAAGCTGTTGCAGAGCCTGTCATTCCGGATATGTCGGCACGGCAGGCGCAAAAACGTAAGATTGTTAATTTACCGGGGGCGGCAGCAAGGAGCGAGCCTCCACCGTCAGAAAAGCCTATGGGCAGATCTGAAACGCTTGATTTTATGAAACGCGCTCGCGGACAGAAATAATTAGTATTAGTTAACCCCGTCGTGAGACGGCATTTCCCATCAGGACTTGTTAAAGTCCGGACGTAATAAGAAGGTAGATATCTATGGCAGGTCAAATCTGGGCATTAGCCGACGAAGGCGGGTACATGTACTCACCGAACCTATCGCAATTTTTGCGCATGCAAAATTTGCCCCTCGTGAAATTCAGGCAGCTCTGCGATGTTTTTGAAAATGATGCCGACGGGAAGCCGTTAGTCGGGAAAAATCGGGGCGATAAGTGGTATTGGAACGTTTATACCAAAGTCGCAACAAAAGGCCGTCAGGTTGACGAAACCGAAAGAACACCTGTCACCGGGTTTAAGATCTCCCAATACTCTGGCACCATGTCAGAGTACACAAACTCGGTAGATTACTCAGGCAAACTGGACGATTTGTCTGAACAACCGGTTATGGAATTGATCCGCAAAGTCTTGAAATTCGATGTCGCGGAAACGTTCGACGTTGCGGCTTGGGCGCAATTTGATCAAACGCTACTTTGGGCTTCTCCAGCATCTGGCACAAGCACTACCGCGATTACTACGGGTACTGATGGCGTTTGTACAGTAACAAATAACGTGGCTTTTGGTAAAGGGCATGTAGAGCCGATTATTACGTTCATGAAAGAGCGCAATATTCCCGCATACGATAACGGGGACTTCCTAGCCATAGGCCGACCTTCCGCCTATACACAACTTAAATCCGACTTGGAAGGAATTCAAACCTATACCGAAACTGGATTGGCGATGATTAAGAACGGCGAAATCGGCAGATATCGCGGAGTTCGTTTTATCGAGCAAACTCATATTCCAGCGGGGGGCGCCTACGATTCTACCACTTACGATCCCCAAACAGGGACTGCGGATGCTTGGAATAATGCCAAATCCGATTGGATTTATTTTATGGGGGCGGATACGGTTTCCGAAGGTGTTGCCATCCCTGAAGAAATTCGCGGGAAAATTCCAGAAGACTATGGACGTAGCCGTGGCATTGCGTGGTTCGCGCTTGAAGGGTTCGGATTGACGCATCCAGACGCCACAAATGCGCGTATTGTCAAATGGGATTCGGCTGCGTAAGGCGAATAGACTCCACCAACAGCTTTTCATAGGATACTAAAATGTCATACGCAACTCCAACATACATTTCATACACTTTTGCTACCGCCGTTACCGACGCTGCTTGGGCAATCGCTACTCCGCAAGGTAAAACCGCTTGCCGAGTAGCGGATATTCAAGCTTCAGTGACAACTACCTACAACGCTGTTACAACTGCGGCTTTAGTGAAGGTAGGGGTTGCCAGCAACGTCGCTGTCGCAGGCAATATCAGTCTGGGCACTACTGCGGCGGGCTCTGCCACCGGTTTCGGGTCGCAGTTTAAAAAGAACGTAAATCCATTGATTCCGGTGCTGGATTTAACAGCGGCTGCGAATCCGGCAACTACCACCACTCACGTAGAAGCTCTTGAGTGCTTAGGTCCGGTATTGGTCACGTTTACAGCGAATACCGGGGGAACCCCTGCGGGCGCAGCGGTCGTTACTGTAACTTTAGCCTGGTTCTAAGAATGATCATAGTTCCAGGTCTTTAAACACGTCCTTATTAGGGGATTAAAATGAAAAACGATTTTAACGCAGATGTTTATAACACTACTCGGGACACTCGCACTTTTGAGCGTTCGGGGTTGGGGGCTAACGTGCAATCGGGTTTATCCATGCAAGAAGATTTACCGCGCGGTAACATCGAAATGGAACAAAGGTCTTTTGGTAGCACTTTCCGTAAAAAAGACCTGGAACAGAGTGCCGGATCGAAAGGCGGTAAAACTTTTAAGCACAAATCCTAAGCAGGCATGGAAATTCTAATCGGATTAGAGCTTTATCAAGCCGAAACACCGCCGGAAGTTGTTGACCCTTTAAAATCGGGTTTTATTAATTACGGCTGTGCGTCGGATAGAACGGGCATGGCGTATTCCGATTTATCCGACGGCGAGCGCTATGGGCGGCGGAACCGCTTCGAACACGAAGAGGATCGGTTTATAACTAAAATACCATCCAAAAATAAGCGTTAGCATGATCAGTTTAGATAGATCGAGGCATTTTTGCACTCTGTACGGTCTTCCAGGACCCGGAGATCTTGATGACGGTGCCGTCTTTATTCAGGATGGAATTCGATTTAACGGTTTAGGTGAAGAGGTAGGCCGGGAATTGGAGTATTTTCCGGAGTGGAAAAAAGATAAAGTGAAGAAAAAAGTCCCGTCGGGAGACGCGACAACCTTTTCAAAAGTTTTAGAAAAGCACGCTCCGAATACCACGAGCGCCTTTTCAGTAACACCCCTCGATGATTCTACTGCGGTAGACGATGCGAGCGACTTAATCTAACACTGTCGATTAAATCGACTTGGATATTGCTGTGTTGACACTTGCTGACATACGTCGAAGAGTAAGATCCAGACTTGACGATACAGCAGAACCCTATCTTTGGCCCGATATCGAACTAAATGACGCCATCAACGATGCCTTATGGGATGCTTCCATAAGAGCGCATCTTGTCGTGCAAGACGATATCGCGATCCCATTCACACAAAAAGCGGATTTAACCTGGAATTCAAAATACGCTTTGTCAAGCGGTATACTGGATATTAAGTCCGTTTATTTGGCATCCAGCCCGGAATTAACATTAACGCGAACAAGTATCCGCCGCCGTGAGCAGTATTACGGAGGGCGCCCTCAACAGAGCGGTTCGCCAACGGCTTACGCGCTTGACTTAACGTTGCCCGGAACTGGAGAAGCTTACGGGCAGTTCATACGCGCCATAACTTTTATCGGCACACCGACTAAGGCGGATACAGCGTATGTAGATGCTGCAAGATTACCGGCTTTACTGGAAGTCGATACCGACGTACCAGAAATAGATCCTATGTACCATCCGGATTTAGTTTATGGGGCCTGTGAGCGGGCGTACATGAAAAGCGACATTGACTCTTTTGATGCTGATCGTATGGCTGTGAATGCAAATCAATTCGAGATGCGTTTTGGCCCTCGATTATCAGCCTGTGTACTGAGGGAACGGCAAACGGAAGTTCCTTATGAAATGATTGTGAGGTAGAAATGTCAGAATACGCAAAAGAGTTCCCTCGGCGAGTAGTGCTGGTAGACCCGGCGGATGACAGTGACTATGCGGCTTCAGGTGGTGGAGCCGGTGATGCTTCTGCTGCTAATCAAACTTCTCAAATAACTCAAGAAACTGCAATTAATACAGTTTTAGGAGCCAAAAATGATTCTACAGCTTCCGATGATTCAGGGACCTTTAGTTTAATAGCACTTTTTAAAAGATTTTTATCTACTTCTTTATCAGGCCATTCAACTACTGTTACTATAACTAGGCCAGCAAATACTACTGCATATACCGCTAATGATGCAATTGGGGATACTGGAGGAAGTGCAATTCTTACATTTGCAAATATGTGTAGAAATAGTGGAGGAGGAGAAGTTGTTATAACTTCAATTGAAGTTGAGGCAGATATAGCTTCTGTTCCATCTGGAATGACAGGATTTACAGCGAGACTTTATAATGCTTCTCCAACTGCAATAGCTGATAATGCAGCTTGGGATTTAGTTTCAGGGGATAGAGGAAAATATCTTGGAAAAATTAATTTAGACACTTTAGTTGATGAGGGCAGTACATTATTCATTGATAATGACCAATTAAATAAACAAATAAAACTTACATCGTCAAATCTTTATGTAGTTGTCACTGTTCCTGCCTTTACTCCCGCAGCTAATAGTGAAGTCTATCGATTTACTATCCACACAGCCGATATTTAAAATGCGTGCTGCAAAAAGAAATATTTTATTTTCAACTAAACCAAAAAAAATATTTTCAGTAGCCCTAGTATCGTCTGCTATTGCGGAAATAGGCGCTAATAAAAATCCGACATTTACCAGAGCCACAGCAAGTTCAGTTTATGATTTTGAAGGGCACGGATGGCAGATTAATTCAGGGGAGATTCCGTTTTATGGTGCAAGGAGGGTTAAGAATATTTTATCTTATAGTGAAGATGTGAGTAATGCCGTTTGGAACACTTATCAATTTTCTGAAAAAGTGCAGTATATACCAAATAGTGGGCCTAATGGTGAAGGAAGCGAAGAAATAAAATTTAATGGGGGAAGCTTTGCTCAGATTTTTCAACCTTTTTCAGATGCACTAAAAGGAAATTTAACTTGTAGCTATTTTGTAAAATCTAAAAATATATCGAGTTCCATTAAATTAAAATTGTGGGTGTCGGCTTCACCATATTCTATAGATATATCTGTTATTCCATCATCCTGGAAGCGTTTAGAATTTATAAACAATCTAACTAGTGGGGGCGGAAACAACACAGGTATTTCTAATAATGTATCTAATAACTCTGATGATGTGCTGGTTACCTGCGCCCAACTAGAGGATCAGCAAGGAAATTTAATCTTACGTAGTAGTGAGTATATACCAACAAATAAATTAAGCGCCCCGTACTACGGCGTGAATGCCGATGGAGTTAAATGCTTTTCTTACCAAAATGGTAACACAGTTTCCTCAAATGTCGTCACGGAAGCCCAAGGCGTAGCAATATCAGATGCAGTTTTAAAAGGGTTTCAATGCAAACCACAACATATTAATATTTGCACCTATTCTCAGGATTTAACAAACTGGACAAGTATTGGTGCGCCGACAATAACGGCAATTTCCCAAAACAATGGTTATGAAACTTTAGATAAAATCGATGATACTTCGGTAATTGAACTCCAGGGAAAGAGAAACACAATTGCGTTTACTGGCGACGGAACAAAAGTTATATCCTTCACCATCAAAAAAGATACGGCAACGGCGAGCCTTGTTCGCCTCTATGATTCGACTGCCGCAACGGTTCGATTTGGGTGCGATATAACGTGGACCGGGACTGTACCCAACATTTCTGTATCAACAGGGGCCGAAGAAAAACCCAAAATAGCTCTAGTAAATAGCTGCTATCGTATTTTTATATCGTGCCCTTCCGTGGTTGCGGCAAATACGAATTATTTAGAGGTTTATCCTTCGGCTACAAATCTGCTGGATATCACAAATACAGGAGCTTTACTATTTGGGGCTGTTCAAGTTCAAAATTCAACCTATTCAGGTCCGTATCTAAAAACAACAAATTCGGCGGTTACAAGCAATGCATCAGTTTTAAGTTATTTAACAACGGGTAATATTAAATCTTCAAGCGGATCAATTGTTTTAAAATTCGAAAATATTACCGATATAACTTACACAGGTTATTTGTGGTCGTCTTATACAGACGCTAATAATTCAACATCAATATTTTTTGATGGGACGAATCTGACATTTAGAAAACGAGTGGCTGGAACTAATTACGATTCTACCGTTGCTTTTACTTATGCTGTACATACTCGATATACAATCGTTTGTAATTGGAGTTCTTCGGGGGCAAATGTTTTTGCAAAAGGAGTTAAAGGAACTTCAAATACAAATAATAGCTTATTCCAAATATCTTCGTCAATGCACATTGGAAACGATGGTAATAGTGGTAATCATTGTTCTGGATATTTCAGAGACATACAGATTTATAATAAAAAATTTAAAGACTCAAAAGCATTGGCTTTAACAATATGATTTGTCAAACTTGGTTAACAGTGAATAGCTCGACAAACGTCTATACTGATGATGTTAAACACTTGCTATCAAGCGAATTTATTAAAATGGGCCAAGAAATAGTGGGGCGAGATTTAGTAAGTTGTTTACTTGATGAAGTAAATATTACTCAAGTAAACAATTATTTGACTATGTATGGAGCTGCACCAATAATTATTGGTGCTCAATATGAAAATGGCACGATTTTAATTGAAAAGAATTCAGTTGTTTTCGATTTACACATGGCGGATTATGTGAAAATAGAAAATGGTATTCAAACAGTAACTCCAATTGAAAATTCATTTTTTGGTTGGCCTAATTTTTAATATTTACTTTAAGGAACTAAAATGGCAGCAACAAAACAAACACAAGCAATCCAAGTAGCGAATGATTTAATTTCTTTTGCCGCAAAATTACTAGAATTAAATACAGAATCCAAAAAATTAGCTGCTAAATATGCAGATCAAGGAGTTCAAGCAGTGTTAAATGCTATGGCTACAAGGGCATTTAATGCTGATGGATCACTTGGGACAGTTGATGTAACAGTAGTAAATACAAATCCAATTAACACGGAGTTGTATCCCGGTTTAAATCGGGCAGTTGCGGCAAATGATTTAATAGCAGTCAAAAATGATTTAAAGGATTTTAATGATTTCATGGATAACGTTGGTTCTGTTGCTGCAAAAAACAGAGCTAAAAATGCAAATATTATTACTGGTGGGTAATGAAAGAGCAATGTTAAAAACGCTATGAACTTGAATGGCGTTGCTGATCCTAATATATGGTCTGAGTCGGGGGGCCTGATTGGATTAATTATATTCGCGTTATTTTTAGCGCTGGCTATATTCATCTGGGCGCAGGTGCGCATTTACGATATGCACACCGCGCATTTGAGAATGATTATGGACGCTCACGCAAGCGAAAGGCGGCAGTGGGAAACAAAATCGACGATACTTCAAAAAGAGACTAATGAGGCTATTAGAGCGTTGACTGTAGCCATACACGAAATAGCGAGTCGTTCACGGCGGTACGACGGGCCGGGCATGCCGTAGCATTCTATATAACTAGGCGATACAAATGAATCAGAAAATAAAACTCAAATGCTTTTATGACATCCGGTACATCGAGGCTGACCACGTTGCCGATTATCTAGCCGGATTAAGTGCCCCTTATAAATGGCGGACAAGCATAAAAAACATGATTCCGGACGCCGCTAAAAACACTTTTTTAGATTCCATATACTCCGGAACTTGGTATATGGGGCTTATAGATGGCACAGGGTTTACAGCACTCGATCTAGGGGATACGATGGCGGCCCACGCGGGATGGACGGAATTTACCGGGTATACGCAGTCCAATCGGCTTACTATAACTTTTGATAACGCTTCAGCGGCATCAAAAACCTTGCTAAATGAAGCGAGTTTTCAAATAAATACGAACGGCACGATTAATGGGGCGTTTATCAGTTCCAATAATACGAAAAGCGGTACGACAGGTACGCTAGCTTCGCAAGGGTCTTTCGCAGACTCCAGGATAGTATCGTCCGGCGGCTTACTTAATGCAAATTACACAATTTACATAGCTTGATTTATGAAACTAATTTTTATAGCTTGGACATTAATTTTAAGCTCGTTTTCCAGTAGTGCTGCGACACTCGTTTTCAACAACGGCATAGAAACTGGAAATCTGAGCGGATTTGTTTGCTCCGGAAACTGCCCTACCGCAACGACTTCAAATGTCGCTAGCGGTAACTACGCGCTCAGTTTCGACTTGACGCGCAGTATGAACACTAATTATCGGACAGAAGCAACTATTGCCGGAACGGACGGCAAGTTTAATACCGGTTCCGAATATTGGATAGGTTATAAGTTTCGTTTCCAGGATTGGGCTCCCGACAGTGATTCGGACACCGGCGGTATACAGATCCATTTAAAAGCTCCGGCGAAAGAGTGCGCAGAATCGGCAATGTCGGCGGCTCCGTTCCTATTCATTACACAAAATGATACCCTGATTTTTAGGACCTACGGAGCTGTTACGCGGTGGACTCAACCACTAAAGCACCAAGTTTGGCAGCAGGCTGTTTTTAGATTCATACCCGCCAGAACATCGAACGGCGGGGGGCTGGTAGAAGCCTGGGTGGATGGGAATAAGGTTGCATCTGTTCCTGGCATTAACATCGATCCGCTGGATGGCTGCGGTCAGCCCTACCCGGAGCCGCATTACCTGAAGATCGGTGTTTACAAATGGAACTGGAAACGCGGCCCCACACAGTCAAGTCGCCGCTTAATATTGATGGACGATGTAAAAATCGCGGCTGGATCCGATGGCTATGCTTTAGTATCCGGAGGAAATCCAACAAACGATACCGTCGCGCCTACCCTATCTTCGATAGCTTCTACGGTCACAACAAATTCGGCTAATATTACCTGGACTACAAACGAGCAGGCCGAAGATACTATTAATTACGGCTTAACGAGCTCTTACGGGTCAACCAAATCCAGTGCGGCGTTTGTTACCAACCACACTATGGCATTGACTGGTTTGGTTTCGAATCAGTTGTATCACTATCAGATTTTATCAACGGATGACAGCGGTAATACTGGCAGAAGCAGTGATCGCACATTCACCACGGCCTCTTCCGCAGACACAACTCCACCAAATATATCTTCAGCCAGCGCTACGCCTACTCAAAACGGTGCCGTTATTGCGTGGAACACAAACGAAGCTTCCGATAGTACAGTCAATTATGGATTGACAACGACTCTTGGAAGTACTCAATCTTCAGCTACACAAACTACCGCGCATTCGATAACACTCACCGGGTTACTGTCGAGCCGACTGTATAATTACCAAGTCGTATCTAAAGACGCTGCTAACAACTCAGGCTCTTCGACGAATCTTACTTTTACAACTTTGACTGCGGATACGGCTCCTCCGGTCTTAACCAACGTTAACGTTGTGCCGAGTGATACTGGCGCTACCGTCACCTGGACTACAAACGAGGTTTCGGACAGTACCGCGGTATATGGGCCTACGATTTCTTATGGAAGTACCGTAACCCGAGCAACGGATGTAACTTCGCACAGCCTTACCCTGACTGGACTTACTAGCGCTACCTTATACCACTTAAAAGTATCTTCCAGAGATCCATCCGATAATTTAGGGCAAAGTCCGGACATAACATTCACTACGACTGATACTGTAGCACCTACTATTTCAGGGATTACTTGCGCCAATATAACCGCTACCGGGCTGTCCGTGAATTGGACTACGAATGAGAATTCAAGTACCGCTATCAGTTATGGAACAACGACTTCTTACGGGCTGAGCGCGTCCGGAGGCGGCAATACGACTGCGCACACGGTCGGCTTAACAGGGCTATCTTCTGGCACGGTTTATCACTACCGGGTAACATCGGTCGATGCAGCGGGCAACAGTTCAACCAGCACTGATAGAACTTGCACGACAAGTAACCCAGCGGATGTTACGCCTCCGGTAATTTCATCGCCTGGCAGCACTAATATTACCAGCACTTCGGCTGAAATTGTCTGGACTACGGATGAACCCGCGAATGACCTGATCGATTACGGTACAACGGCATCTTACGGAGCTTCAAAGAGTGTAAATACTTACACTACTTCGCACAGCGTTACGCTATCTAATTTAAATTCCGGAACCACGTACCACTACCGGATAACTACAAGAGATCCAGCGAATAACAGTGCTCAATCTACGGATCTAACTTTTACTACGACAACCCCTGACACAACGCCGCCCGTCATATCGGGATCATCACACACGGTTTCTACGACCAGTGCGGTGATCACCTGGACTACTAACGAAGCAGCTACAAGCGTCATCGACTATGGGCTAACCACCTACACGTTAAACAGTTCGGACGCTACTTTAGTAACAAGCCATTCTGTTACGCTAAGCGGGCTTACTTCTGGGCAGTCATACCACTACAGAATACGTTCGCTGGATGCGGCTGGCAATGTCGGTCAAAGCTCGGATGTTGTGCTCACAACAACGGCGGTAGACGCTACTGCGCCAACGCTTTCGAGCATTGTTGCAACTCCAGGCAATACCTTTGTTACAGTAACTTGGACGACTAATGAACCGGCAACGAGCCGAGTTAAATTGCTATCCGGAACACAGCCGAGCGTATTTTATCCAACCCTGGTAACAGCCCATTCAGTTACTGTTACTGGACTGACAGAAGGTACGCTATATAACTACAAACTGCGTAGCGTAGACGCCTCGGGCAACCCTGGTGAGCAGGAGGGCCTTAGTTTCACCACTACAACTACGGCAGTACCAACATTTGAAATCACGGATATTACGGATACCGGATTTACCGTTAGTTGGACAAGCGCAACAGCCACTGCTACGCTGGTTCACTATGGAATAACACCGTCTTATGGCACCGACTATTCTAATCCGACTCTCACTACGGATCACGTAGCTGTCATTTCAGGATTGGATCACTCAACGACCTATTATTTTCAGATTTGTGATAGCGTATGCAGCGCAACTGGGCAGGTTGATACTGACGAGCCTATACCAGCGGCTATATCAAGCATTCAGATAACTCCTACCGCTACCACAGCGGCGATTACCTGGACGACGGATGTGCCGGCGAAAAGCCGCGTGGATTTCGGATTAGCAACAACTTTAACGAGTAATGTCGTGGATGATACCCTAGTTACTTCGCACACTATTAATCTAACCGGATTGACTCCGAACAAGAGGTATTATTACAAAATATCTTCTGAAAACGGTTCTTTTACTATCCGTCCGTCACCGATTCTGGTATTTAGAACTTCTAACTCCGGAACCTTTTTTGATGACTTTGGCGAATGACTCTAGATCCCTATTGGACTATCGTAGATCCGCTTGCGGATTGCACTGTTGATCAAGCCGCCGGGCAATTATTCTTTACGATTCCGTCCGGCACGGCGCACGGTTTAAGCACGGCTAACAAGAACGCGCCGAGAATACTTCGAAACTGCTCGGATACGGATTTTCAGATTGATGCTAAAGTTGATTCTGTTGAAAACGACAATTTAGAGGGTGCGGGAATTATCGTACAGACGGATTCAAACAATTTCGTTTCCGTCGGAGTCCGTTATGATGGGGGCTTTAGGCTTTACGCTTCCAGTTTTTCAGCCGGTACGGAAACGGTTCAGGTAAATAACGTTATTGCTTCGTTTACGCCAACCTGGATTCGGTTAACAAGAGTCGGAACTTCCTGGTCTTTTTACAGCTCCAGTGATGGAAGCACCTATAATCTGGAAGGTAGCTTCTCAGTATCCTTGGCGATTGCGCAAGAAGGGCTGTTTGCACAGACCGACGGGGGTAATCCGGCTTTTACAGCGCTATTCGATTTTTTCTCGGCAGATAACGTAGATCCCTACGTAATAGATGATATTATTGATGAAATCACTTTCGAGGATCAGTTTGAAGCGTATGTATCGCTTGACGCTTTGTTTGATGATACAATTACTTTCACGGATGTTTTTAGCGCGACTGCGATTGCGCCGCCCGCTACAGGGTCTGTGAAATATGTGTTCGTCGAATGGCGGACGGGCTAATTATTCTGGGGAGTGGAAGCATGGTTGATTCAAACGAAGATTCAGTTCCTTTAATTTATACAACAAAAGGGAATGTGCCGATAACGGATTTAGATTACAAGCACTTTTGGGAAGACGGTTTAACATTGTCTGTGCTCCCGGAGACGCGGGAAGGTAATATGTCGCTGGGCATAAAAAAAGGCGGCCAGATAACACATATTGAAGAGTATTGCGATAAACAAAGCGGTGAAGTAGTAAAACGTAACGTCGCCGTATACCTGTTTAACGGCATGAACGTAGCGTCGGAACAAGGGGAGCTTTAAAAGTTTTAGACGTTTTAGATGTTTTAAAAGTTTTTATCGTCGAGATGACGAAAAGGGTAATAGAAAATGGCTAATACTGCCGCGATTTCCACCAGCTTCAAAACGGAGCTGCTTAATGGGCACCATGCTTTCGGCACTGCGGTAGTTCGTGGAGCTACCACGGCGGACACGTATAAAGCCGCCCTGTTTTTAACAACCGCAACTCTAGGCGCTGGAACGACGGCGTACTCGGCTACCGGGGAAGTTTCCGGGACGAACTATACTGCTGGGGGCGTTACAGTCACTAATGGTACGGCGCCGACGAGTTCTGGCACGACTGCGTATTGGACTCCTTCGGCGGCCTTAGCTTGGACTACGGTCACTTTGAGTACCGCATTTGATGCCGTGCATTTGTATAATTCTACGCAGAGTAATAAATCGGTAGCGGTATTTACTTTTGGTAGTCAGACCGTAACGGCGGGCAATTTCACCCTGAATATGCCGACGAATGATTCTACAAACGCGCTTATCCGCCTAGCTTAAAAAGTTCGTGTTTTACTACGCGCTTCAATCGACCGTATTCAGATACCCCGGAGTAATTGATCCCGATTGCGCTCGGGTATTCGGATGGAAGTTTCGCCCTGATACGTGGCAAGCAAATCACGTTTATGAACTGCGCTCAGCATTTGGTTCTGATCTAGTCATTCCGGCAACCTACGCGGGTTTTTACCATAAAGTCAAGATCCCTGGGATGTCGGGTGCTTCTGAACCAACATGGGCTATTGAAACCGCCGATGAAACTCTGGAAACTACCGGGTTAACCTGGGAGGCCGTGCCCTATAATTTAATGCCCCTTTCGGTAAATGTGTCTGCCTCTTCCTGGGCAGCTACTGGATGCACGGTAGAGCAAGCTACTTTTACCGACACCGCAACGGCCTGCCGAATAACGGCTATCACAGCTACGGATGAAATAACACTCGTTAATACCGTAGGTTTTTCGAACGGTGATACCGATGATTTTACAGTGCGATTTGTGTTGAAAGACCGATGAGCGTTCTGGATATCCTCCGTAAGTTTATGATTATAATACTGCTGGCAATGCTTATTGGGTTATTTTACGAGATTTATCAAGGGATTCATTTTTTATTCCCGTCTCAAAGACCCATATTCTATGACGCTTGAAGAGTTTTTGGAAAAATTGAAAGCCCAAGGAGTTGATACCGGGATGGAAATAGATTTTATTGATTTTGATAGCACCAGAGATGGAAGTCTGGTTGAAGCGGATATCGATTTTGAGAACAATTCCTTTGCGGTATTCTAATGACTGAAGCTACCGATTTACACACTGGCGATAGATATCGGATACTCCATTTCGCGACGGATAAAACGAAATCAAAGTACGGCTTGAAAATGGTGGTTTACGCCCATGAAAATCGGTTGGATGAAGTTTTTACAATGCTTCTGAGTGAATTCGTTAGGTTATTCGATATAAATTGATGAGTAAGCCGAAGCATATAAAACTTTCCGGATTCAATAACAGGGCGGGAAAAACTTCGCTTCCGATATTTAAGAATGGAAGTCAACGTGCGCGAAACGCGGTGAATGTGCTGTTTGACGATGCTGATAACATTCGGTTTCCAAGATGGGGCCGGACTAAAATCTATTCTGGTAATACAAACTGGGTTTACCAAGCCCCGTTTTTAACACTCTTTGTAGAAGACGGGGATTTAAAATCACTGGCTTCCGATAATTCGGTGCGCACTTTATTGGCCGGGGTTGGCGATTCAAGAATGGCTTATACCTACGTAGGGAGCACGGTTTACTTTAGCAACAACGAAGTGCAGGGGAAAGTTCTGAACGGCGTTGTTTCTGAGTGGGGCGTGGATGTACCGCCTTTTCAACCTACAGCTACTGCAATCAGTTTAGGCGATATGTTTGCTGGGGTTTATCGGGTTGCTATTACCTGGGTAGGTAGCGACGGCACGGAGTCGGGCACTATCGCTGCAACGTCTGTAGTAGTAGCAGAGGGGGGCGGCATACAACTCGATGGATTCCCGACACCTCCAGACTATGTTACCAAGGTTGCGGTCTGGTTGAGTTCTGTTAACGGGGAAGATTTATACTTGTACGCGGAGTACCCGGCTTGGTTGGTTTCGATATCACTAACTATGCACGTTGGAACTATCGCTTTAGAGACGCAATTCGGATACCCCCCTAAACCGACGAGTATTATCCAGGCGCATTATGGACGAATCTATTACGCGGTCGGTAACAGGCTGTATTGGACTTCGACTCGGCGATACGGATTGCAAATGCCGGGCGATTATTGGACTTTGGATAGCGCGGTTCAGACTATTCTTTCAGCTCCGTCAGTAAATACACTCTATGTAGGAACTGAAAAGCACATTTATCGCTACGATAACATTGATTCTTTGGATGGAAGTCCGCCAATTAAAACGGAAATTCAGGATTCCGGAAGCGTGAAATACACTGAGGCGTATCACCCGAATGGGGATGAGGCGTTTATGCTTTGCCGAGATCGTGGATTGTTGCGAGTAACATCAGAAGGGATGGCTGAGCTGACTTACAACGATTTGGCTATGGAATTGTTT
>Ga0180081_1000003_pt1 | contig 22825 bp, 40 predicted proteins | sample EasRiv590_16_10D_FD_123011 | JGI IMG/M metagenome (GOLD analysis project Ga0180081, IMG submission 123011) | Soil microbial communities from meander-bound floodplain in the East River, Colorado, USA - East River metaG ERMLT590_16_10D | ecosystem: Environmental > Terrestrial > Soil > Floodplain ... | reverse complement strand
GTATCGTTTGGCGCCGCGGGATTCTTAGGCTTGAGCAGAAGGTAACCCATGAAGGCAATCTCGGCCCACAAGTAAGCCTTCATCAAACCGGATGCCTTCACCCCGGCACCTTCAGCGCCGAGGGTTTGCGATGCGCAAGCAGCTCCCAGGTGAGTGGACCTATGAAACCGTCAGGCGTGAGCCCGTGAGCACTCTGGAGAAGTTTCACGTAGTTGGCGAATGATAGGGTGAAAATCCCATTGGCGATGTCGGCGCCCGCCAGGAGCTGCGCCAGCGTAACGGCCGTGCCCCTAGCGCCTATTTTTAGGACGGGCAGATCGAATCGTCCCCCAGAAGATTGCCACGGTAGCCCCAAGGACGGCGAGGGATGCAACGGCTCCGCCGGAGCTAAAGGGCCGGGTGCGGTCACCTCGATAGGTGGGCGGGTCTTGGCGCTGGCTATGCGCGAGAGCGTCGTCTGCCACACATCGCCGACCGTGAAGAAGCATCGCTTAGAACGGTCGAAACCTTTGTTCTGGTCGTAGATGGCGCTCATCTTGAGCCCTGCCAAGAGCGTGGCATCGTTCGCGCGCCCGAGCACCATCTCCTGCTCGCGCCCAACGAACGCCGGCATGAAGACCGCCATGTAGTAGTCACCTGGGAAGTCGCGACGGATACGTCCACCAACAGATTCAAAGAATCGTTCGACGTACTGGAGCTGCTCAACGGCGGTCATGGCACGTAGAGCTGGGATGCTCGTACCAAGGCCCTTGGCGGTCGTGGGCATGAACTGGATAAGACCCGTAGCCCTCAGGTCAGCGTTCGGGTTCTGAGGGTTCTGTATCGACGGGTCGAACGTGCCTGCCGTCTCGATTGACATGACGCTGAGAATGCTGTCCGGGTCAAGGTTCAGCCGCTCCGCCATCTTCAGCAGCTCGATGCCGAAGTGAGGCTCCAGCGCCATGCGCTTCTTGAGCCCGGGGAAGTCCAGGAAACTCGTCACGGAGTTTCATCCGGATTGATGGGGTCGTAGCTGGCGAAGCGCTGAGCTCCCGATGGCCTCGTGCGAATGATGAGCGTCGTAGCCGTAGTTCCGTCTGTCGAGGTCCAGGCGGACCCGTCAGGTTTCGTCAGGGACTGGCGACCACTAGCGCCAACAGTAACAGCGTTCAGGGTTTGCTTGCTCATGCGACAGGTTCTCCAGGAGGTTGAGATTGCCCAGGGCCCTCGCCCGGGATGTGTAGCTCGAAGTGGCCATAGTCTTTGAGGTTGGTGAAGCGCCCGCCCCACGTAAGCCCTAGCTCTTCACCGTATTCGCCGATGGTATTCCATAGAGCGGCGTTGTTGGGCCACGTTGGCTTGCCGTTGCCGTCGAGGATGGCAACATCGAAAGCCAGACCATACTCGTGATAGCTCGAACCTGGCCGAGCGTTTGTGACGATGGCTCCTGGCGTAGTTCGACCCTGAGAGTACAGACGCGCTTGTTCGGCGGACGAACGGAACGACTGCACGATGACGAGCGGCACCGGGGAACCGAATAGCAGCTGGCGCGCCAGGTCTGAAACCGGAGCTCGGAGAATCTTCAGGTGAGCTTCGTTGGTGTTTGGACGTTTCATGGAGGGCTCTGGTTGGGACTTTTCACGCTTCAGTATCAAGAGCGCTACCACACCTCCTAGGTAGGCAACGGCGCGGAGACTCACTTAGAGCATCCGTTCAGCACTGCGGCGCAGTAGTCGTCGACTCCTGGCTCGCGCTGGATGCTCTTGTCACTCTGGAGGATGAGGCATGCGGCACGCGCTGAGTCGAGCGCGGTTTGAATGGCGAGATCGCGTCGTTGTTCCGCGGTTGTCGTTGAGCACGCGCCAAGAGCCAGCAGCAAATAAACCAGCGAAGCACGGCTCACTGTTCCCCCGATTTACCGAGCGTGAGGCCAAGACCTCCTAGACCGGCGCCTAGGGTGCGAATCAGCTCGGAGTACTGGGGGACGAAGAAACTTGCGACGAGTGAGAGTAGCCCGAGCGCGAACGAAACGTTTCGAGCTGTATTTTTGGAGACGGGACCTGTGGGGATTCGAATCATGGATGTTTCCTTCCTATCTACGAACGAACGAACATGCTGACGCCCTTGTGCTTGCCGACCGGCTTCAGGCCGCTATCGGCCGAGTGGAAATGCTCTTCGAGTGCTGCCGCAAATCCGCGGCCGTCTGCCGAATCGAAGAACGAAATGGACCCCATCGGCAGTGTGAGGAAGCTTGCCGCGCGCGCCAGCACGTCACGCGGAATTTCCGAGGTCTTTGCTCGACGGTATTCCACCGCAAGCTTTTGAGCGTCCGTCAGGCTGACCGGGATGGTTGGTTTCACGATGGTGGGCTCCACGTTTGGAACTGGAAGAGGAATGGGAACGGGCTTTGGAGTGACGGCGGGAGACGCCTGAGCTTCGCCCTTGCGCGTCAGGAGGTAGAAAAATCCGAGGCCTGCAAGCGCCCAGCCGAGGCCCCCGAAAGCCATGCCCTTCGAAGGCTTGGGGACGCGGATGTGAAAGATCCCACTCTGCCGATTGGCTGCCGGGTAGAGGGAGGGGCGGAGGGAAGAAGGAGCGATCAGCTTGTCAGCGGTCAGCTTTCTAGCGTGCGGCTTTGCCCGTGGCTTGGAGGGTGCCTTTGCTCGGGGAATCGCAGCCTTCTTCGCCCTCGGCTTGGCCTTCGCCCTCGGCTTGGCCTTCGTCCGCGGCTTGGCCTTCGCACGGGCCTTGGGATTGGCCGCGCGGTGACGCGGGGTAACTTTGCGGGCGGTAGCTGCCATGGGTCAGTTTTTCGGCGTTGGGGGAGGGTCGGGATCGGTCACGACGGGTTCGTCCTCGAGCACTGCCGGCGCAGGCTTCTTCCTCGGGATGAGGAAGAGGGTAGGCAGAGAGAGTACCGTTGACCAGAAGAGGAATTTGCTCCAGCTCATGACCTACTCCTCCCAGTGTCGAACATCAGCCGTCGAGCTCGGCGTAGATGGTCACAGAGAAAACGTTGGCCGAGGTATTGGCGAGGCCGACCAGACGGGAGTTAGCTGTCACTGGTAGGTACAGCGCTCCGCTATCGCTGCGATTGCCGAGAACAGTGCCCGTGCTAAAGGCGCCTACACCGGGGCCTGACGAGGTGAAGAAGATCGTGGTGGCATCGTAGAGAAATTGCTGCGACGTGGTGGGTATGACCACGAGACGCTTGGCAAACGCTGGGATATCCCATCGAGTATTTGAAATGGCGCCAATCGACTCAGCTTCGGTGATGGTGTAGATCGGAGGCTCGTTACCTCCCCTAGTGCCTCGGCTCAGTTGCACGCCCACGCTGAGCCCAGCCCCTTCGGTCAGGATGTCGACGCCCTCAAAAATAGCTTCAACGTTGACAGCGTTCAACGGCAAGCTGATTTGCGTTCCGTTGAGCCAGTCGCACTCGTAAACCTGAGTAGAGCCCCCGGCGCCGAAGTTGATGCGGGCTTTGATGGAAAAGCCGTTGTAGTCGGCGAAGGTATTTTTGAGGAACAGACTGATCGTCCATACCTCAGGAGCACCCCATTCATCGAGTTTCAGGATGGTTTGGGTTTGACGTCGGTCCGGGCCATACTTCGCCTCGTAACCAAGCTGGTTGTACCCGCTCCACAGACCCTCCCGAGGGATGGTCGACACCACCTGAGGAATTCCACGCGGCGAGTGAGGGAGGACGGGAGGGTTTCGGGTCTGGCGAATCATGGGAGGGTCCTCGAAGGTTTGTGGAGGTTCGCAGCCGGTCAGGGCTAGGAGGAAGGCGAGCAGGGGGAAGAGGTAGAGCATGCCCCCAAGGATAGCGAGTCTGAGGCGAACGGTCCACATAAAAAGTAATGAGGACCGTTTCCTCGAGTTCGAGGCATGTGAACTTGGCTAGACAGGAGGCCTCTCTCCCTCGAAGTCCTCCCTCATCATGGCGATGAGGGTGGGCAGTCCCTTGCTCTGCTTGAACGTGTACCGCTTGGTAGCGGCGTCTTTGGTGAAGCTCGCTACCGTCTTGTCGCCCCTCCGGCTCATCACGACCACGAGCCCCGCGTCCGGGAAGACTTCAGCGTCCCACGTTTCACCGGAGCGCGGGCCCAAGACGACCATCTTGTTGAGGGTCGTCTTGGGCTTGGCCTTGGAGGCCACGACGAAGCCGAAGCCGGCGATAGCGAGGAGGGGCCACAGCATCTCAGCAGAACTTCCGTAGGCTGACTGGGACGTGCTTGCTCCGGCACACGCGCTTCATGATGGTGGCAGCGGTGATCGTGATCTTCTTGGCAACCTTGGCGCGCGTCTTCTTGGAGGTCTTCTTGGAGCGCTTCTTGTGTCCCGCCGTACGGCGGGATGCAGTCTTCTTTTTGGCCATCAGGAGATCTTTCGGTGTTCGGTTACGGCGCTGGGAACATCGAACACCTTGGGTGCCTGGTTCCAGCTCACCGCCACATAGTAATCTGCGTTGCCGTCAAGGGGAAATCCCTTCGGCTTTTCCTCGGAAACTTGCACGTTCGTGAACCCACGTGCCTCGAGTTTTGCCTTCAGTAGCGAAGCGGAGACGAGCGCGCCCAAAAGAAAAGGGACGTCCACCGTGGCGGCGTAACGTCCCTTTTGGACCAGCTCCTGGCCGGGCGCGAGTGCCAGAGCTACGCCGCTTTTGGGCGAACACCGTACGCGATCATAGCTTGCGCCTTGATGGTAGGGTCAACGCCAGGCGGAGACGTGATTTCGACGCGCGATCCGATGTCGCTGCCCGTCTGCTGGAATCGCACGATGCGCGATCCGGAGGTGGTGAAGATGTCGACCATCTTCGTGCCGTCCGCGAACACGCTGACCGTCTGCGCTTGGAACTTCGTTCCGTTGGGGCTCGTGACGACGGGCCCTGGGGTAGCGCTGGTTGCGTTGCCCTTGCTGCCGGGGATGCCCGGGTTGAGCTTCTTGTACAGGAGGTAGGCAGCGCCGAGGACGGCGCCGAAGAGGAGAGGGGATGCCATGGTGGAGAGTGCTTTCAGAACGAAGGTTTCGAGCAGGCCAGAGATTTAGCGCAGATGAGCGGGCTTCATCGTGGGATTGCTACACATGCCGACGCTGCCGAAGTCGTCGGAGTAGTCGGCCCCGAAGCAGCCGCCGATGTAGTCGTGCACGCCGGACACCGCGGCGAAGTTACCGCGAAGTACCTTGCCTCCACGTAGGATTACGCTCTTGTCGCCGCCGCTCTTCTCGACGTAACGGCCAGGGATGATGCGTCCCGACTTCGACACGAGCAGGGCCGGGAACCCGTTCAGATTGGAGGATACCGGGGCCTTACCCTTGAGCTTGGGCATGTTGGCCGCGGTGCTCTTGCGAATAGAGCTCAGGCTCTTTCTATTGTTGTGCGCCAGGGTGACGATGCGTGCCATTTTGGATGCCTCAACATCGCCTGTCTTGGATTTTGATGCGATAACCTTCAGCACCTTCTTGGCATGGTCAGCGCGGTCCTTTGCGATCTTCATTGCCTGAGCCAAGGGATTCATTCCCGAGGGGATTCTGACCTTGTTGGCGATGGCGCTCGAAATAGTGGACCCCGCCCACTTGTTCAACTCTCCCTTGAGTTTCTTGGCCGTGGCCGGTGATGTCGCCTTATTTACGATCTTCTTTGCAGTGTCGACGGCTCCCTTTGCCTGTTCGATAGCTGAGAGCGTAGCGTTAGCCGCAGCGTATGCTGCAAGCGCCGGCACTCCCACGGCAGGAAATGCAACTGCGGTAGCAGCAATAATACCTCCCGTGATTTTGCTCTTCACGACGCTTTTGACGGCAGACCCTACTTGACTAATGAGCTTGGATTTTCCAACCTTGTTCACCATATTGGCAGCGCTCTTGGCAACGCTACTGAAGGGCTTGGTGACACTGTCGAAGAAACCTCCAACGAGCGCATCATCGTATCCCATGAGAGCTGAATGAACGTCTTCCCCCGACACCTTCTGCTTGCTCATCATGTTGTGCGCCCTGACGACACCCTTCACGATGGTCCTCAGGTCAACGGACATGCGGAACACTTCAGGGTTGCCGGCGATGCAGCTGTACGTAACGACATGCAGCAGGTTGCCTTCGCGGTAGAAGTGCGACTTCATCCAGAAGCCTTCGGGGGATAGGGAGTAGTCAGACATGGGAGGGGAATCCTTTGGGTTCTAGGTTCTGGGGTTTTTGGGACTAGGTCCGCGCTACGCCGGCATACTTCCGACGATGCCAGCCTGGCCGCGCTCACGGCTCGCTGCTGCTCGGAGCTTGTTGGCAATACCAGGACGCCCAGCGTTCTCGTGAGCGTCGGCCATCTCTTGCAAGGTAGCGCGGTAGGCGTTGACGTTCTTGGCAGTAGCAGACACGGGCCAGTAGAAGACGTAGGGAATATCCCCCACGTACTTCGCCATTTTGAGCACCGTGCCGGGGCCGGTCTTGCCATCAGCCGTCAAGCCCTCAGCACGCTGGAACGATGTCACGAGCCCCTTGTCTTCCTTGCCCTTGGCTTTCCTCACGTCGTTGCCGTTGGTGACAACGATGTTGCGCAAGCTGTTGGCCACGTTGAACGCGCGGCGAGCTTCCTGAGTATCGGGCACCTCGGGCGCGGGGCCCTTCGCCGTTACGGTCATGGGGAAGGTCGCCGATGGCTGTACGGACGTAGGGTCCGATACGATGGGCGCCGGAAGCGTTGACACCGGAGGAAGTCCGGGGCTCCTCAGAACCTCATCCGTCTTTTTCAACGTATCGGCCAAGACCATAGCAGCCTGAGTCTGCTGAATCGCTTGGCTCAGCATCTCGATCAGGAGGTCACGTTGAGGACTCGTGGGCATGGCACGCACAGCATCCAGAATTTTCTGGAGCTTTGCCGGATCTCTTTCGAGATTGACCTGCCGGTTGATCTGATCGACCGTGGACTGCGGGATGCCCGGAAGCTGGATTTGCTTGTCCTTCGGAGGGCTCGGCACCTTGGCAGCAGCTCTCTGAATGAACTGGCGAAAGCCGTTCGCAGCGTCGGGGAATCCTGCCATTTCGATCTGAGCCGCAACGGTAGTGGCGCGCTGCACCGCTTCGGCCGTCACAGGGCCTGATACGGTACCGTCATCGTTCACAGTCAGATCCCGGAGCGACTTCATCATGAGGTCAGCCATAGCGTCGGGAAGTACGATGGGGAGTGGACCGGTGACGCGCTTGGTGCTGACGCCAGGAGCCACGCCACCGCGGCCGTCGCTCAGGCTACCAGGGGTGCCAGGGGGCGCACCGCTCGGCAACGCCGGAACTCCACCCGCGGCCGGCGACTTCTTTGCAGCAAATAGAGCGAGGCCGCCAAGAGCAGCCAAAACGAGTGCGGGTCCCATAGCCATAACGATTCTCCTTTGACGGTTTATGTTCGGTCGAACATTGGCCAGTCTTGCCTGATGGTAGTCACAAACCGGCATGCACGCGGGCAGCAGCGCCGCCCATGCCCAGAACTTTGCACGGGTCCTCGTAGAATCCGCGAGAGTCCTGGAAAAACTGATGTCCGTCGGCGCGATTGATGTTCGAGCGCCTCACCACAACGTGATAGAGCCGCTTGCCGTTCGGTAGGCCCTTCCACTTTACCATGACGTCGGCTCGTGGGTCCTCGCGGCTGAAGACAAGCTCAGCGACGCGAATAGGTGCCAGGTCGTCACAGTCGCCCCACTTGCGCGAATATACCACCGGGATGCAATCGAAGTGCTCCAGATCCCAGCTCTGAGGCTCTTCCCTGTAGTGCACTCCAGCTCGATACAGCGGCGGGATGAGAGGTATCTTCCCGCCGCTCTTTCGATTAGCTGCCAGGTTGATCTTGAGCAGCGCCAAGTTGACAGTTGCCGTAGCTTGCAGAATGGAACGAACGGCGCTGCCCAACGCTAGCGACTTCATCCACACCGGCACCACGCCAAGGTCAACAATCAGCTGCATCAGGAACTCCTTGAAAGCCGAGCCCTCAACCGAGCATCACCATGGGGTGTGATGTTCGCGTTGGAGGCTCCGAGGTTACGACTTCGCGATCGTGCCGATGGCGGCAGCCGTGAATTCCAGATCGTCCGTGGTGCCCTTGTTGCGCACCAAGATCGAAATCTGGTTTCCGACTTCCGCCGTATCGAACGTCACGTTGGTGTCGATGGACACCTCGCTGAATACGGCCGCCGGTACTTCGACCGACTGCGCGAACTGCGATTGGTTGCCGACCTTGATGTCCTGGACGCCGAAGTCGAAACAGATGTCCGACGGGATGACCAGACGCTCGGGGCGAAACAGGTTCTGCGGGGCGGCCGGGATGGTCGCTGCATCGCCCGAATCGACCTCGGTCGGCACGAAGCCGAGAGGGTACCGGCGACGGTTCTTCAAGTCGTTCTTGATGACCGCGCCAGCGTTGCGCATCGCCACCTGGCGGAGCGCTGCCTGCGCACGCGGGTTGCCCCGCTTCGCAGCACCGATCAGCTCAGCGCCGATGATTTCCGAGCTGCCATCGCCGGAGACCGACAAGGCCTCCAGAATGTCGCTGTCATCAGCGCCGAACATGAGGTCCGCGCCGACAATGTCGTAATCCGCACCAATTGAACCAAAGTTCATGATGTTTTGTCCTTGCAAATGCCCGGCATGATTGCCGGGGAATCCTGATACGCGAACGTAGTCCTCGGCCATGTAGGTGGCGGGATACTGGTCCGCGAGTGCCGCTCCTTCGTCTGACTCCGGGTGGAGGGCTTGCTCCATCAACCGGGCATCCAGCGGCGTGTAGTGTCCGGTATGACCTCCAATGGTCATGCGGCGCACATGAGCGAGTCGAAGCGCGTTGTCGATACTTCCCACGTTCGCTCTCTCTTTCTCTTCGGGGTCCTTCGCTCGAAACGTCTCGGTCATCCAAAGCCCTGCGAGGCTGGACACTGCGACTTGAAAGAGGAAAGGGATGGGCATGATGAGAGGGCTTCAGACTTCAGGCTTCAGGCTGCAGGCGGAAGCGCGAAGCCTGCCGCCTGCCGCCTGATGCCTCTTCTCTCAGAGCCCGCCGCTCAGCGCGTCGCCGAGCGCACCGGCAACTATGTTCACCTTGCCGGTTTTGCCAAACTCGCGACCGATGGTGAATGCGTACGCAGCCGAGATGCCGAGACCCGCGTTGAAAAAGTCGTCCGAGTACTTGCCGAACGCCTTGAACGTAGCGCCGCCGATGAGCGCCACGCCGAGCAGCATTTGTGCGTCGAGGTCCGTACCGGGCACGACGAACTTTTGACCGCTCGCTTCGAGCTTGCCGCGGATAGCGCCAATGACAGCAGCAGCGCCGATGCCCTCAGCAGCAGCGAGGCCCTTTTCCTTGGCTCGCTTCTCCAGCTCCTTGCTCTTGCTCTTGGCGTTCTCTTGCTTTGCCAGCATGCTCTCGACTTTTGCGATTTCGGTGTTGCTCATAAACGGCATTGGGTCTTCCTCTCGGGCTCGGAGCGTCAGCACCGAGCGCTATGAACCCTTCTTTTGACGGAACATGACGGCATCGGTCAAGCTGGTTTTTGGAAGTCAAGTCCTAGTTTCTGGCGTTAGTTTCTGCCGCCCAGTCATGGCAAAGTTGCAATTACTGAAGAGGGGCGGCACCATATGAACCATGAAAATCATTCGTTTGAGGGGTTCTGACTACACCGAGTACATGAAGAACATTGGCAACGCGCGGCACAAGCTCAACAAAAGTTTGTGGGATGAGTTTGGACAGGTCCGAATCACCAACCCAAGCGGACGCTTCATCGGCATCGTGAGGCAGGACCCCGGGGAGGCACCTAGCAGTGACGGCATCGACGACATCGAAAGCGAAGTCAGCGACGGCGTTATGGAGGCTCAAGCCGACAACATCAAACGCATGAAAAATTCTGGGCACATCACGCGAGCTCCAAGCCCGCGTAGCTGCAAGTGCAAAGACTGGCCCTGGGACGATCGCGAGCTGGACACGAAGAACAAACCGGTATCTCACCATCCCAAGTGCGCCTTCAAGCGCATGTACGAACGCGACAAGGGACACAAGATTGTGCAAGTCGTCGCGGGCCCCACACTCGAGCCTACGATTCACAAGGCCGGTAAAGTTACCAACCCGGCAATCAATCGCGCCCGGCTGCAGGGGAAGCCGAAGAGCGCCGACAAGCTACGCGAGAAGATTACAAAGGTGCCGATGCCCGAAAGGTGCCCCAAGTGTAAGGACTTTACGAAGTCCAAGAAAATGGAACAGGACCAGCACCATCCAACCTGCGAGTACTTCAAGAAGTACAAGGCAATCTCTCACGCACGTGCAGCTATCGGCAAGCCCATGCCCAAGCCAGAACCTCTCGATCTGCCCGTGATGCTCTTGAGCCTCGATACGATGGTTGTCGTGCGCGAAGCTGAACCAGACGAAATCGCCGAGGGTCGTCGCCGCTTGCGAGATGAGGGCACGGCGTTCGCCGAAGTAGACGGCGAGCACTACCTCTGCATGCACGAAGATGGTACGACGTTGGAACCTGCAGAGGGGGAACAAGTTCAAGGGGCCCTCGAGAGCGAGAACGAGAGCGAAAGCGAAAGCGAGAACGAGAGCGAAAGCGAAAGCGATCGTTCTGACACCGCTGAGCAAGCGAGCGCCTAATGGCGCGTGTTGAAGTCCCCTACAGCAAGCTCGTCCCTACGGAGCACCAAGCCCGCAAGAAGTACCTCCACTTGGATGAGCTGGCTCTCTCTATCGCCAACCACGGATTGCTCCAGAACCTCGTGGGACGTGAGAAGCCTGACGGTACGGTAGAGGTCATCGCAGGGGAGCGGCGGCGACGTGCCATCGGGCTCTTGCTCCTTCCGCTGCCCGAGCAGTTGAAGGAACACGGGAAGGTGCTCGGCAACTGGCTGGGAGGAGGCGCTGAAAAATCGGGATGCCCTAACGGGGGCATCCCGGTCTTCATCATGCCCAAGACTGCCGACGCTGCTGCAGCTCACCTCATCGAAAATATCCAGCGAGAGGACCTATGGCCCTGGGAGAAAGGAAGGGAGCTGGTATCATGGAGCGAGGCTGGCTACACCCAAGAGTGGATCGCCGACCGCGTCAACCTACCACGTAGCGAGGTTGGCAGACTGCTGCACCTCGGAGCTCACCTCTCGCCTAAGGTTACCGAAGCCATCGAGAAAACGGGTGACCGTACTCTGATTGGAAAGAAGCTGCTGCTGCGCATCGCGCGCCTCTACGACCCTGTCATGCAGGAGCCTCTGCACGAAAAGCAAGTCGAAGAGTTTGAAACAATTCTAGGTTCCAAGCGCAGTCTCGAACCCTCAAAGGATAAACACCCCCGCTTCAAGGTCTACGACCGTGCCAAGCGCCTAGGGCAGTGCAAGGTACCGGGGCATGCCAAGCCCTACGTGCGAGCCATCTACGAGTACCTCTTCAGCAACGAAACCTACGTAAGAGCCCCTGACTTCAACTGGAAATAAACGTAATGAATAATCTCTGGGAAATCTCATCATAGTCCACCCCTGAAGGGGACACCTTGACTGTTGAACAGCGCAACCTACTGAAGCTAGAATCCTCGCTCAATGAGTCGCCTGCGAAGCATTCCCGATGCGGTGATTCGATCATCGTGATCCATCTAGGGCCTGACCAGACCCCCGAGGTAGCGCGCATCCTGCGCAGCCAGTGGCCCACGGTGACGGCGCTCAACTATGCCCAAGAGCGTGAGTTTCACGTGAGGCTTCGCCGGCACTCCGTGACGGGTGTCTTTCTCGTGTACGCCTCGGTCGGCATCAGCTCGAAGAACAAGGGCCGCAAGAGCATCTTCGGCGACATCATCCAACGCGGGAGGATTGCCAAGACTCCCGATCAAATCAAAGCCGGCATCGAAGAGATTCGAGCCGAGCTAGGAATCCCGCCGTTCGGCGGGACAAGCCTGCCGTTCGGCGGGACGATCCCGCCGTTCGGCGGGACGAGTCTCTTGGGGGTAAAATGACCTCGGGGTGTTACCTCATTCACTTCTCGGTTCCGGTTCGCGGTAAGCGACACTACGTAGGGTATTCGACTGATGTAGGCGCCCGGTTCAACCGTCACCTTGCTGGTGAGGGCTCTGAGCTGACGAGTGATGCCGTTTCGTAACTGTATTCCATTTGGGCTGGTCCGAATCTGGGATGGCGCTACGCCAGACTTCGAAAAGCAACTCAAGAAAAACAAAAACATGAAACGTTTCTGCATCGTATGTCGGGAGGCGGCGGACCACTTGTCCCGCCGAACGGCGGGATGAGCCATAGCCACCAAACCACCAACCTCCACAACTCCTACACCTACCACAAGCTCACGGAAAAACAGGACCGAGCGTGGCGTCTACCGGGGCCTCTCGGCGTGGACGTGAGGCGGAAGATGGCGGCTCAGCTGGCTCGCATGTATCCGCAGAACGGTTGCGCCGTGTGTTCGGCCACCATGAAGCTCATCGCGCACGTGACCCCACGCGCCGAGCTGCGCCTGCTCACGGCCCCCTTCAAGGTCATCCCCATCAGCGCCATCGCCAACAAGCCCACGGTCAATGACTGCCCGTGTCTGGAGTTTTGGGACCCTGAGGTCAAGGGGCCTTGGAGAAAGCGCAGCGATGGCGAACGTTCCCGACACGGAGGACACCATCCGATGTGCCAATACAAGCCATCAGCGGCTCTGGTTCACGCTGAGCTGTTCCGAGCGAAGAATGGTGGGGTGGTGCTCGAGACGAACAAGGCGGGCATCGTAGAGGCCCGACGGGACCGTGGACGAAAGGTCCGCGTCCGACCGGACCTCATGCTTCAGGTTGAGAGGAAGATCGTAGGGGGCTAGGCACTCAGCGCGAGCCTCCGCCACTCGCGCTCTCTGTCGTACTGGTACAGGGCCTGATATTTCTTGAAGTACCCGGCACCTTGGTAGCCGGCGCTCCAAGGGCGCACGCCCTTGAACCAGCAGTAGGACCGGTAACAGAGCGCCTGGCTCATCGTACCAGCGTCAGAATAGGCGAAGCCGGCGCCCCGCCACTGAACTGCTTCTCGGTGACTTGCATCACCATCTCTTCGATCTCATCCCGGCTGAGACCTCGCTGCTTCAGCACGTTCACAGCAAGGCCGATGAGCGGCACGGCCAGCATGCCGTAGTCGACCTCGCCCGTCACCTCCGGGGCTAGCTTGTTCAGCTCGGCTGCTAGCTTACCGGCGAACGACTTGAGTAGTTGCTGCTGTCTTGGGGACTTGGCTTCGAGCTTGGGCATTTCAATATTTTCCTTCAGTGTGCCGATGTCGGCCATCTCGGCGGCAGCCTGTTCGAGCGTGAGGGGCCTGCGGTCGCGGGCCTGACGCTCGGCTTTGGTTGGGCATTGCGGCGCTTTCACCCGAACATCTCCACGTAAACGGACACGCGCACCGCGGAGCCTCCATCGTCCGTGAGCCGGAGCGAGATGGTGACGCTCATTTCCTCTTCTCCAATTCATCAGCTAATTGCTGCCAATCGTATTTGGACCAGTCGCGTTTTCCCAACGACCGAAGCGCATCGACCAGTTTACCTGTCGTCAGCACGTCATCGTGGCCAGCGGGGATCACGCAGCTCGGGTCGGCAGGGTGTGGCTGAGGCGGGCGAACGTGTACGCATGAGGGGGTAGGTGGAGAGGCTGGCGGGAGCTCGGCTCGGGAACGGGAGGCATCAAGTGCCATCACGCGCTCTTCGTGTTCCGCCAAGTCTACAGCCAGCGATTTCACCGGCTTGTGGCGCGAATGGTTACACGCGGCGCCTCCCGGAGTGTCAGTCAGCGGCAGTTGTCCCGGTTCATTAGATCCCGAGCAATCGTTGCCGTGAAACGTGGCCCTGGGGCAACGCTTGTTGCCGCACTTCGAACAGGCTCTCTCTGCCTGCTCGCACCGGTCGACGTAGCTCAGCAGCGCGCGCCCAAAGGCGTCGCCAATCGTCGCCACCGCGGCCCAGTTGCGCACGTCGCGATGTGTCGGGCCTCCGTTCAGACCAGTCATGTCGTAGCCGTCATCATCGCCGCCGCCCATGCCACCGTGGTGCCAGGCTTCCGATGGGGGCGCTGGGGTAGTGGCATCAACTGCCTGGACATCGCACCACAGGTCAGCGAGCTGGCGCTCCACCTTTGCTAGGGTCTCGCTCAGGCTTGTGAGTTCCGCAGCCAGCGACTTGTTAGCCGCCACCAGCGCCGCTAGCTCCGCCTCGGCGGAGGCCACCAGCGCCTCGGCAGCATCAGCTCGATTGATTTCTATCATCATGCCGTTCTGAGCGATGTTACGGGCATCAGCAAGCGAGCGATTGGCGTCCATTAGCGCTTCATTGGCTTGGATGTGATCGGCTAGTTTAGTTTTTAGTGCCCCTCTGACTAATGCGGACACACATTCATTGTTCATTTTAGATTCTATCCCTTGATTCAGTAAAGAGGTGCCCTCAACCGTGACTCTGCCATTTTCTGAGCCCTCTCAGAAATGTCAGTACCGGCAAACCTCCTGCCGCAATTCAGCGCTGCAACGCCTACCGAGCCGGAACCCATGAAGGGGTCGATGATCAGATCGCCGGGGATGCTGCTTTGCCGGATTAACACACGCGAAACTTCCGACGGCTTCTCGGTAGGGAATCCATTACGGATTCGCTTCTGCGTGATGACGTCGGCGATGTCGAGATTCGCGAGCTTTCTTTTCCCCTTCTCGAAGAAGAGAATGAATTCGTACCGTGCTCGATAGTGGTATCCCATACCGATAGCTACCTTGTCCCAGACGATCGGTTTCCAGAACCGGAAACCCGCGGCTTCTGCCATCGGCTTGACGATGAACATCGTCTCTTGGTCACTGTACATGTAGAAGTGCGTGTTGCGCTTCAGCACACGGTAGAGTTCCGCGAACAGCTCAGGGAATCTGCTGTTTGGGAAGATGTTGAACCACTCGTTGCTTGAGCCTCCACTCACTTTGAGCCGGGTTGTGGTTCCCTTGGCGCGGTGCTTCTCGAGCGATTCGTAGGCCGGATCTGTAACTACCAGATCGACGCTCTCCGGCTCGAAGCATCGCAACCACGTTACAGCATCTTCTCCCGATACCAGGGGTACTTTCAAGGGATTCACCTTGGTAGCATTTTCCACGATGGGCTCCGGCTTCTGGCCATCAGCAAAAGCAAGTCGCGGAACGGGATTGGGGTTGAAAGGTTTTCGCGAGCTGTGAGCCGCGTTGCGTTGATGCGAGGGGCTACTGTGGCGCGCATGGATGACCGCTCAGCAGCGCTGTGAAACCCGTAGTCGAGACGGCTTCTGGGGCCAGGTATCGACCAGTTCAGATCTGGAAGATCTACGCCTACCGCATACAGCCACGTGAGTTTTCGCGCCCGGTGTCCGTAGTTGCCTTGCGCGACGCAACAGACGTGACCCCAACCGTCGCCAGCATCGGTCCAGTCATCGCGCCAGGCCGGCCGCAGAATCCCATGGTGGGCGAATGCATGGATCGCTTCAGGGTGTTCCAGCACACCTCCGCACCGCCGCACCGAAGCTAGCGCGCTAGCGAAGCAGCCGTCATCGTCGCCAAGAATGCGACGCTGGCGAGCGCTCGGACCTCCGTGCCAGTAGCGGCCCCAACGTTCGCACGGCGGGTGAGCTACGACCGGAGCATCGCCGCCGTAGAAGCGCGCATCGCGCACCACATCCCAAGGGTCCACGCCGGGGATGTAGTACACACCTCCGTGTGTGACGAAAAGTGCGGCAACATCAGGCACTGCAGGGTCAATCATCGTCCTCAGAGGATTGGCGGGATTCTAGCAGCGACAGCTTTTCGCGCAGTGCGGCCGCCTCCTCCAAGGTGCTCTTGGCATTGTCGAGGTCACCGGCCGCCTTGTACGTGGCAGCAGCTCGCTCGATGGTATCGGCGACGAGGTTCCAGCAAGCGGGCTCTTCGGCAGCCAACTCCTTGTAGAGCTCGATGGCTTTGGTGAAGCTGGCGATGGCGCCAGGCAAATCACTCTGCTGGCGCGAGATGTCGGCCTGCTCAATGTAGATGTGGGCGAGACGGATTTTCTGATGGCTCATGGGTTCCTTGGTCTATTCACCGGCAAGCATCCGGGAAATTCTTCACACACGCGGCGGCGTACGCTCGCTGACATGCCATCGTAGGCACCATCGCGCGTTGCCTTCTTGCCACAGCCGCACAGATCCGCGTTCTCGCGCGTCGGACACCAGTGCTCCGGCGGCCTCATCTTGGCGATGCCATAGGCCAGGCAGACCAAGCAATCCTTCTGGTCCACCTTCTGAAAGCTCGTGACGAACTTCAGCAATACCGGGTCACGCTCGACGCCGGAAAGCGTCGTGGTCAGCGCGTCGCGAACCGCGGGAATCATGAGAGCACCACGCCCTAGAATCGACAGCCAGCTGGGGCTCGTCATCCCGGGCACCGTTCGGCGTTGCGCGATGGAAAACACTTCTTACATAGCTCGCCCTGTACGCCTGCTTCGAATCCCTGCATGCGAGCTACGGTCTGCATCGCAGTGAGGAGCGTTGTCCCCATGGGGTAGTCGCCCAGGAGCACGATGTAGAATCCAGCAGGGATGTGCCCCATGCACGGCGACTTTAGCCACATGTGGGCTGTGCTGTTGGCCTCGTGCCACTTGCCTAGGGTAAAAACGTATCGACTGGTCATGATCGCATCATCCTCGTAAACAGCATCCGTTAGGATAGCGTTCATCTCGCCAATGAAATTCAAGGTCTCTTTTTCTCTTGGATGATAGATCGCAGATCTCTGATCACTTTTCCCATCATCACGTTCTTTTCCCAGACCTTCCGAAAAATCTGCGCGCTCGTGAGCCGAGCCGTCGCCGGGTAGACGGCGGCGATCTCTTGCTCCAGCGTCGCTAGCTCGTGACGGTCCTTGAGGCATCGTTTGCACACGTGGTCGAAGATATCGTGGCACTTCCTGTAGCAGCACTGGCAGACCCTCACGGGGCCTGATGGGCGCGCAGGACGGCGATTGGTTTCGTCGTGCTTCAGAGCTGGGGAACGCTTGTACGCGGGAGGGCTGCAGGCTTCAGGCTGCATGCTCGCGCTACCTCCTTCGGGTGCCTGCTCGCTCTCAGCCTGAAGACTGAAGCCTGAAGCCTTCTTCCTCACGGCTTCTGACTCAAAAGAAGGATGGCGAGAACGAACCCTATCACCATGATCGCCAGCGACCATCCGAACCAGATTGGCTCAGGTCCGTAAAGGGTCTTCTGACGGTAGAGCCTGCGATGAACGCCGCAGTTGGTGCAGGGACCGTAGCCGTCTCCATCGCCAACTGAGGCTTTGCCCGTCACAGATGACAGTTCAACGATGCAGGGGTAGCAGAGCCGGCTCATCGCTTCCCTTGGTCTGCCGCCTGTAGTTCGTCCATCACGGCGGCTAGTGCCTCCTTCACGCGACGCTTGCGCGCCGAGCCGAGCTTCTTGTTCAAGTCAAGCTGGCGCATCACGCGCAGCACGACCGCCATCGTCTCTTGGATCGGACGCTCGGTGGGTTGTCTGGGCATTTACTTGCTTCTCTCAATGTCGAACATCTTTAGGATTTCAAAGTAACGAAGCGCCGGAAGGTTGCAGCCAGAAACCGTAAAAACAGGGTACCTACGCGCAGATCGCACCATGCAACATGAGCGTCGACATGTCCTAATTTACGTGTGACCTTCCGACGCTTCAAAATCAGAGGTTGAACCTGGGATGGAGTAGTATGGGACGGAGTACCCACAAGACTCTTATTCAACCTCTGATCTCGAAGCGTTGGTGTGTAGGTGAGGGCCCGGTCAGTCGAGACGCTGAAATAGCGACCGACCGGGCTTGCTCGCGTGACAGGTTGCCAAGTTTGGACAGTGGCCCACGTAGGCTACTCTATTCACCCAATCACGGGGCGCTCAGCAAACGCCCTTCCTCTCTATTGACGTAGTGGGCCCCAAGCCCACCCGTTTCACTGCGCGCGGTGACCAGCGCCGGTTACACGGCACCTTAGCTCACGCGCACTCGAGACCTTTTGCTCTGCGGGTTTTGCTCTGCGGGGCTTGTCCCGCCGAACGGCGGAATCAGAACGGGATGTCGTCGTCGCCCGCGTCACCCGAGTCGACGCCCGCGGAACCCGCGAGCTTCTTCCCAGCGAACGGTGGAGCGTTGACACCAGCCGATTCGATGCGACGGTCTTCCCGGACCGTAATCTTGGTGCCCGGGCGATCTGGCGAATGCCCGATGAAGAAAGTCTTCATCTTGGAGGGCTTGCCTTTGATGAGCTTCCACTTGTCAGTGTCCTCTTGGTACATGTAGACCCTGGCTCCTCCGAGCGCTGCCAAGTCCCGCATGCCGGCGGAGAACCAGATGCCCACGACGTCTCCGCGCTTGGTTTCGATGAGAGGGCGTTCGCTCACCTTGCCATCGCCACTACCGTCACGGATAGCAGCGCAGGGGTCAATGAGGCGGCCGAACACGAGCGCGCTCGGCTTGTCCTTGTCAATGTTGGAGTCGGCCAGGATGACGTGCAGCGGTACGAAGTGAATCGCCACCCCTTGCCCCTTGCCCTTCTCATTTCCATCAACGCGATAGTCAGCGTCGAAAAAGCCTATAGCATCGGACGCAGCGCTCAGGTACCCAGCTGGAGGGCCTGAGACCGTCACCGCGGCTTGCTTCTCTTCAGCCTTGGGCCTGTCGTTGTTCTTCTTCGGATTCGTGCCAATCGTTTCAGTTGCGGCCATGGTGGCTCCCTTTTCTCTAACGGTTGATGTTAGGTCGAACATCTCACGTCTTTTGGTTACGGTGGATGCTCGGGCTCAGCCCGAGCTTTGGGTCGTGAACTAAATCTTGTCCGCTAACGGCCGATCGCTAACCAGCCTTTTCGCCAGCGCCTGCTCGTGTGCAAAGAACGTCTCGGTGCGCTCAATGAGGTACCGATAGCATCCCGGGGCCTGCTCTTCGACGTCCTTCACGTGACACACTCCGCCGCCCTTGTTCTCTACGTACACGGGCTCGAACTTCTGAAAGCGCGGCTTGAAATCGCTCGGCCGGCGTACCGTCTGAGCTTCGGTCCACATGGCGGGTAGCTCCACCTTGAACCGATGACGCACATCATAGATGAGTTTCTTCTGAGAGCTCAAGTGAGCCAGCTCCTCTCTCATGCCAGGCGACACCCCTCGCACTTCCAGTCCTCCGTTGATGAAAATCTTAGGGCCGTCCAACACGCCTGCCACAACGCCCGCGGCGCAAAGGTCAATGGTCGCGAAGTCGACTTCCATTCCCAAGGCACGTAGGTCCTCACCCCAAGCGCCCGACAGCCCAATCCACGGAGCGAGCACCAACCACTCAGGATGTGATCGCTGGATCTCAGCCTGCCACAAGCAAGCGAGCTTGCGGTTCCGCTCACGGTTAGGGCCGTCGCCGAGCGGGTGCATCATGTAGACAGGCACTCGTCCCTGGCGGTCATCAGCCGACGTATCGGCCTGCGAACTATGATCGCTCGCGTGATATGTGGGTTGGCTCACTTCACCACCAGATCGATTGATTCGACCCACGCCACGCACACGGCAGCCACCTGAATCAACTCCTTGCGTAGCTTGAGCTTACCGGCGTTCGCATTGGCCGCCGACTCTTGCATGTCGAGCCCGATGATGTTTTCCATCACCTCTTTGGCGACCTCGCCGAACTCCTCACCCAAGACAACAAGTTTCTCGGCGTCGGTCACTAAGCGGCTCATCGAGCTACCACCGTCCGTCACGATCGTGATCTCGTTGTCGGCACACGTCCAGAGGAACTTGCCTAAGTCCTTCAGTTCTTCCTGACGCACACGCTCGTCGAATACCTTGGCCATTACTCGATTGCAAGGAACAAATATTTCGGCTGACTTCATCACGTCTCCTTACCCTTGACGCCTTCTGTGCAACTCGTGGACAGGTAAGGTTATAGCTCTCAGCAGCGTAGCGGTCAATATAAAAAGTAATGCGTACCGCAAGTGATCGAAACTACACGCTCTTTTCGGCTTGTCCCGATGCCGTAGGTGTCGGGACGCCTCCCGCTGGCACTTCGCGGTCGTATCCACCGTGACAGCTCGCGTGCGCCACCCCTTGCACCTTGCGGCTGTAGAGAGCGCTAGTACCCGCCGGGATGTGTTCGCCACAGTAGATGCAGTAGCCCCCAAACTTCAGCACGTAGGAAATGAACCCGTAGGGCGGCTTCACGTTCCAGCGTGGGTCCTCCGACTTCCACACGGCTTGGCCCAGCGTCACCTTCGCGATGCCGGCCACTTCGGCACGCTGGGCCTTCTCCAGCTCGAAGTCCGGGAAGATGTCAACGCGAAAGCCGGTCTTCTTGCGGGGAGCTAGGAGATCAACCATCCCGGGCCGTCGTGTAGTCAATGCAGCCGCGCACGGTCATGTCGCGGTTTCCAACGTTGACGAGAATCAGCTCGCAGGTATCGCCAATGTCAGAGGTCCAACCGATCGGAACCCCAGGGCCCGGCACATGAAATCGAACGCTCGGAATGCCATCCACCGCGCCATGCGCGCTTGCTAGTACTGCTTCACGATCGCGCGCCACCTCTGACAAATCAGAAAATTCCATAGGGTCACTTCCACATGTTGAGCACCAAGGGGCTTGACGTGCCGTCTTGGTGAATGGTTCGCTTGGCGTCCTCGCTCAGAAACCGGCGCGGCACCTTCATCATCTGCGGCCCGCGCGAGAATCCAGCCTGCGCCAACGCTCCGATCTTTTCCAGCCTGTCGAGCACGATGCGCTCGCCGCGCGCCAGCTGCTGGAAGGTTTCTACCATGCGGCGCGTGAGGTCCTCCGGCGACTCGTGACGCTCTTTCCGGAAGCTGACGCCCTTGCTCTTCACCTTCGACCACTGCTTGAGGTTTCGGATGTCGCTACCGGTTCGCCGGTTCACGTGATGTTCCGCGCTCAGCATGTAGAGCTTGGGAGCTACGAAGTCTCCGACGATGCGCCCGCTCAGCTCCGGTAGCTCATCCTTGAAATCACCCAACTCAGTTGATGTTCGCATGGTACCGTCAGTGATGATCGAGTCGGTGTCAACGTAGTATACCTTGCCGCCGCCACGCTCGATTTCCACCATGCCTCGGTACAGCCGCTGCCTCGCCAGCGACGTCACGCGCGCGCTGATTTGCGGCATGATGTACGGAGCATCGCTCTCAGTCTCTGCGTACCACACCGGGCAATCCGGGTCTCCGTTGCACGGCGTTGCGTTCTCAGGCAGATCTGGATCGTTCCACAAGTAGATCTGCTTTCGCAGAGTTTTCATTCCGAATTTTCCGTACAAAGCGTTGAGCATGATCTTCACGACTTCGGCTAGCCCCTCATCGTAGAGCGGGCTCTTCTTGTCGCGGTACTGGTATAGCTCCAGCACGAACTCACGGAAAAGCGGTTTTGCCGGGTACCAGCAAGAGCGCTTGAACTCGGCAATCTCGCATCCCATCTCGACGGCCATCTGGAGCTCGGACCACTCCCAAATGCCTTCAAGTTTGCCGACCGGAAAAATCAGTTTGCCTTGGGTGACCGGTAGCGGTGGGAGGTTGAGGCTTTCCGGTACGTAGACGCGAGCCTCAACAAATCCAATGTGCTTTCCATCGAGAAGCCGTTTGGTAGGTGGACCTTCCCACCATGTAGCGTCACCCGCCGGCATGTCTTGGAGCATCGCAGCGGGGTAGCTTGAGTTGATGTCGTAGTAACGGAGACCCGTACCGCGCCGAATGAACGGCTCAGTACGCCCGCCCTTGTAGCTCTTTCGTATGAAATCATGGGTGTCTTGTGCTCGAGGTATGGCGTCCTTGAGAAACCGGCGCCGAAAGATTTTCATGCTCGTCGCGGGAGCCGTGATGCCAACCTCGCCGAGCAGGACGTTCTCCACGTAGTGGTGAAACTTCTCTAGGATTCGGTAGAGCTGCACGCAATCCACTCGATTGTAGTGAATCCACGCAGCCCGGTCGAACTCGGGAGTATCGAGATCTTCGGTCAGCGCGCTCTTGTCTTTGCCTTTGAGCCCGAAGCTCTTGGCGGCCTTGTCGAGCGACGTGGGGATGAGCTTCAGCGAGTCCAGGAACCGAAAGCGCGCGTGCTTGTTGCCTTGCCACACGTCGAGCACCTGGATGGCGCTCGCTACCGGGATGACTCCGAAGCTAAAGCCGCACTTGATTCCGATCTGCATCAGCCACGGCATCAGGAACAGGTAGTCGAACCTGCCGGCGTTGTGCGCGTAGATGTGCCATCCGCGATACTGTCGTTGCAGGATGAATCGCATCATGCGGTCCACGCATCCTCCTTCGCGGTAGTAGTGGTCGCGCCAGTTCTCTTCGTTGCAGGGTACCAAGTCAAAGAAGGCATAGTACTTCCGCCCGTCGTACACGCCGCACATGAACGGGCGTGTGAAGCCGGCGATATGCGAGAATCCGTCCTTGGACTCCAAGTCCACCACAAGGAAATGCCGCGAGCGCGGCTTCCCGTTGAGAGGTGTGAGCTTGGAGCCGTCGATCATCCCGGAACCTCCGACTCCGAGGACTCGACGGTGAAGTCACAGTCACAGGAATCGCAACGCTGATTGACGGCACAGTTGCAACAGAGCTCGGTGCCGCAGTCGACGCATGAGCAAGGGTCACCGCGGTCCTCGCCTGAACCTCCACAGTTGGGACACTGGTAGCTCATCCCGATCTTGCGAAGCTGGATCATCCCGGCACCTCTTCCTGAAACAACGGCAATTGTCGCTTCGGCGTCAACCTATCCGTAATCTGCCCAGCACCATTCCCATGAGCCCAAAACCCCACGACCGCACGGTCCGAGCGGTTCGATTGGCAGATGGCGCATGAGGAGCACGTGGTGCTTGACCCGCCGGACGGCGGG
>Ga0180081_1000002_pt1 | contig 24601 bp, 23 predicted proteins | sample EasRiv590_16_10D_FD_123011 | JGI IMG/M metagenome (GOLD analysis project Ga0180081, IMG submission 123011) | Soil microbial communities from meander-bound floodplain in the East River, Colorado, USA - East River metaG ERMLT590_16_10D | ecosystem: Environmental > Terrestrial > Soil > Floodplain ... | reverse complement strand
GCTGGAAGCGGCGCGTTAGGCGCGAACGCTCAGCAAGATTACATGAACTCGTTCACTGGCGGTCCGTACTTAACCGCCATGATGCAAAACGCTGGCAATCAGCTTATGAACCAATACGCAGCGTCGGGGCGAAGTCCATACGGCGGAAATGCTATGAATGCGCTGTACAATCAGAACGCAAGCTTGTGGAACAACGCTCACCAGCAGCAAATGGCGACGCAAAACACTCAAGCTCAGTTCGGCCTTAACGCCGCTAATTCGTTGATGAGCAACTACAATCAGCTCAGCGGCTTAGATAGCAACCTTACAAGCACAGGAATCGGCGCGAACAGCAGTCTTATTTCCGGACTTAATTCCACCAATACTGGGTTGACTGGAAATGTTATCGGCGCGAATTCAGGGCTTACTAGCGGCGTCATGAGTAACAACACTAGCTTGGCGAACGCCAGCGCGAATACGTCCATGCAAGCTGGCGCGAATAAAGCGAGCAATACTCAAGGAATGATGGGCTCTCTTATGGGGTTGTTAGGTTAATGGCAAACGCTTTTTGGGACGCTGCTGAAAAATCGCAAGCATGGATGAAAGGCATTCGGGATCGCCAACAAGCGGACTTAGATCGCCTTAACACGCAATTAGGCGACGCTCTTGGATCAGCGTCCGACGAGAACCATTACAACCAGATCGTTTCGGCTCTTGATAGTTCCGGCATCGATGTTTCTCAATATAAACTAAAGCCGAACGGTCCTGGCTGGGAAACCATGCGCGATTTGGCTTTGTCGAAAATCGGCAAGGCGATGGCGCAGAAAAGCGTTCGCGCCGATCTTGACGCCAAACAGGCTTCGCTCTACACGCCTTACGCAGGAACGGTTGGCGGCGCTCAGTCTCCAAACGCCCTCGCCCCGCAGCAAGCTCCGGCCAAGCCTGTAACGCCCGCATTCGATTTCTCGACGCTGCCAACGACGCCTGGAATTACAACGCCGCAAATGAACCCCGGAACCGGCGAGTCAGAGGCAATTCCCCAAACCGGAACGCCAGCGCCAACGATGGCTCAAGCGCCTGAAGGGTTGCCGACGTCGCCAGATGTGCAGAGCCCTCTGATCCAAGCTGCGTCAAAAATCGATCAGGCATACCCAGAGCTGGATGCAAAGCCAGTCACGCCGCCCTACGTCACTAGAAGGCCCACAGGAAGCCCACAGGAGGCCGTACAGCCAGAAACACGCTCGGAGGCTATAGTATATGCTCCCAAGCTTCCAGGGCAGCAGAGCTTCGTATACCGCTTTCCAGCGGGGTTCAAAAAAGAGACCGATGCCATTGCTGGGGCTAAAGCCAAGAGCATGGAGGAAAACCTTAGGATTGCCGACGCCAAACTCGGTCTCCAGAAAGATCGTCTTGATTTGGCAAAAAAGACGCAGACGGAACGGCAAGATTTGCTTGAGAGAAAGCTTGTGCAACTCCAGGATTATCAGTCTCTAGACCATCAGTCCAAACTCGCGATGGCCAGAGGCTTGGCAAGCGCCGACGCCAAAATGTATCCTCGGATTTCTGCCGGTTTTACGCTTATGGGGCATATTCAGGAGCTTGACAAGACCGTTCGGTCCGATCCCAAGGTGACTGACGAAGTCGTTGGCTGGCTTAGCTCTTTCGGGGCTTATCAGGACATGAAGAACGAACTTGCTTATATCATGAGCAACGAGAGTCAATACCAAAAGTCAACAGGAAGAAGTACGCAATTCATAAAAATTGCAATGGGCTTGGCGTCTCTTGATGCTGAAATCGACCGCGCATATTTTCAAGGTCAAGGAAACCTTGCTGAAGAATCCAGAAAGCGTCTCGACGCCATGGTTCTCGGATTAAAGAAAGCGCCAAACGCTCAAGTCTTCCTGTCTGGCCTGAATTGCTTGAAGGGTTACGTTAATGAAATCATCGATACAGCGCTTCCGTCTGACTTTGCTCGCAATCCGCAAATCCAAGCTGCTCACGCGAAGAAAGTCCCTGAGCTCGAAAGGTTCCGTCATGAATTTAATAATGCCGTTTCACAGGGAACAGCGCCAGGACAGCCCGCAGTCCAAATGCCTGCAAATATAGTAAGCGCTCATTTAAATATTCCTCTTTTCACGCAAGACGATCCAAATATTAAAAGCACAATAGACAGCCAGATAAAAGATGGAACCCTTCAGCATGGCCAAGTGATTCAGGTGAAAACTAAAGACGGTCAAATTCATGAAGTGAGACTTCCTTAATGGAAAATGAAGATTTCCTAAAGACTATCGGAACGCCACTTGGCGCGACCAAAGATAATCGCGCGATAGCTGAGCCTTCTCCGCACCAGGACTTTCTAAAGAGCATAGGAACTCCTCTTGGCGCTGCGAAGGAAGCTCCCGCGCCGCCTGAATTGCCGCTAAAGGAAGAGTCTCCCTATCTTGAAACAACGCCGCATGTCGCCCGATATCCGGGTTTTCAGCATGTCGAAGCCACTCAAGATGCGCCCGAGCATTATGAAGGATCACGCGGCGAATGGGTTCTTCCTGAAGATATCTCAAAAGCATACAACCAGACAATCGGTTCTGAAGTAGAACGTCAGCATGCTTCTGAATATTCCGGCACAGGCCCAATTCGGGAATTCATTCAAGGCGCCACCATTGGGCATGAACCTCAGCTTGAAGCTCTTGGCGCAAAAGCGCTGGGCGTCGTCGGATTAGCCCCAGATCGTCCGTATCGAGAAGAAGTCGCCATTGCGCGCGGCCTTCTTGAAAAGTTCCGCAAAGAACACCCAACAGGCTCGTTCGCGGCTGGCGTCGCTGGCGGCGTCGGTGGAATGGTCGCGCTTCCTGAAATTCTTCCAACAAAAGCGGCGGCGGCGTTGGAATACGCCAACCCACTTCGATATATGCCAGCCGTCCAACGTTGGGCGCGTATCGCTCCACAAATCGGGGAAAAGAGCTTTGACGCGGCAAAGGCTGCTGAGCAATATTGGGCTCGCCAAGCTGCTGTGCGAGGCGCTGCATCTGGCGCTCCGTATGGAGCAGTCTATGCGGAAGGCGAAAGCAGCGCTCCGATAGGAAGCGGTGAATGGACAGGGGACATCGTTCGAGGCGCAGAAACTGGCGCAGCGTCTGGAGCTATTCTCGGCCCCGCGCTCACTGGAGCTGGTCGAGGGCTTCGCAATTCCTATAACTATCTTCTCAATCGTCCCGCACATATTGCTGAAAAAACTGGCGAAGCATTTGAGGCTTCTGGAGTCGCTTCACAAGACGTTATAAATCAAGTCGTTCCGCCTCCAACTAAAGCGCTGGCCGACGCCAACATTACGCAAAAGCAGTTGCTGACGGCGCTAGAACGCCGCGCGGCTGGCGACACAGTCAAAGATATTGCTCATGACTTAGACCCAAAGCTAGAACCTCAAGTTCTCACGATATATTTTACAAAAAATAAGGATATATTAGAAACTCCTCAAAATATGCTGAGCGCTGTTCGTAGCGCAGCAGGAGAAAATTACAAACTCGCAATGACACCGCTTGAGCGCAATGCGCGGCGTGATGTCGTTTTGCAAGGGCCGTCGAGACCAGGAGCTATTGATCCTGAGCAGGCTTTGCAGGGGCCTCTTGTGGATCAAGCGAGCCGAATTGCGGGAAAGTTAGAGAGAGTAGGTGGTGGTGAGTTCCGTCAAACTCTGAAGAAAGCTAAGCATACGATGGACGTTGACGCTAAGCAGATTTATCAAGACGTGGACTCTGAAGCAATTAAACGTCAGTTCGCCCGCGACACCTCTTTGAACTATCACAATCATTACAATCAAGAGATTGCTGGACGCCAGCAGGCATTAGAAGAAGCCGTCGCTGCAAGAAATGCTTATGAAGCAAATGCGCGAGCTTCTCAAATGAGCCGCATGGGGAGAAGTCCAGACGAACTAGCGGCGATGGATGCTCGCGCCGCAGCTCAACGCCAGCACTTAGCCGATAATGTCGAAACGGCAAGAATAAACCTGGATAATACACGAAATTTGGCTGAGACAGAGCGTCCTCGCATCCCAGCGCCGCCAGAGCCTCAATTTGATATCCGAAATACTCTTGAAAAGACTCGCAAGCTTGTTGATGACACTTTTGGTTCGGACACAGAATCCTTCAAGAAATTTCATGGCGTTGTCGATCAGTTCTTTGAGAAAGAAAGAGCTGGAGGCGGCAACCCTCTTGCTCCTGGCTCAGCGCGTCCAAACTATAACGCGCCGATTACTGAAGTGAAAGATTTTCAAAAAGCGCGGGGAATGTTAAACAATGCTATTTCTACAGAAAGAAATAGCCAGAATAGGGACAATCATCTTATAAAGTTGCTGAGCGAATTTCGCGACAATCTAAACGCTGAGGTTCATCCGAAAAATCCAAATCTTGAGATGGCTGATAAGCTTTGGCATCAGGGCGCATCTGCGACTGAAATTCTTAAGGAAGCTGAAGGCGCTGCTCTTGGTTTGGGGACAAAAGCAACAGAACAACTTGATTACTTCAAGAAACTTGCTCCAGCCCAAAAAGAAATATTTAAGATTGGCTTCACAAACGCAATAAAAAATAATATTCTCAACAAAGAAGAAGGCTCAAAAACTATCGTCGCTTTGAGCGCAAAGCAAGGAGCACGACAAATATTTGAGGATATCCTCGGAAAAACGAAGTCCAAGGATTTGCTAGCATTTCTGGATCGCGAGCGCAATTTGTTCCTTTCTGGCGCAAAAGCTTTATCTGGCTCAAGGACAACACCACTTGCTGAAGATTTAAGAAAATACGAAGAATTAGCGCATGGCGCATCAGCCGCCGCCACAGGGGCGATCCACTCGGCAATTGCGCATGGCCGAAACTTGCTTGGGCTTCTTGTCCGAAGCCAAGGCGCTGCGGGCAGAAACGCTTTCAATATGGACTCGGCTCCAGGCGCTGCGGCTCGCAATGCTTTCGCTGTTCACCGCGCAACTCAAAATGCATTGGATCAAAAACGGATGATAGATGCGCTAGCGCAACGCGCCGCTCTTGTTGGGCAAGGCGAGATCAGATCGATATTGCCGCAAGGAGGTCAGTAATGCCAAGCGAATATGAGACGCCTCAGCTCACTGGGAAGCAGCTCGTCGTCAGTGACATTGCTGACGTTTTCCGAAAAAAAGGACTCTCGGAAAACGGGATTCGCGGCATTTTCGCTAATGTTAACGACGAATCCGGGTTTGATCCAACGATTCGCCATCCCGATCAGCCAAAATGGAGCGGCGAAGCGCATTATGCTCATGGCCTATACCAAGAAGGCGGCGGAGAATGGAATAATTACGCTGCATGGTTAGGCGCAAATCATCCAGATAAGGACTGGCGCGACCACAAGCTTCAGACGGAATTTCTTGCAGACAATCTCCAGAAAAACTATCCCCATGTTTGGGACACGATGCAGCGAGGCAGTCCCGAACAAGCGGCAAATGCATTTTTGTCGGGATATCTAAAGCCGCGCGAAGATTTTCGTCAGCAAAGGATGAGCAAATACAATCAGGGCGTTCCTGACATTGATTATTACCTCTCCAATGTAAAAGGAAGTTATAAAGCGCCGACCGCTTCTCAAGAAGAGTCGCCCTACATTTCGCGCAGCGAGTTAGCGAATGCTATGGCGGAGTATGCTCCGACGCAAGCTCGATCATTCGGAAAATATCTTGGAAGCGCCGCTAAAAGCGCCGCTGAAATCCCGTATAAAGCGCGCGATTATTATCGAGGACTTCCGGCAGCGACCGAACGCCCTGGCGTTTATAACACAGTCGTGGGCGGCGGCAACGCTCTTTTAGACCAAATCCCAAGAGCGATCACTGGCGGGAAATACGGCATCGCTGACGTTGAGGACGCGCTAGGGCTTCCTTCCGGTCGAACGCGAGAAAGCATCCAGGCGTTTCATAATGCATACGCCCCAGCGCTGCAAACGGCTGAAGACGTAGGCAACGCAGGAATGGGCGGCGCTGGCGCTTACATCCCTCATATGGCGACGACTGCCCCAACAGCGGTTTCACGTGGAACGCGCGTTTTAGAGGCGACCGCTGACACTGGAGCGACGGCTTTTGACAACGCCGCCAAAAATGCTGGGAATCCGAATCAGCTTAATGTGTTCGCGCCCATAAACCCGACTGATTCAAGATTTGCCCAAGCGTATCGCCTTCGCGGGAATCATCCAACAAATGAAGGCGTTCCAAATTCCAAGGTTTACGAGCAAACGAAAGGCGCATTCTTTGAGCCTTCCGGGCAGCTTCTCCAAAACATTCCGGACGAAAAAGCTAGGCCACGAGGCGACCTTTCTCGTCTTGCCGCAGGAGCGGAAACGACTCTCGGAGATGTCCTCGATCATAAAAAACTATATGAGCAGTTTCCCGAGCTTGAGGGGACAAAAATACGAGTAGAGTCCGGGGAAAGAAACCGCACAGAATGGCCGCACGTCAGAACTGACAAGGGAGACATCGTCCTTAATCTTCCTAAAGGAGCTGAAAATAATCCCGATCTTTGGAAAAACCCAGCCATTGTTAAACGGCTCAAAGAACAACTGGTAAAAAGCGCTCAATATTTGATTGAAGAGAAAGACCCTCTTCGCGCACGATCGTTTCGAGATAAGCCTGGATATGAAGAGCAGCAACTTGACTCCTTGATCGACAGGGTTGACGCGCTGGCGCAAAATGAACCGGGCTCTCAACCCATCCAAACATATGCGGGTTACCTTCGGTCATTTAAAGATAAACTTGAGGCGGTAAAGAATTCGACAGGAAGCGCCGAAGAGTTTATCGATCATCCTTTTGTCGCGGACACTGCTTTAGCCGCGCGCTTGCGGAATAAAATTATGAAACAAGCAGTTTCTGGCCAAGATGCATATCTTTCTCCTCAAGAGAGAATTGAGCTCATAACACAAGGTTTGCACAATTCTTCAGCTGGGACGCTCGGCGCTCAATATGCTTGGCGAAACGCAAATCGTCAAGCGCAATCAGGCTTCCCATATCCGTATCGTGGCGATACTTTCGAAAACTCTCTAGTAAGATTTGACCCAAAGATTTCGGATCAGCAACTTCGGCAAGCAATCGACAATTGGAGTCGATACGGAAACGCTCGTGAATACAAAGCGAACAAACCCACAGAAAAGGCCGAAGGAGGCCCAATATACATGTCATACAATCACCCTCTTTCGGATGATTACTCCAACAGAGTTAACGTTAGAGGCTATGCTGATGGCGGCGCTATTAAAAAGCCTTTTCATCCCGGAATGGCTGAAGAAGGAAACATTGATTTAACTAAACGTCCAATTGTCCGCAATTCAGATGGAAGCATCTCAACCGTTAGGTCGATGTCTGCGAATATAGATGGCCATGAAGTTTTAGTCCCTACTGTTAGTGATGATGGTCGAATAATGTCCCCTCGGGAGAGCATGGACACATACATCAAGACAGGAAGACATCTCGGCAAGTTTGCTACCCCAGAGCAAGCCAGCGATTACGCCCAACGTCTTCACGAAGATCAGGCGAAGATATATCTTCCTCAAGCCCAAACTAGCCCAACAGCTCCGGTCACTCCGACAACGCCTCAATACCGCAAGGGAGGTCGCGTTTCAAAGACTCCTTTGTCCGCACTTCATGGCTTCGCTCCAGGCGGCGAAGTGACAGGAAGTCCTGACGGTAATGCACAGATAGACCCAAGCGGCGTTGTTCAAGACCCAGCAGGAAGCGGCCCAACAGATGACGCCATTGAAGCGGAACTTCCTGAAGGCTCTCACGTTATCCCATTCGAGGCGCTTGTAAAGCTCGGGAACGGCGATCCTGAATTGGGAAAACAGAAAATTCTTGAAGCCATCTCTCAACTTATTGACGAAGAAGTCGCAGCGAATAAGCAAAGCGCGAGCGACGAAGGCGGCGCTCAAGCTGAAGAGCCGACTACAGAACCTGCGCCTGCTGGCGGCATGAAGCATGGCGGCGAAGTCTCCTCAAAAAAAGTTCCGGTGAGAATTTCCAATCAAGAACTTATTCTAAGCCCTTCACATGTGCAAGCTGTAGGTCGTGGTAATATTGATAATGGGCATCATCAATTAAACAAAATGAGAATGAAATTAAGAGGACGCGAATAAATGGCGGATGACTATGAGGGCCGCATAAGGGCTCGGCGCGAGCCTCATCCTTTCGATGGCAAGCTTGAATCTTTATATAATACGCTAAATCAAATTAAAGCGTCGAACGCGCAAGACGCCGCTCAGCCGCCGCCAGAAGTTGATCCTCAGCAAGTGCAGATGCAGCAGATGCAGATGCAACAAATGCAGGCAGGCCAGCAAGCAATGCAGCAAAACGCTATAATGCAGCAAGCTATGCAAAGAGCGTCGCAGATGGACCCGCTTGCTAGACATCGAATGGCAGAAGAGTTGAGGCATAGCGCGTTAATGGGCGATCCTAATGCTCAGGATTACCGACTAAGCAATCAAGCGCTTGTCGCCAAGGATTATCCGAATGCGTTCGGAGATTTAGGCGGCAAAGTTCAGCAAATACTTCTGGCTTCTGGGATGTTGAACGAAAGGCCAACAACCCAGAGCAGCTATCATCATATTAGGAACTACTTACAGTAAATGGCGGCTACATATTTATTTCGCAAGCTAGGCGAGCAGTTTTCTGATGCTAATGGGTATCCTCTCGCTGGATATAAGCTTTATTACTATATTTCGGGCACAGATACTCTTCTCGATACTTACGATTTGAGAACTGGCGCGGCAGTAACGAACGCTAATCCTTTAACGTTGGACTCGGCCGGTCGTCTTCCGTCGCCAGTATTCCTTGGCAGCACGTATAACTATACTGAGTCGCTTCAGGATGCAAACGGCGTTCCCGTCGCGCCTTGGCCTTGTGACAATATCCCTAAGGCTGAAGTGACCGCTACGGCCGCTGCTGGCTTGCAGAAGCTTTATTTACCTTGGGCCGTCGTGACGCATGGCCCGCAGAATCTGGCCACGACAGATTATGGCAACGCTTATGAGTACGACTGCACAGCTGGAAGCATAACCGTAAATCTTCCGTCTGCCGGAGCGATCCAAGAAGGAACTGGCTTCTGTTTAAAGAAAATTGACAGCACGAATAACGTCGTTAATGTCACGCCATTCGGGACGGAAACCATTGATGCTGTCGCGGGCGTCAAACAGATGGCGAAAGGCGATGTTTCTCTTTGGATAATCTCGGACGGCGCGAATTGGCAGGTTTCATTTTTTGGCGCTTATTTCCAGAAGTTAATAGTATCTTCAAGCGCAATCACCGCGACTCCTCAGACTATATCTGAAACTGCTGCTGGTTATGCTTACGAATATGACTGCACTGCTGGAAATATAACAGTTAATCTTCCTTCCGCAACTTTAGTACAAAATGGAACTGGATTTTACCTCCGGAAAACAGACGCTTCTCTCTATCTCGTCATTGTAAAGCCAACCGGCGCAGAAACTATAGACGGAACATATACAAGCGCGTCTCCTTTTTACATAAAGAACATCGGCGACGGCATTTGGCTTATTTCGAACGGAACGACATGGCATACGGTTAGCGTTGGCTCGTCTTCTGTATATTCCCGGAATACGGCTGGCCAGATCGGTATGTTCCCAGGCTCTACGCCGCCAACTGGCTGGCTTGAAGCCAATGGCGCGCTAGTTTCTCGCGCAGATTATCCGGCGCTCTGGCGTTACGCAGCAGCTTGTAGCAACACCGTTTCTGATGCTACGTGGAGCTCTACTTACGCATACGGCGCATTTTCTACCGGAAATGGAACGACCACATTTCGTTTGCCTGATCTTCGTGGATATTTCCTTCGCAGTTGGGCAAGCAATGCAACTGGCTCGCTGGATTATGGCCGAGTAGTCGGCGCTTTTGAAGAGCAAGCTGGACTCTCGCATACTCATACGGGAACAACTGGAACTGAATCGGCGATCCACACCCATGTTTATCAAGGAGCCTCAGCTAGCGCCGGTGGTCCAGGCGGCAGCGGCGGCTATATGGTGAACGCTCATAACGTTGATACCGGACAAGAGAGCGCCAGCCATACGCATAGCTTCACGTCTAACGCCACAGGCGGAACGCAAAATATCCCCCAAAACATCGCACTTCTGACCTGCATAAGCTTTATCTAATGAAGTGGTCTCCAACTGTCGAACAAGGATATCTCAAACTTTTCAATAAAATGACCATTAATTCTGGTCATGAAAAGCAGATATCCCTTATTGTCTCAAAGATAGTTTCGGGCAAAGCTCGTTATCAAGCGATAGAGGCAAAAACAGGCGTTCCTTGGGCATGGATAGGCATTGTCCATAACCTTGAGGGAAGCTGTAACTTCTCGACTTATCTTGGAAACGGTCAACCTCTCTCGCGCCGAACCACCATCGTGCCAGCGGGGCGTGGACCCTTTAGCACGTGGGAAGACGGTGCTATCGATGCGCTGATGCTTGTTGGTGTTTCCAAGATAACCGACTGGTCGCTTTCTCGTTGGCTTTATCAGTTTGAAGCTTATAATGGCTTCGGATACACCAAGTTTAATGTTAATTCTCCGTATATATGGAGTTTTAGCAATTTATATTCGCGGGGAAAATACGTAGCTGACGGCGAATTTGACTCTTCGGCTGTTTCTGCGCAATGCGGCGCTGCGGTGATCCTCAAAGCCATGCTAGATCAAGGTATTATTACTATAAAGAATTATAATCAAGGGGAAAAAATGGAAGAACTCGATCCGATCCTCTCGCTAGCCCGCGTTGTCGCGCCGAAACTTGCTGACGTATTAGCGTCGCCATCAGCGCCGATCATTATAAATTTGCTTGCTAATGAGCTTAAAACAGAGTCTAACCTCTCGGCTCTTTCCAAGGCGCTGGAAACTCAGCCCGCAGCGGCGGTAATTTCCGCGCTCTCCAAGATACAGGAGCTATTCGCAGCGGCTCAAGTTTCGGAGAGTGCGCCCCCGGCGAAAGCAGCTGACACAGCGCCGCCGCTTACATCAGGAAGCGTCCTTGTCGATGTAAACGCAAGCGTGGCGCATAATCTCGTTTCGGTCATTCTTTTCGTGGTGGCGTCGTATTTCATTAAGGATGCCGCAGCCGCTGGAAACTATGCGGACTTCGCGATGAGCGCGTTGACGATTATCGGCGGCGCGCTTTCGCAGTGGTTTAATCGCTCAACCCTGATTGCGTCGAATCGGGCAACTATCAATCAACTGACCTAAGGCGACAGAGAGGCTTAGCGCTGGCAGGCGCTAAGCCTCTCCTAATCCGATTCCCAACGAAACTTCAATCGGACTATCGAATGCCTAACTAGATATTGTGGCGGTTCGAAGGCGTAAGAACAACATATAGATGAGACAACCCGAACCAGCAAAAATGCATGAGAGAATTTCTGCGTTAGAGACCAATCACAAGAACGTTCTTTCAAGAATTGATTCTGTTGAGTCAAGCGTTTCTAACTTAAGCGCCAAAATTGATCAAGTATTAAGTTTTGTGCAGGAAGCAAAGGGTAGACAACTCCCGCCAATACAAACAATTCTTGTTACTACAGTTGCGACTTTTACTTTGGTGAGCATGGTAGTTATGGGGATTTACTGGATGGTGGATTCTCGTGTAGGCTTCGCAGTGCAAAGAACAAACAACTTTGTTTCTATGCTTGCGGACGGCAACAATAACATTTTTGTTCAGCTTCACGATTATGACATGCGTTTAAAGCGGTTAGAAAGTCCGCCGCCAAAAAACTAGTTTTTCTCACCCAAAATTGGTAAATTCACCATTTAGTTTCCTGGAGGCTATGCAATAAGCTTGGTGCGCTGTCACTGGGTCACTATAGTACCCGAGATATATTAGCTTCCTATCCTTTCTAATCATGGCCTCCCACTTGTTATTCCTTGATCGATATGTTACCCCTTTAAAGCCAGAGGTATTGCATGATGGCTTTCCCTTGTTGGCTTGGTTTTCTGAACAAGTGCATGGCCGGAGATTTTCAATGCGGTTGTCTAATTTGACGCCATTTTTATGGTCAATGTATTCTGGGATGTTCCCAAACATGTAGAGCCACGCAATTCTATGGCATTTGTAAATTTCTCCATCAATGCCCACCACACGATATCCGTTAACTGCGACATAGCCAGCAGTATCTCCGATTTTAGTTCGGGCGTTTTTCCTGACCAGCTATGTAAATACCCCTGTGCTCGGGTCGTAGTGTAAAATTGATTTTATATATTCCTGCGTTATGCTGTTTTTAACCAAATTTAGTTTCTGCCCATTAATTTAATTGATTTTCGCTTATTTCTACTATATATCGTAGCATGTTTTTGAAAGCTGAAAAGTGAGGGACGATGAAGCAGTATCTAGACCTTTTGGCCGAAGTTTTGGCCAAAGGCGACTACAGAAAAGACAGAACAGGCGTGGGCGCTTATAGCGTCTTTGGCTCTCAAGCGGTCTTCGATTTAACAGATGGTTTCCCTCTGCTGACAACTAAACGCCTGCATCTGAAATCAATAATCCACGAGCTGTTATGGATGCTTGCTGGCGATACAAACATAAAATATTTAAACGACAACGCCGTTCACATTTGGAACGAGTGGGCGGATAAAAACGGCGATCTCGGCCCAGTTTACGGAGCATCCTGGCGGCGCTGGCCTGCGTATCCTCATGAGCCGATAGATCAAATATCTAACCTTATTGATGGCTTGATCCGCGATCCGTACAGTCGTCGTCATATCGTTACAGCTTGGAACCCAGCGACTCTTCCTAACGCAGCGCTCCCCGCGTGCCACATGTCGACTCAGTTTTTTGTCAGCAACGGAACCTTATCTTCTAAGCTTTACCAAAGGTCTGGCGATATTTTCCTCGGCGTTCCGTTTAATATCGCAAGTTACTCGCTCCTAACGATGATGGTCGCTCAAGTAACTGGCCTTAGGCCAGGAAAGTTTATCCATTCATTTGGAGATCTCCATCTTTACGCGAACCACATCGACCAAGCGAAAAAGCAACTTTCGCGGACCCCAAGACCTCTGCCAACGATGACATTGAACCCCGAGGTCCGCTCAATATTCGATTTCAAATACGAAGACTTCACGCTATCAAACTACAATCCGCATCCTCATGTCAAAGCAGAAGTTGCGGTCTAGATGATTCGCGCCTTCTCCCAGATCAGCACTTTGCTTCCCAAGGGCAGCTTCCTATTCGCGGAAGTTGATTGAATAAAAATACTGTACTGGCCATGGCAGCCCGGCGAAAGGGAAATATCTCCCGCGCTGGGCAGCCCCAAAAGCGCACGACTCGCCGCTCCTGAATAAACCTTCTTCGTCTTCTTATCCCTGATGCAGATTACCTTCCGGTCTTGGACAACTTTTTCCGTCTTTATCAGCTCATAAAAAGCAATTCCCATCCAGAATTTCCCGATTTTCTTTGTGACGAATTGGGAAATATTATCAGACGCATCTTCTACATCGTAGATAGTGCATTCTTTAGTAATTTCTGTTAGTTTCTGAGCGACCTGCTGAGGCTTCACAGCATTCATATCACTATAGAATGAGTTTGTAGACTTAGCGCCAGCGCTCCGGGCGACGAAATACGAAGAAAGCGCTGCTTCAGTTTTCGCCGAAGCGACCTGAAGTCCAGCTGTGGACAAATCCCATTCGCAAATATTGTCAGGAAAAATATTCAGATTATCAAGCTGGCTTCTCTTTCCAGTCGGGACTCGAAACACAAATGTCCAACGACCTGTATTCTGAAGGCTTGCGATTTTCCCAGCTAGAGCATTTTTCCATACTGAAGAAGAGTTCTCTTCTCCGTCAGTAATAGTCGAGATCAGGAACGAGACATCTTCGTTGGCGTAATCTTCTACTTTCTCGAGCTGGTTAATCAGCTCGCCGACGCTATCGTATAACGGCGTTGAATGCCCGTTCGCCACATAAGTCTTCTCGTCCATCCGTCCAAGAAAGCTCACATCAACCTTCTCGACGAGCCTCTTTACTGCGCCCACCCCGGTCCTGATATTCCCATGGCCGCAACCCACGACGCTTACAATCGTCTGCATTCCTGTCGCCGCTGCGCCAGTCTGAATAGCAGAAATCAGATTATTGTAGTCCTTCGCCGCACTAGCCGTCAGCCGTCCCATGGACATGCTGTTATCTGTCACGATTCCGACATATTGCTTCTTCACATTTACTCCTAGCCGTTTGTGCTCATCATCCGACGCTCCATTCGCGCCGCCGCCGCTTCACTGTTATGCTCTTGAGCGCGAATTTCGGCAAATTTCATAGCGACGCGCGCCTCATTCGCTTTAGTCCGCGTTTCTACCATCTCTTTTATGTATTCTATGTATTTTTGGTTCGTATAAACGTTGCCTTCTGCTGCTGAAATGCTTATTTTAGGATGGGCGAACAATTCATCAGCACGCAATTGATGAAAAACAGTCTTCCTATTTTCCTCAAGAAGGCGAGCCGCGCCGTCAAGCGCGACCCACTTTTTTGCCCATTCCGCGAATATCTGGCTAGGCAGTCTTTCCCTGATCGGAATTTCCGTCATTCGGCACAACCTTCTCTTTCAGCCGCTTCTCCAGCTCGACATACGTCCGCCGCACCGCAGCTTGCCCAACAACGGACAACTGGCCGTAGAGGTCTCTAGCGGCCATCTGAGCGGCAGCCAGTTCTCCAAGCGTCTTTGCGGCCTGGAACATCTGGTTGACCTTATCGAGCTTCGGCGTCTCGTCAATCAACACCGCTTTAGCTCCGCTAGCATCGATAGCATCGCCGTCAATATCCTCTTCGCCCGCCACGCCAGCCAGGGGAAACAGCGAATAGCGGCGAAGGAATGTAATTTGCCCGCCCAGCTCCGTCATCTTCGACCACGACGAGATTGGGAAGGAGGCCTCGATCCACTCGTCTTCAAACGCCAGTCGGGAAACTAGCCTCAACCCGCGCGAAGTTTCGGTCGGCACTTGATAGAACGCCATTCCAACTTCAGACAGAACTCTACGAACGATATCAATGCCGCTTGGCAAATCGGCGTATTCAAACGTATAATTCGTTCCAATCTTCGCTGTCCGATTTTTCGTCGGATTAATCATTTTGCGCTGAGCCAGCGCTAAAGCAGTGTGGAACTTGCCTAAAGTAGGCGTTCCCTTTATGTCCCAGTCTAAAATATTTTCTACAGTAATAGTTTCCATAAATGGTTAGTTAACCTCGCCTTTCAATGGTGATTCACTCGCCTTTTGCATTGCTAACGTAATATTATTTGAGATTAATTCCGCCGCTTCGCTCCATCCTTCTGACGGAACAGAGCCCATTATTGCGCCAATAATAACAGCAGTCAGCGCCATTGTTACAACGCCTAACGGCTCAACCGAGTTCTCAGCGCAAAACTTATCGACGCACGCCGTTATCTCTTGAGTAAGGCCATAGCTAACAATAGTCTCTTCGACGCTTAATTTTCTACTCTTTTTCATCAATTCACCATATTTGGAGCTGAACCGCTAGCTTCCATAGCTAAACACTCCATTAGCTGCTCAGAAAAAACGCCAGCCGCTAGTTTTCGTTCGTCCTCATCAAGAAACTCGATAACAACCGACGAAAGCAATACAAGAATAGCGGCGGACACTACGCCAATGTTATTGATATTCTCACGCTCTGCGACATCTGCGACACAATCAGCCAACGCTGCGGACAGCACTTCAGCCTGCTTGATCTCAGCGCCTTTTAATCTTCTTATTTCTGCCATAATTATCTATTCAAAACAGAGATTCTAAGGGAATTGTTTTTACTCCTCTTAACTTTTATCCCATTCCCCTGTGCGTGGCAATAATTTTTAGGGAATAGTTTTTTAATTTTATCGCTTGATTTTTTATGCTGTTTCGCAGCAGCGACAGTAAAAATGAACTCAGCGGCAGCGTCGGCCCACTGCTCATCTCCCGACATATCTGCGATCTCATGACCTTCCCGCAACGGCAAGTCAGGATCAATAGCGCCGAATTTTGGAGGAAAGCCAGTCTTGACGCATTCCCAGAAAGCGGTTTCTCTCTCTAGAAGAAGCTCCTGGTATGCGATGTCTCTTGGAATGATTTCGTAGACCCAATCCCAAGTCCCGACAATAACCGACAAGACAGCGAGCTCCAATCCGCAGCACATCATCTGATGTTGAACTTGCGGATAGTATCTCTCTACTATCGTTCCGACATCGAAATTGAAGGGGTTTACGTGTTTTGCCTCGAAGACAGCATCTTCATTGTCAAGGACCGCGACGCCATCTAAAGTGGCGCGCATAAAAGGATAATCATTGTGCTGGACCTCAAGCCCACGATGTTTCACGTGAAATCCGGTTTGCTTTTCAAACCAGAATACGTTTAAGGGCTCAGTGAACTGCCCCATCTGTACGGCGAGGTTATCAGAAAGGTCTTCATCGTCGGCAAGTCGGCGCTTTTGTCGCCAGAGTCTTGTGATGCTCTCGTGATCGCCAGACATTAAATAGGCGGCGTCGCTGCCGCCTATCGCATCTCGTCGCGCCTCCAGTTGCTCTGGAGTTAGTCCTAATCGCAATTAAAATCCTCGAAGTCAATTATATAATCGAAATAATCTAGTGTTCCGTCAGCTTCTAACAGACTCTTCACCATTTTGCAACATTCTTCCCGAAGGGCTCGATCCTTGTCAAGTTGACATCTGGGCTCGTGGCGACATTTCCGGTCGCTCCGGCAGTGAGGACGACTTTAATGTGCTTGGCTGGCCGGATCACGCGAGCGGAATATAGTTCAGCAGGAAGGTATTCTTGATCAATGATGCGAGCGCCAGCCAGTTTAATGCTTTTCAGAAGCGTTGGAATGTCGCTGGCCCAGACGCTCGCATCAGCTCGCTCGACGCATCTTCCAGCATAACCCACATCGTCTGCTTCAATAACGAAGTGAAACATAATTTTGTCAGCGGTCCACTCGTGCGTGACATTGAGTTCAGTCTCTTTGCTGAAGAAGGTCTGCGCAAAAATTGGCGCTTCTTTCATCATGTCTTCAGCGGTTTCAGTCACGATCCTGAACCCGAAGAGACCAGGAGAGACTGCATGGAATAAGCCGTCAGCTTTATGCCGAACTTTGATAAGTATTTCCTGCATACTTTCTTCCTTTCCGCAAAAAATCCTCCGGCCTCAGCTAAAAGACCGAAGGATTCCACTGTAACTGTTAAAGATTTACTTTTTTTCGGCAAGCCAGGACTTGATCGGTTCCATCAAATCAGAGGGAATGCCGCCGATGATCGATGGAAGCGCCGGAAGTTTGCCATTTTCAGTCGCCTTAGCCAGTCCAAGCATAAGTTCGACTTTCGCTTGACGCTCCATGATCGGCAAAGCTGTCGTTATGGCCGCCGCCGATTGAGCCTGCTTCTCAGCGATGTAAACATTGTCAATAGACTGCTGGATGTCTGGCGCGAAAGTCATAGGCTCCGCAAACCCATACGTTAGAACGGTGATCCCCATTTCGCCAAGGTCTTTAGCAACAGCTTCCCTTGACTTGTTAAGGATATCTAGTTTCTGCGCAATGACGTCGTTCGTTGAGCGGCCTGAGAATTCTTTGCACAACGCTGTCTGGATGACACGAAAGCCGTATGTGTCCATGACATCGCTAAGGCTCGTTGCGGCGACTGCCGAAATAAATGTTTTGTCTTCGCCGTTTTTTCCCTCAGACTGAGACGTCGGCAGCGGATGATTCATGTCTGCATTGAAATTATAAAGATACTTTGCGCCGTCTTTCTCGCGGACAACGACAGTCACCGCAATCCCAGTTGTAACGTTGTGGCTCTGCATTGTCTCGCAATGAATGCCCTCATCGCGTTGTGATGTTCCACGTTTTGCAGAAGGTGAGAACACACGCGCAAGCGGCATATGGTCGACAGCAATAGCGATGGATGTGTTTACTGTATCGTTAACCGCATAACCTGAACCCGCGAGCTTGCCATGAGGGATTTGAACATTTTTCGCGGAAACTTTATTTTGAGTGTAAAACGCTTCGCCTTCAAGCTTGGCTTGCGTTTTATCATTATCTCCAAAAAGCGGAATAAGATAGACCGTCCAAGACGGTTTGGCGAACAGAATTTCTGGGTAATCTGTGTTCGCCTTGTATGCGTGAGCATCGTGCGGGAAAACAAGCAGTCCGAGCGCCAAGATCACCATTGGCTTCTTGGCGTCGTCCGCCAGCTGCTTAACAAGCCAGTTGATTCCACGACCAAAAGGCCGATACCAGATCGCGAAAACGACCAGTGCAGCGAAGGCGTGCACTAATGTCAGCACAGTTTTGACGCCAAAATACGCGACGATATATTGGAGATATCCAGCATCTGTGCTGGTAAGTTGCCCTCCGACAACTTGGTTATGAACTAGTGGCGCAACAATCGATATTGCGTCACTTATAAATGACCAGATCGCCACTACAGCGATGGTCATGAATATTCTTGGTATCATCTTTTCCTCTTTCTCTTGGCCTACGTCTGCACTATAACTCTAACAACTTAAGCTTCAATTAACACGCAATGCGAACTCTATTTCGTCTGGGATGCGGTCGAGCAGCAGCAACAGCGTTCGAGACGGTCCAGTTGGCGTTCGTGAGCCATTTTCCCACGCCTCGATAGCGCTGAGCTCAAATCCATAGCGCAGAGCAAATGCAGCCCGCGACAACTGTAGCATGTCTCTGATTGCCTGGACATCTATGTTTGCTGGCAAGGCGTCTTCAATTGGCGGCTGCATTATTTTTCTCCGCAAAAAATATAACCATGCTCTATTCTAGCCTGATTCGCGGATTTCCCACAGCAAAAATAATCCTGTGCGCACAAAAAAAGAGGGGCAGCCGAAGCCACCCCTCTCGCTATTCCCGTTCGGAAAATTGACTCAACGCTGCCAGATCACGCCAGCGCGGACGCCAAAAGTGTTGCTGTCAGTCCCAAAGCCAGCAGAGATATTCCCCTGAAGGTCATTGGTAAAGCGAAACGCGGCGGTTGTGCCGAATGCTCCGTATCCTTCGTAGTTGGCATAATCCGCAGACACGCCGATCATTTTTCCAGGCTCAAGAGAGAACTTCCCAGTCGCCATTGCGACAGCTGATCCGGAGAGAGCTTTTTTCATATCGCCCTGGAGGGCGGTAATCTGGCCGCGCGCCACATTCCGCCAATCGTTCAACGATGCGATCTGCCCGCCCTGCTGATCCAGCATCACGCCATAGCCGTTCAGAGCTGACGACACGTCGCTGTATCCGCCAGAGTAAACGTTGCCGCCGAAGCCGCCGACATAGAGCGGTCCGGAAATCGCAGCAGGTCCAGTGACGGAAAGGCTTCCGCCGACAGAAGAATTTCCAGCGACAGAATGATTTCCGCCAACACTGGAATTTCCAGTGACGGTAAGCGTGGTCGTCTTTGTGTTCCCAACGACGGTTGCTCCGCCGTTCAGGATGGTTGCTCCAGCGACGGTCAACTTGCCGCCAGTGTTAGTGTCGCCAGTGTTGGTGACGTCGCCGTTGTGAATGGTTGTGGTCGATGCCCCGTTTGTCACGATGATGGTCGGGTCTTTAATGGTGACCGAGCCGCCCTTGCCGTCGTCAAAGCGAAGTCCGTTTCCATCAACGACAGTTGTTGAGGTTACGCCGCCAGTCGTTGAAGAAGCAGTGAAGCTGTTAGCTTTTGCAGCGCCATTGACGATGATTCCGTTGGTGTCGCCAGTGATTGACTGGGTCTTGGTTTCCAGCGAGCCAATTCTGCCGCCCTGTTCCGTAACTGCGCCGCCAACGCCTGAAAGCGCGCTAACTTGAGCGCCAACCGCCTTCAAGCTAACATCGCCCGCTTTGACATCGCCAGTTGTGGTGAGGCCAGCCGCGCCAATAGTAGTTTTATCGCCAGTTGAGTTTAGGTATTCTCGCCCATTGCTAGCCCAAAGAGAAACCAACGCGCCGCTTGAATCCCTCTTGGCTTCAACATTTGCAGGAACGTCATACTTAAAAGTAGTCGGAGCGCTAAAAACTACTGCGTCTGTATACTTCGCCATGGTATTGACATCTGTGCCTTTTACCCACTTGTAGACACCAGATGCAATCAACGTTGGGTCAATAGCCTGATTGCTGCGGACAATTTGATTTGTTGTCGCGTTGATAAGCGCATCATAGCCCGATGGCGCGCCGACATTGTATCTGTTGGTGTACCCAGTTTGGCTCAAATATTGGATCGAATGGACGCCATCGGCTTTGACGGCCGCATACTTTGTAGTGTTTAAGCTGTTGTCTGGATTCCACAAATCAGCTGGCTGCGTGGCCGGGATGCTGCCGTCCAAGTTGGTGATAACATATTTAGTAGAGGTTACGTCGCTGCGTGGAGATACGGAAATATATTTCCCGTTGTCAATGTAATACGTCCCATCACTAGCAGGCGCTGCCTTCACAATCGGCATCCATAACGCGCCGCTCAAAACCAACGCCGCAACAGAAACTGCAATCTTATACTTGCCCTTATACTGCATATCGTTCCCTTTCATTAGACCTTTTCCAGAAAAGAAGAGAGCCAATGTGTTGACTCTCTCTAGTTCTTGGACATCCAACCGCTCGCACATCAGAGCGTCGATGTCCAACGTATAACGAAGCGTTTTCTGATCCGCAAGCAATTTTCCGATTAAAAAAGGCGGATTGCCCTGACTGTGGCTAAAATGAGACTCGCTTTTCCGCTTGACGATAATCTGCTCATGGGTTAAAGCTTCTCTTGCGATCATGCTTACCCCATTCCGCATGTTCGTATATGCCCTGAATCTTGTGGAGTGGACATCTCCAGTCCTCCCCAAACTCCATAAGCGAGAAAACCGAAGGTCTCCCCTCTGAGCCTTCGGTTTTTTTGTGCTTGACTCATGCTCGGGCTTGCTTTAAGCCAACGCTCCGATTTATTTGCAGTGAGGTGCAACTCTTCCCTCTGCGGAGGGTCGGAGCTGCAAGGATTTCGGAGCGTTGGTTTTTTTCGCTTGACGCATGATTCCGAGTGTGCGAAAACCTCATTGCTGAACGAGATGTGGCCTATTGCGAAGAGAGGGGAGAGCGCTCTTCGCAATCTGTCTCGTTAAGTAGAGCTAACGATTGCTCCGAAAAACGGCTGGTGGCCCCTTTCTCCCAGCCGTTTTTTGTGTCTTGCTCTCAAAGCCAACGCTCCGATTTATTTGCAGTAAGGTGCAACTCTTCCCTCTAAGGAGGCTTGGAGCTGCAAGGATTTCGGAGCGTTGGTTTTTTTCGCTTGACACGCCGGTCAGCGCCGCGCTAACGTGTCTTGGCAAGGAAAACCCTAGAGTAGCCAGAACTGCTCTAAGTTTTCATATCAGATGTATTAAACAACAAACGGTATTCGCCTGCTCATGTTGTAAAATACACTATCGCCACAGGCAGCCAAAAGATAGCCGGGAAGAGGAAACTTTTCTTGGCTATTTTTTTGAGTTTTTCGCTATTTTTTGATTGACGGCGGCGCCAAAAACCACAAGAATGCGTTATCGACTCGCTGGCAAGCAAATCGACCCTTTCTTGAGACCACACAAACTGAACCGGATGTGCTCGCACGTTCGGTTTTTTTGTGTTGACAGCGTATAGACTCTGTGAGAAAAACTGCTCTCCGGATTGACTCTCTCGCAGTTATTCCAATCCGAAAAACTTAGCCGTCTCTTTAAGGAAGCTTTCCAAAGAGACGGCTTTTCTGCGTTCACTTCTTCAATTTTCCGACCGGATACCCTTTTTCTATCGCTCGCTGCGTCACATCTTTCCTACGATGCTTGGGAATTTGGCGGTCTTTGCGCGCTTTCCAGCGATGAAGGTCTAACTCTCCGATTCCCAATGTCCACGCCGTTTTGGTGACGCCTCCAAAAAAATCAAGGAGGTCTTTTAGGTCGATAGCGGCGACGTCGATTCGCTCGGGCTCATCTAGCCTCATGCGGGGCAGATTGTAGGCTCTATCCAGCCAGCCGTCGAGCTCATCCATGACGCCGCGCCCTTCGGCGGTCAGGACGTAACTCCGCGCTTTGCAGGTTTTCCTCGCTCGGCCCGGACCGTATTCCACAAGCCCCATCGTTACAAGTTGTCGAACCGTTTGGTGGACCTGCCCATAGTGGACATTTCTTTTAAATATCGCATTCAGTCTTTTGTTTAGCGAAGCTGAGTCGTCATCGCCGACATCTATGCTTACCAGCGCGATATATTGAACCACCCCAATCACTTCTTTCCCTTTCTCGCATGCTTTCAGTGTCTATGTTTACGACGTCGCTTTTTATGTTTCCCATGATGATGTTCTTTCACCTCATAGCAAACCTTTGCGACGCCTTGATTCGTCATCCCCAGCGCCCGAGCCGCGCCCCGAGAGAGATCGAGGTTGCGCCCAGCGATAAATGGGCCTCTGTCATTGATTCGGACTCTGGTCCGTCTGTGACCGAACATCACATCTAGAATGGTTCCAAAACCCAGCGAACGATGAGCGGCGGTGAATCCGTCTGGATGGAATCGCTCCCCATTCGCGGTGTGATGGCCTGTGTGATAATAGCTCGCTCGTCCGCACGTTTTTGCGGCGGCGGGCGATGATAGCGCAACGCTTAAAATAAATGCGCCAAGGAATCTTAACATTCTCTCTCCATAAATGATTGACAAGAGCGTTTTTATCACGCGCGCGGACAGAGTCCAATCAAAAATATCAGCCCGCTCTCGCTGCCCGAGCCTCTGCGCTAGATAGGCCGCCAGACGCGCAACGTTGGCTCAGGACGGCGTTAACCAAAAACCGCCGCTACAGGTCGCTACGCGCCCGAGGCCCGCCTCCAGGCGTCTCCTGCGCCGTTTTCCGCCCCAACCGCGAAAATCCCTGCCGCCGACGATTTTCCTTGAGCGAAGATGCCGAATCGGGAAAATAGGGCTTGCAAAGAGATTTGGGATCGAGCAATCTCAAATCATGCTTCGTTCGGGACTCGTTCCGAGGGAGACATTTGGGCGTGTGAACGGCGAGAAGCGGCTGCGCGTCCATCTTAAGCTTACAGCGGGGACCAGGGGCAAGGCAAAGAGTAGTGCGGAAGGTCAAAGCTCCGAACCCTGGAGGCAGTTGAGATGCTGTCTGGAAGTAGTGACCGATGTTGCAGCAATCTCCTTGGCCTGCAACCCAAGATACTGGCTCCGTTGACGACTCAGTCGTAATGAGTTTGATGGATGACTTGGCTTCTTGGCGCGACAACCCTGGGTTTTTCCCTAGGGAATTGTCGTGCTGTTCCAAGTCCTCCACCATTAACGATCTAGTCGTAATAACTCTAGACACCGTAGGTGTCTACTTCATTAGTACTTTTTAACGCGTAAGCGAAGGTTTTTTCTTCCTTCATCATACCCGAAAGGGTATACTCCTTACTTGTAAAAACGCGCGCGCGAAAATTTAGAATCAATGCGACCACGACTCATCGACCCGATTTTCCCTCTGATTTTCCACGTTACCCCAAACGGTTGCGTCAAGCTTGCTGAACTAGCCTTGGATGCAAATTGCTCCGACTGTGTGATTCTGAGGATGCTGAATCAGAGGAAACCCGATTCGCGAGAGAGAAACAAGCTAAAAAATAAGACAAAATAAGAACTTTTTGTTCTATTCTGTTCTCGTTTTTGTTGTTGTTAAGTTGGGCTGTGGAAAACCTGTTAATACTGTGTTAATAACCGTTAATAAGTGATTTAGAGTGACCCTAGATATCTCCGCATACGGCGGATTAAAAGAAATTCCAGCGCCGATCCTGGACGAGAACGGCGATCCAGATGCGAATAAATGCTTTTATGAGCCAACGCTGATCCGAAGAACTGAGAAACACTGGCCAGGATCAACCAAAGGGCTGAAGGAGCATCAGGCGTATACTTGGAAGACTTCGTTCTCATTTTCAGCGGGAAGCTATACAGGCTATAGCTATTGGCAAGAGTTGTTGGCTGACCTTCGCGGCGATACAACAGATTTCGACGAGCTGATCCATTTCACGAATTGCGAAGGGATAATCGGGCCTGCGGCGGCGAAAAAGCTGTATGATGATTTCCAGCGTCATGATGAGCGATCATTTTTATGCCAGGAATCGTTTTTTATATCGAAGTATCAAGATTTCATGAGGGCGTTTAAGATTGCGTCGGATAACGGCGCAGTGGAATTTTGCTAGGAGCAGCATGATGGAAAAGTATTTATACCAGATAGTATCTATTTATTTTGTTGCGTTTATTATGGCTGGCCTTGCGATGTTGGGATTTCCTGTTTACGTTGCTTACACAGCTATTGTTTACGGCGCGGTAGAGATCGGCGTTCAGCTTTACAAGAGAGGCAGCTAATATGGTTAACACAACGCTCGTTGCCGCCATGGGGATTAACAATGTCATCGGCAAGGATGGCGCTCTCCCTTGGCACGCTCCGTCAGAGCTCAAGCACTTCAAAGACGTCACGCTTGGCCACGTTTGCATCATCGGGCGTGTTTCATATGAAACGTTAACGCGTTCGCTTCCCGGTCGTGATCTGGTCGTTTTGACGAAAAGCCAAAATTACGCGGATCGATATGCGGCGGGGGAACTCCCGAGAAATGTTTATCCTGCGAAGAATATGGCAACTGCTATGGATTTAGCGTCGAGCCTCAG
>Ga0180081_1000001_pt1 | contig 26003 bp, 40 predicted proteins | sample EasRiv590_16_10D_FD_123011 | JGI IMG/M metagenome (GOLD analysis project Ga0180081, IMG submission 123011) | Soil microbial communities from meander-bound floodplain in the East River, Colorado, USA - East River metaG ERMLT590_16_10D | ecosystem: Environmental > Terrestrial > Soil > Floodplain ... | reverse complement strand
TTATTGCATAGTTTATGAGATGCCCATTAGAAAACCAATTGCACATATACCTATATCTTTTTAAAAGGAATTTAAAATGATTGATGACAAAAAAAAGGGCGTCAAAGCGACTCACCCACTATATGACGAATACGCGCCACGGTGGATATTAACCAAGAACGTAGTCAAGTCTAACATCAAAGAATATATTAAAGACGTTGAAGACATGAATTCGACGACGGAAAATATGGCCCCACTGCCTGAGCATGCGACTGAAGATGAAAAAAAGATGATTAACTTGCATTGGAGTCGAATTAAGTATGAGGGTAATTGTCGAAATCAACGCTACAAAGACGATGCACAGTTCATTAACTTTACGGCAAGGCATAAAAACTTCTTAGTGGGGGCGATATTTAGAAAGCCATTGCAAGTTAAATTGCCTTCCTCTATTGAATATATCAATAAAGACGTCACAGGCTCAGGCATATCTATTCAAAAGCTAGCACAAGAAGTGGCAGGAGAGGTAACTCAGACTGGCAGATATGGTTTGCTCGTCGATTATGCAAACGCCCCCAGCAATTTAGTTTTAAAAGAAGTAGAAGATTTAAATCTAAAGGCCAGAATTTGTAAATACACAGCCGAATCAATTATTAACTGGCAAACAGAGAATATTTACGGCGTAGAAAAATTAACCTTAGTTGTTTTATTAGAGCATTCCTCACAAATAGATCCGGAAGATGGGTTCACCTGGGTAGGGATGACTAATTATAGAGTATTAAAGTTAGTTGATGGTATTTATACTCAAACGCTTTATAACTCTGATGGAAAAATTATGAATGAATATTCCCCGCGTGATAAAGCCGGTAATACTTGGTCAGAAATTCCTTTCATCTTTGTAGGCTCAGAGGATAACGACGCAGATATTGACGGCTCATTATTATATGACATCGCCATGGTTAACATTGGCCATTTAAGAAACTCAGCAGATTTTGAGGAATCAATTCATATCTGTGGTTCGCCTACGCTTATTATCTCCACTCAAATGACCCCTTATGAATTCAACATAGCCAACCCGCGCGGGGTAAAGATAGGCGCAAGGCGTGGCCATAACCTAGGCCCAAATGGTAGCGCCACATTTTTACAGCCAGCCCCAAATCAATTAGTCGACGAAGCTATGAAGCGAAAAGAAGAGCAGATAGTCATGATGGGTGTTAGACCGTTAATACTTGGCGGTACATCAGAAACGGCAGAGGGCGTCAGACTTAGGCTAACAGGTGAGACCTGCGAGCTAACCATCCTTTCCCTCAATATTCAGCAAGCTTTGATTCAATGTTCTACGTGGTTAAACAGATTCATGAATGAAAAGTGGGAATCGGACGAAATTGTCATCAAGGTGAATACTGACTTTGTCGGACTAAAAATAGACGCACAACAAATGGCGGTCGCGCTTCAACTCTATAACAACGGCATCATAGCTAAGAAAGATTTAAGACTCTTACTAAGAGAAAATGGAGACCTACCGCCTGAGATAGATAGAACTGACAAAGCCATTGATGAGGATGTACAAAATGATATCGTAAACACCGATCCTTTGGGCGTTTAGTATGGCTACATCTAGAACGATGATTAGAGACGCCTCTATAAGGCACTCAATATTTGTTAGCCGCTTTGCAGGTGGCCAACTAAAACAAATAGTGCCTTATCTAGAGCGAGCAAGGAAAGTAACCGCTGGCCAACTAGCAGGGAAAGATTTAACTGCTCTTAGCCGTAAGCGATTAAATCAAATTTATACAGACTTAGACGGTCAGTTAAAAGTTATTTATACAAAATTAGGTAAAAAGGTTAAGGCTAGCTTAAAGCCTTTCGCCAACTATGAAGCCGACTTTAGCGCAAGGATGTTAACCAAGGGTACAGATGTAAACTTCACGACCCCAGCCAAAAACCAAATTCAGGCCGCTGTGTTCTCTCAGCCCATGGAATTACTGAATGCCAAAGATATAAACATTGATGATGCCTTAGCTGTTTTTTCAGATAAGAAAGTAAGCCAAATAATTACAACTATTAAAGATGGCGTGATTCTGGGAAAGACTAGCGAAGAGATTATAAAGAACGTTGCTTTTGTCACCAACAAAATTCAACTCAATCATGCCGAGGCCCTAGTAAGAACGTTAACCGCTCAGGTTAGCTCAATCGCAAGGGATTTAGTCGTACAAGAAAATTCAGATATAATAAGTCATGAGGAATGGGTTAGTACGCTAGATTCAGTTACCACACCAATTTGTCAGGCCCTTGATGGACAAATCTTTGAAATAGGACAAGGCCCTACATGGCCCGCCCATTTTGGTTGCCGGTCTACTCGCATCCCTATTGTAAAACCTGAGTTCACTATCAAGTCATCTGACCCTTTAACCAGGCCAGCCATAGGTCCAGATGGCCCGATTACCGATGGCGTAAACGCGAGCACGACTTATAACAGTTGGCTAAAGAGTCAGCCCGCATCATTCCAAGATGAAATTTTGGGGGCGCAAAAAGGTCAACTATTTAGAGAGGGTGGCCTGAACGTTCGGCAATTTGTAGACGATAGAGGAAATACCCTAACCCTTAACCAGCTTAGAGACAAAGAACCCCTAGCTTTTGAAAAAGCCGGACTAAATAAAGAATAACATGGAGACAACAATATGACGGATGATGCAGTAGACCAAAGCCAGGCAACTCAAACCTTGCCAACCGACCCTAGCGAATTAATAAAGTTAATTCAAGAAAAAGAAAAACAAATCAACGCGCTCAACGCCCATAAGCAAGAATTGTTAGACGAAACAAAGAGAGCAAAGCGTAAGGCTGAGGAAGAGTCTCAAGAAAAAGCGAAAATGAAAGAAGAGCAACTTAGAAATAAGGGCGAGTTCGAACAGCTTTATAAGTCAGCAACGGAAAGGGAAGCTATACTAAGAAATGAGATTAAACTTAGAGATGACCAAAAGGCTGAAGAGATAACCAGAAATGAAGCCTTAAAGTTATCTTCCCAAATGTCTGACGGTTTTAATGCTGAGTTACTATCTACTTTTGTTAAACCTAGGTTAAAATATACAGACGACGGCATAAAAGTTCTTGATGCTCACGGTAACATGACTGTGTCAAGTTTAGATGATCTAAAGAACGAGTTTTTAAATGCTGAGAAATTCAAATCCCTGATAAGGGGTAGCAGAGCGACCGGGGGCGGAGCCCTCGGATCTAGTGGTGGTACTACTAGTGCAGGCTTTATAGAGCAAGCTGTTTTTGATACATGGACTCCAAAACAAAAAATGGAGTTCGCAGTCAAAGGCGGTAAGTTGAAATAAAACTAACACTGGTAAGGATACCAAAATCATGGCTAACGTATTTACAAATTTAACATGCGATATCTATTGCGCATTAGACACAATCTCCCGCGAACAAATCGGTTTTATTCCCGCTGTCACTTTAGACGCGTGTGGCATTAGAGCCGCTGTCGGCCAGACGGTTCGTTCATTCATTACGCCACAAGTTGTTGCAACTGATATTGTTCCAGGCCAACAAGGTCCAGACTTTGGTTTTCAAACCATCGGAAATCGAACCATCACTATCAATAAGCAACGTACGGTTAGCTGGATTTGGGAAGGCGAAGAAATGCGTGCATTGGATGCATGCGGCGCTGGCTCAAATAGCATTTTCCAACAACAAGTCGAGCAGGCAATGCGCGCCATCACCAATGAGATGGAAGCAGACCTTGCGGCGCTTTGGACTTTTGCAAGCCGCGTTGTTTTGCCATCTGGTACAACCCTCTTTGATGCAAACAACTATCGCGATATGGCTAACGTTCACGGCGCTTTACTAGAAGCAGGCGCGCCCCCAAATGATTTGCAATTAGTATTAAGCAATCGTGCGGCTGCCGCTTTACGTGGTAACGCGCAATACACGGGATGTGATACTGCTTGCTCTGACAATATCCTTAGACAGGGTGTTTTGTTAGACCAATTTGGAATGTCTATTCGTCAATCTGCTCAAGTGGCATCTGGCGTTGTAGCGGGAACTGGTGCGCTAGCAACTACCAACGCGGCCGGCTATGCAATTGGCGCAACGGTTATCACATTGGCCGCTGCAGGAACTGGAACCATTTTAGTTGGTGACACTGTCCAGTTTGCAGGTGATGCGCATAACTATGTGGTTGTTGCAGGCGATGCTGACGTCTCAGACGGCGGAACAATTACCCTTAATACCGGTTTGTTACAAGCTATCCCCGCTGCAGCTACTGCTTTGACATTAGTTTCTGACGCTGGCGAAAAGAACATGGCATTTCCAAGAAGCGCTATTGTTTTGCTCGCGCGTGCGCCTGCTAACCCGCCAATGTGTACCGCTGATGATAACTTTACATTAGTAACCGATCCGCGTTCAGGGTTAACTTTTGAAGTGGCAAGATTCTGTGAATATCGCCGAGTACGGTTTGAAGTGGCAGCCGTTTGGGGTGTAGGGGTTATGAAGCCTGAACACCTGGTCATACTGTCAGACTAAACTTAATCCCCCTTTTTTAAAGGGGGAACTTTATTTACAATTCGGAGACTTTTAAATGAATACGACTTACTATCTTAACCCTGGCGATGTAACTTCAATCGTTGCAGATGCTAACGTCGCAAGCGGTTTTTATCAAATACTGGGAAATCCAGGTGAGCCCAACCAGACAGCCGTTTCTATGTTGGCAAATTCTACAAAGCAACTCGGCCCTTATAACGTCGGTAAATATCTTAAGCTTAGCTCTATGATAGGTAATATTTCCCATTCAGAGGAATTTGGCGGTTTTGCTTTCAGTGATGATGTTGAAGGCGACAATCAATCCGGTTCGTCACCCATTGCTAGTGTTTCAGCAACTGAATCACAGGGAATTTGGAAACGCACTGTGCTAACTTTGACCGCTGTTCCTATTGTCATCACAGATGATGCAGGCGTTATACAATTTGGGGGCGTCAAGATTTATGACTTCCCTGAAGGGTTATTAAATATTCAAGGCGCGGTTGTTAAGGGTAACTTAACGGCAGGTGTGACGGGTACAGTCATCGCGGCATTTACTGGTATTGTTTCTTTAGGAACAGTCACAGCGGCAACGGGCGCAACGTTAATAAGTACTCAGGCTGATATATTGCCATCGACTGCTTTAACGCAAGCGGTTGCTAAAGTTTCTGCGGTTCAAGCTGTATCATCTGCCACTGCTTTAACAGAAAGTGGAGCCAGATGGTTAGACGGAACGGCAACGGCTAAAGACTTATACTTAAATTTCAAAATTGCTGATGATGCAACCCATACGTCTGGCACGGCAAGCTTTACTGGAACGGTAGAATTTGTTTGGGCAACTTTAGGCGACGCATAAGTTTTTTCGGGCAGCGATGAGTTGCTGCCCTTTTTTAAAAAGGAATTTTAAAAATGGCAATAGTCGCAACGGCAAGTATTAATACTACTTTGAAAGGAAGCTTATCTAACAATGGCTTAGACATTGGACAAGCAAGCTTTAGCTTTAATGAATCTTTTAATTTAGCCCTATCAAATGGCGTTGGCATAAACGCTATTACCCAAATGTGGAATGATATTAGGACGATAGCAGCTAGTACGAGTGATGATATCAACCTTAATACCTTGACAAACGCTTTTGGACTAGCGGCAAGTTTTGCTTCTATTAAAGCAATGCTAGTAAAAGCAAACATCGCCAATACAAATAACTTAGTTGTTGGAAATGCTGCCACGCCTTTTGCCTCATTCTTTGGCGCGGCGGACAATACTTTAATTCTGCCTCCTGGCGCAATGGTTTTATTAACTAACCCTAGCTCGGCGGGTTACGCGGTTACACCAACTACAAATCACTTGCTCACTATTACAAATGGCGGAGCAGGCACCACGGTAAGTTATGAAATATTCTTATTTGGAGTTGCTGCATAGTGGCGATAATCGTTGAAGATGGGACAGGCGTCGCAGGCGCGAACAGTTATGTAACCGTAGCTGAATTTCAGGCTTATGCCTTAGCACGTGGGATTACTATCATTGGTAATCCTGAAACGCTATTAATTCGCGCAATGGATTATATCGAGTCATTGGATTATTGCGGTCATAAATTAACGTACACACAAACGTTGCAATGGCCACGTTATGGTGTATGGGTAGATAGCATACCGTATCAAGTGAACGTCATCCCAATTGAACTTAAAAACGCTCAGATGCAGACAGCTATATCGATTGATTCGGGCGTGGACCCCTTATCAACCATCCCCAGGGTGATCCATAGTGCCTCCGTGGGCCCTATGAGTGTCACCTATGAGGATGGCTCTCACACAGAAACGATTAGAAGCATTAACGCTTCAATATCAAAACTGATTGCTTGTCATACTGGAACCTCATTTTGCGTATATAGGGGTGGGTGATGAGTGAACTATCAGTCACCTTTAGTGCGCTTGCCATACAGCTTACGCAGATGTTTGGCCAGCCCATGGCTTTTAGTAGGGAAATGCAAGGGGAATATAACCCTGACACTGGCGAGACTAACCCTACCGTTGTGTTTAATTATTCTGCTTATGGCGTTCCTTTAAATTATGAAGCCAACGAAATAGACGGAACGATAATCGAAAGGGAAGATACCCGACTCTATATACATCGTGTAGTGGGCGCCATTCCTAAAGTTGGCGACTTAGTGATTAACTTTAGGGAGTCAGACTGGCGGATTTTAAATGTTGAAATTCACCCAGTTACCGCCGTTGATGTGCTTTACGGTTTGCAGGTAAGGAAATGACATTTAAAAGTGAATGGAATAATTCAAGTAAGTTCGTTTTGAATGTTTCTGAAAAAGTAGTCAGAGGAACAGCAATCACTGTATTTAGTGCAATCGTCAAAGCGAGCCCGGTTAAGACAGGTCGATTCAGGGGAAACTGGCAAACCACATTGGCTCAGCCTGCTCAAGGAGAAATAAAAGGTGTTAGAGGTGAAGGATCTGCAATCGGTGAGATTAACAGCAAAGCGAAAGCCTATAAGATTGGCCAAACATTATTCATGACAAATAACTTACCTTACGCGGAATTTTTAGCACGTGGCGGAAGTAAACAAAGGCCAAATGGCTGGATAGAAGCGATCATCATGGGCTTTCAAAAGACAGTTGATAATGAGGCCAAGAAACAATGAGTTTTAGTCATATCAGAATACTACTTGATAGACAGTTAAACCTTATTGCAGGTGGTTTACCCGTGGCCTGGGAGAATACAAAATTTACACCTGTTTTAAATCAGCCATGGCTTAGACCAACCCTTATTAATGGCGCGTCTAATAATGTAGATTTAAACTCTCACCAATTAAACCCTGGGATATATAGAGTTGATGCCTTTTACGCTTTAGGTAATGGCGAAAAAGATTTATTAAACAAGTTAGATGAAATCTACAATCATTTTAAAAGCACCCTAACGCTCACGATGGATGATACCATTATCAATATTCAGTCGATAAGCTTATTACCAAGATTGATTGATGAACCTTGGATTATGGGATCGATAGATATTAATTTTGTTAACTATGAAGATAGTTTTTAGGATTTAACGTAAAGGAGATACAAAAATGGCCACTATTTTAGCGCAAGGTTCAATATTCACTATCGATGATGCGTCAGGAACACCCGTCGTTATTGAATGTATTAATTCATTTTCAGGCATGACAGGAGAGGCCGCCGATATAGACGTGACCTGTCTTAGTTCAGTGGCTCGCGAGTTCAGACAAGGGCTACAAGATTTCGGTGATTTTACGTTAGAGCTAATGCGCGATCCAACTCAAGTCGGACAAATGGAGATGGAATCTGCAAAGAACGCTCAAGCAATTAGAGAATTCATTTTAACCTTACCCTCTGGTGATGTTGCGACGTTTGACGGCTACGTTAAAAGCTTAACGGTGGAAGGTTCCACTGACGCCGCCTTAACTGGCTCAGCTAACATTAAAATAACAGGCGCCGTCGTGTGGTCTTAATATGGGCAAAGCGTACGAAGCGATAAAAAAGAAAATCGCTTTGGCTCCAAAAGAAACTATTACAGAGCGACAAGATATTTGTAGTACTTGTGAATTTTCAAAGATGGGCCTTTGCACTAAATGCGGTTGTGTTATTCGATACAAATCAAAGTTTGCAAAAGCTAAATGTCCTATGGGGTATTGGTAATATATGTTATTAAACAAAGACCAGATTTTAAATAGTAACGATAGAAAGTTCATTGATGTTAACGTGCCAGAATGGGGCGGGATTGTCAGGATATCGGTTTTATCTGGCGCTGACAGGGAAAAGATAGAGGCTGAGTTCTCCAACATCAGCAAAGACAAATATATTGTTAGGGCAATGTGTGTGGCCTTATCTGTCGTTGATGAAAAAGGAAATGCCATTTTCACCAAAGATGATTTAGAGGCTTTGAATAAAAAATCTTGGAAAGCGTTGGATAAGATAGTCGACAAAATAAAAGAATTAAATGGCATTGGCGATGAGCAAGTAGAGGCTATCGCAAAAAACTAATGGACAGACCGTTTAGGCGCTATCTTTTTGGCTTAGCAGAAAGAATGGGTGTGTCTGTCAAGGAACTGCTAAGCAAAATGGATAGCCGAGAAATAAGCGAGTGGTGGGCATACGACTTAACTAATACCCCAGAGTTTAGAAAGAAATATGCAGAGCAAAAGGAAGCGGAAGCGCAAGCTAAGCTAACAAGGGATGAACTTAAATCACGGTTTAAACAATTGTTTAACAGTTGTGGCGCTGTAAATAGGGAATAACCAATGGTTGCAACGACAGCCGCAAATTTAGTGGTTCAGATATCGGCAAGTGCCAAAAAACTCACCACTGATTTAAGATCGGCTGAAGGTGAGGTTAACAGTTTTGCTGGCCGTGCTGTAAAGTCATTGTCAGCTATTGGTATTGCTGTGGGGGTTGCCGCTTTAGCTGCAGGCGCGACTGTTTCAGCAATGGTCATTGGTGCCGCCAAAGAATTAGACGACTTAGCCGATTCAGCGGCATCGCTAGGTATTGCCACAAAAGAACTTCAACGGCTTCAATTTCAAGCAGGCCAAGCGGGTTCATCTGCCGAGGGCGTTGGCCAAAGCTTGATGTTTATGCAAAACGCCATTCAAGATGCCTCAGATGGCAATGAGCAACTATCAAAAAGCTTTGCCAGATTAGGGTTAGATGCCAAGTCTTTAAAATCCTTAAAGCCAGAGGAGCAATTCCGAAAGATTGCTGCGGCCATGAGCACGGTCACAGACCAAACAGAGGCGACGTCTCTCTCTCGAAATATCTTTGGGCGAGGCGGCCTACAATCCTTAAACCTTTTAAGAAGCAACTTAGAAGAAACATCTAAGCTGTTTGATAAGTTAGGGTTAGGGGCAAGTAAAAGCCAAGAAGCCAATGTGGATGCTTTTGATAAATCTTCCAAAGCCGTTAGTGCTATATGGAAAGATTTTAAAGAAAAAGTGGCAGGGGATTCTATCACAGCTTTTACCGCAATAACGGACGCCATCATAAAAACAGTTAAAGAGATGGGTGGACTGCAAGGGGTTGCGACCAAGGTTGCGATTGGTGTTATTGGGGCGGTAGAAGGGATAGTCGGGGCATTTAATTTGGCGGCTGAAGGAGTTCGACAGGTTGTTAGAGGGCTTATCGCAGCCCAAATTATCATTGAAGAAATTAAAGCTTTTGCTAATTCAAACAGTTCTGAAGCCAGGAATGCCCCCACTGAAGCAGAAATTAAAGCGCTGAATAAGAGACGGGAAGGCACTACAAATCCATTTCTGCCTGGTAACCCCGCAGTCGAGCCATTTAAAGGAAAGTCAAAAGAAGACTTTGCGCAAGAAGCGGTAATGGCCCAACAAAAAATCGAGGGGTTAAAGACAAGCTTAATTGCCATGAATGCGGAAATGTCCAAAGATACCGCCACTCCCTTACAAGATAGCATTAGAAAGCTTCGACTCGAAATGGAAGCGTTAAATAAATCCGCCACAGCGGCAGGCACGGCAGTTGCAGGGGTAACCGGAACCGGAAAACCAGGCACTGGATCGATAACAGATGAAAGAACCGGACGGACCATGACAATCGGCAGCCCTCAAGGAACAGGAGCAGCGGTTACAGGAACGGGCGCCATTTGGAACGACGAAGGAAAGGTAGCCACTATAAACCTAAACCTTACAGCCAACCAAAACTTTTTCGACTTGCAGGCTGAGATGGCCAAAGACGCCCTTAACAAAACCCTGAATGTCACCTCAACTATAGACCCGGCCGCGAACCGTAGAAGATAAAAGGAATTACCATGGCATTACTAGATTTAACTTTCAAGTTTTATACGGATGCAGGATTAACCATTCTTGCAGGCCCTATTAAACAATTAACCCATAGCACGGACCTATCCGATAACCCACAGGATTTTGTTTTGTATTTTGGCTCAAACGCCACCGCTACTAAATTAGAAGCTGTCTCAAACCCAGGCGTTGATCCGATTACCTTCACCCCCACAGACACTTTACCTAATTGGGCGGTAGCCACTGTCTACGCTTTAGGCACTACCCGCGAACCTTCCACCCCCAATGGCTTTGTATATGAAGTCACGACGGCAGGTACTTCCCACGCAACTACCGAGCCAACTTGGCCAACAACGGGGATAGGCTCCACTGTAAATGATGGAACCGTGACTTGGACTTTCCGTGGCCCTAGGCATGAACCTGACGAATTAACCCTTGCTCTCTCCGAGGGTGATTTGGCTACGAACACGCCTGGAGCCGCCCTTGATATTGGCCCCACGGTACTAAGTGGAGTTGCTGAGGCGGTTCCCGTTTGGTTCAGAATTGAGAATGCGGTCACTACCCCACGCAATACCGCAGGCCGCGCCGAATATGGCATCGCTATTAACGAAGTCATCGAGACAGAGGTATAACATGGCCACAGGATTAAGAGGTTACATCAATAACTTTTCAACAACCTTAGCAGAAAGCATTTTATCAAGTGATACGACTTTTGATATTACAGACGCGACCGGCCTTGATGCCATCTTAGCCACATCTGATTATGTCGCTCTGACCATAGATGATGGTACGAATATAGAAATTATCCACGTAACAGCTAACGCTACCACTACCCTAACGGTAGAGAGAGCCATGGAAGGTACGACTGCTGTCGGTTTTGCCAGTGGTGCAACAATTGAATTAAGGGCAACGGCGGCATCGTTCGATGCGGTTGTCGGCGCAGGTGGTGGGTTATGGGAAATTATAGACACTGTTACCCTGACTGGTTCAGAAACAGAGGTAAACTTTGAAGGCTTAGCCGCCGGGATTTACGAAATTGATTTAATGTATGTTGGCGTCACCAACGGTGGCACACCCCCAATGTTATTGATGCGTGTGGGAACAGGCGCCACACCGACTTATCAAACAACTACTTATCGTTACGCCATTATGAATGCCTTAGATAACAGCGGAACAGTGAGCGGGGTAATTCCAGGCGCGACGAATGCCATCACCTTATGGGATGCCATGTATGAAGATAATGCTTGGTTTACAACTTTTGGCAAAATAAAAACAAGTGATTTAGGTGGCGCATTTTATAAGATGTTCAGCATTGAGCTCACTCAAACTAAATCTGGATTTGGGGGATTGACGCAAGTTCGTCGAGGTGGAGCAGCATGGAATGATACAACCGCCGTAACAGCAATAAAAATTTACCCTGATGCGGGAACGTTCAGAGCAGGCGGCGTGATTACCTTACTTAAAGCGTCAACTGGCGGCGGCGGCGGTGGTGGGGGCGAACCCAGTGATGGAGACAAGGGAGATATAACTGTTGCGAGTTCCGTATGGACAATTGATAACGCAGCCGTTACCTATCCTAAAATACAAAATGTATCAGCGGCTTCTAAACTCTTAGGTAGGGGCGATTCAGGCGCGGGTTCAATTGAAGAAATCACCCTAGGTACTAATCTTTCTATTACTGGCACAACGTTAAATGCAAGTGGCGGCGGTGGGGGTGTAACTGACCATGGCGCACTAACAGGGTTAGCTGACGATGACCATACGCAATATCACAACGACGCTAGGGCTTTAACCTGGTTAGGAACAAGAAGTACCACAGACATTCCAGAGGGAACCAACGAATATTACACGGATGTTAAAGTTGATGCGCGTATAGCGGCTGTCGGTGTTAGTAATCATGGCGCGCTTTCAGGTCTTTCAAATGATGACCACGCTCAATACCATAATGATGCCAGAGCTTTGACTTGGCTAGGAACAAGAAGTACAACCGATTTACTTGAAGGTTTAAGTCTTTATTACACAGACGAACGCGTAGACGATAGAGTTAATGATTTAATTATAGACGGAACGTTTATAAATTGGACCTATACCGATGGTTCGAACACATTAGAGGGTGATTTAAGCGCAACTGGCACACCTGACAATACAACTTTTTTACGTGGAGATAATACGTGGGCAACGCCTAGTGGGGGCAGTTCGGCTTTTCCTGCAATAGGCGGAACATCTGGTAGGTGGCAACAAACACCTGGGATATTTTTTGCAGGCCAAGGAACCGCAACTAGTATTCAACATGCCACAGGTGAGATAAGATACATACCTTTTATTATTACTAAGAGTATGACATTTACACATATAGGTATTAATACTGCAGCTACGGCTGCAGGAAATACTAACATGGCTATATATGCTTCTAATTCCGACAATAATAAACCTACTGGTTCGCCAATATCAGGCACTACATCAGGAAGCGTGGCAAATACTACAAATGCCCAAATAAGCTTTACTTTTTCTAGTCCTGTTACTTTATCCCCAGGTGTGCACTGGTTAGCTTTTACAAATTCCGGAACTACAAATTATCTCAGTTATGCGACAAGTAACCCAAAGATAACCGGATTAGGTGGACATACTAATGGAACATTTATAGATACTGCACTTTTGGGATGGAGAGAAAACTTCACTTATAGTACTACAATGCCCACAGTAGGAGGATCTTTGACTGCTATTAGTAATGGCGGATCAGGGGATGTAATTATGTCGTTAAAGGTACAATAATATGAGTGATTTAGATTTATTATTTGATTTAAAGCTTACTGACCAAGAAGAAACTAATTTACTTGGATATGTAGGAGGCCGTGAAGTTAATAAAACAGGTGATGTCATCACAGTACATGATTTCCGAGATTTAACAAAAGAGAAACTTAAACATAAGAAACAACTTAAAGTATCAATGAACACAATATTTTTAAAAATAGTACCTTTGCAAACACAGTTAAATGCCGCTTTAGGTCAATTAACTCCAGTTGAAATTGACAAAGTTAAAGCAAGGATGACTAAACTAAGACAATTATATAATCAAGAAAAGATAAAAATAGAGTCAGCCAATAGTTTAGATAGTTTAGTAATGCCTGACTTAGAAAAAATAATTTCAGATGAAATAAAACTATTATGAATAACAAAAATTCATTTACGGTGAATGAATGCTAAACGGCGGCGTCCTAAATGGTCACGTCCTAAACGGGGCAATAGGTGACGGACCTGAACCACCCCCAAGTGGTCAAGGTATCATCCTTAGCTTTGAACAGCTAACCATAGAATATCAAACTGGCTCAGGGATAATTTTATCCTTTGAGCAAAAGGTTGGAGAAATTGCTAGTGGTCTTATCCTGTCGTTTGAGCAAGACGTCCAGTTCTTAATTTCTGGTAGCGGGTTAATCCTATCCTTTGAGCAAGACGTTGGCACTACGGCATCAGGCATTATCCTAAGCTTTGAGCAAAGGGTAATTGAATTTGGCCCTACCCCTATTCCCTCTCACCTTGATAGATCTGGATGGGATGCTGTCATTATGCTTAATGGCGTAGAGGTGCCAGAGGATAAAATTCACGGTGGAATACGTATTGAAAGAACCGAGGGCGGTGCCTCTGTTTGCAATTTCACTTTGGTTTATAAGCCAGGCGCAGGAATTCAAAACGTTGAAACACTTGCCGGTAAGCCGGTGACTATCGATTTTCAGACAGCCGATGGAACATTTAGAGTTTATACAGGCGTAGTCGATATCCCAGAAATAGATTTGATTCAGAAAAAGATAACCATAAATTGTACGGACAGACGTTTAGAATTAATTAATGCTCAATTGGGGGCGATAGTTCCCACTATCGGATATTATTCATCTATTATATTTCCCCCACCTAAAGATGTTGCCGAACAATTAGAGCAAAGGTTAACAACGATTCCTTATTCTGTGGACTTCGATGCCTTTGGTGTTTTTAACTTCACAGAAAGAAGGGCAAAAGCAGTTGCTGACTTTGTTTTAACAGCAGATGATGTTTATGACAGAGAGCCATCTGTTAGCTATACATCACGTGACAGAATAGTTAATAAGATAAGTATAAATTTCAATTATCGTTACCCTAGATTGCATCATATGCAAAGACATTTTTCGTGGGAGTCACCCATACATAATAATATTTGTTTAATGCTATTAGAGGGTTATACCTTAGCTCAAAAGGTAATGATTGAAGCTGCCGTTTATAGTTCTAACTGGATATTAAGAGGCGATATACTCTATATACCTATCCATAATGCAGGGTGGTACTGTGGTGTTGGATGGGCGACAACTGTATTTACAGCAAGCGCTGAAGTTTTTGTTAAAAACCCAGATGGAACATATAAAGAAGATGCAAATGGAAAAAGAATCACAACAACTGCATATAAAAAGGACATGAATGATGAATTTATACTTGATTCATCTGGAAATAAAATTGCTGATTTAAAAATAACAGGGGGTACAGATTATTTCCCAGTCTTTGCTGATGGCGCTTCATGGGATGCAACCACCCGATGGGCGCAAACCATCACAGAGACTTATAGTCTTGTAGTTAAAGCCCCACAGTCTATAAATCTTTATGGAATAGTTGAAAATGATAATGCTTATTCAGCCGAGGATGATACCGACGCAGCTAAGTGGGAAGACTACACAGTTTATGACAATCCATTTGGGGAAATAGAGCAGACTTATTATGTGGATGCCGCAGCAGGCAGATCGAATTTTAATAGCGCAATTGTCACGGCGCTCAATATTGCTAAGACAACTATCCTTAATAGCCACCGAGACACACGCGTTTCGGTTAATCGATTCCTATGGCCACAGATTGATTTGAAGCACACCGTATTGATTGATACGCCAATTCTACGGGCGAGAGGTAAGGTTGTTAGTATTATTCACGATATTAATAACGGAACGACCGAGGCGGTAACGACTATTGTTATTGCGCTATCCCGTTCTATTGGTTCGCAAGCGGAGACACCATTCAATGTTCCCGCCATTCCTTCCGATTCCGTTAACCCAGGCTCAAGTGAGATTGTATTAGGCAACCATTATGGAGAAGATCCGGAATCGCCAGGAGCCGAAAATTGGACGGGCAGAGTTGGAAATAAATATATTGTAGGTGGGGGCGGTGCTCGGACACAATATTCTGAGCAATTTATCGTTAGAACGCCTGATCTCCCCGAATCTGTAAGAGATGAAAAGATTAAAACAGGCGGGGCGGACTATGACATCTCTATCCCCAATGATTTGTTGGAGGTGATTTTCTAATGGCAAATCCTATCGCGGATGCAATAAGACGCATAGTAGGCTTCGATCCTACCCGTAGTCAGTTATTAAACATTACAAAAAGAGGCCCTATTCTTGGTCAATCCAGTATAGGGTTTATGCAACCAGATAAAGCAACGGCGGGAAGTGTTACAGGCCCAAAGGATGCAAAGCTAGGAGACAAAGCGCCAAAAGATGGAATGGTTAAAACACCTATGAGTGGAATTAACACAGGGGGTAATATTGTTGACGCAACCGATCCGACTAAATCAATTTATAAACCAAATGATGGCGTCTATTCAGCGTCAGAGGTAATTAATCCTGAGACTACTACCCTTTCACAATCTAACAATTTTTTAACTGGGGTTGGAATGTTAACCTCTGCCGCTCAAGGTGGGGGTACATTAAATGGTCTTACTGGCATCACTGATTGTGTGAGCGGAAAGACAATAGCGATTCGGTTTGACGGAAAGTTTGCGCCACCCCCAGGCTGGGATGACGATACAACGCCGCCACCCCCTGAGCCTGGTTTTGAATGGGAGCAAGGCTACGCATGGGGAACAACCCTAGCGTCGCCACCTACTAAATCGCCCTCACAATCAGGTGCTAGAGCCTATGCGAAATCTTTTCATGAAGGGGTTGGCGCTCAGTGGCCAGGTGATACTGAAATTTTTAGTTACACACCTGGAGTGGAAGCCGCACAATTTGTAGATGCTTCAACAACTTACCAAGTGAGAATTAGAAGAATCTCGACGGGAGAGATTGCCCTAGGCGGGTTAATTGGGAAACAAGTGTGTGACAATCCTTTTTATGGAGCGCCTAGCTGTCCAGAATTTGACCCTACCATTCAGACCGAGTGGCCTGAGGATGATGAGATGCAAATAGCTCGTTCACCTACTGGTGGTTTATCAACTAGCACATGGGAGCCAGCGGCAGATTTAGTTCCTTCCTTAATATCAGGGGATATGACTTCCTTGAATTTTTGTTTTGAAGGTGGCACAAGGCAAGGGCGAATGGAAGCAACTAATGAAGGTGGCTATATGATTTATGAAACTATTGGTGGGGCTGGCACAGGTATTTATAAAATATTTGGACCTGATAATAGGGTGAAGGGTTACGCAGATGCGGCGGGCGCGCAAGCTTATCGAATCATCCCCAATGAGGCAATCTAATGAACATAGAAGCACAACAGGTATTAGAATTAATTGTCAGACCCACGTTGAAAACCGTTGCTATGCATAGCGTCAGCGCTGAGAGATTGCTTATTTATACAGGGGTTGTTGAAAGCGACTTTGATTTCCTCAAGCAAAACCCAGGCGGCCCGGCTTTAGGTTGGTGGCAAATGGAGCCAATAGCTTATAAGCAAAACAGTAATTACATAAGAAGATACCCGATTATGTATAGGTCAATCTTGGCCGCTTGCTTTTTAGATATTCTGCCACCCTTTGAGACCATCATTTGGAACCTCAGGCTGGCTTGCATCATGGCTCGTATTCAATATTGGCAAAGAGAGGAGCCTTTACCAAGAGAGGACGACTTAGTAGGCATGGCGAACTATTATATTAAGTACTACAACTGTGGGGGCGCTGCCACCGTCGAGGGATTCGTAAAGAAATGCAAAGGTCTATTCTAACTTTTTTAGCATTGAGACGAATCAGAAAATTAGGGTTACAATACCCCTGCGTTGGAGCTGAAAATGTCACCCCAATAGCGGTTAAGGCAAAGGAATTGCGCATGCAAGATTTTTTCAAGAAACATAAACAGACACTTATAGTCTGTACGATTGCTGCCTTAGTTCTTTGCTATCCCGCCATGTGGCATGCCTACATGATCGACTTCATTGTTTTCTCTTGGTTCATTAATGAACTGGTTAACTTATCCAAAAAACTACTCAATAAAGGAGAATCTCATGACTAAACTAAATGCAAAAGGAAAGTCTAGCTGGCCAGGCGGTAGTAAGGGCGGTAAGAAAGGATGTTGTGGTAAATAATTCTATGGCCTAGCTAAGTTAGTTATGGATGACGTGTGGCGTAGCAACTTCTCCTAACGCCACGGCTGTTCTAGGCCACCCTCAATAATATTCCATTGGCCCTAGTTGATCGTCATGCGTGAGCTCGAATATTAGTTTACCTAGCTTAGGCCCTACAACCTGGCCTAAGTTATGAATCCAAACAGGGCTACAAAAAACAACGCAACCAACAGCCAAAGCAGCCAAGCAACGATAATAAAGGTTATTATCGTAAGCATGTTTCAGTTCTTTAATATGCATCAAAATCCGCCAAAACTATTATGGAAGCTATTGCCATTAATATTATTAGGATGTTCGTGCCTTGGTACATACCAGCTTGGATGTTTGAAATCGTCTTTTGTATATTCCATTTTGCCTAGTCCAGAATCGGGGTTTGCTTTATTGTATATAGTTTCGCCGATATCGTGACCGAGATTAACAAACGTTTTGCCTGCTTCAATCACAGCCGCCGTTGTAGTGACTACCGCCACGCCAGCCGCAGCCGCTACAGCAGGAGCGTTCCCGCCAGCGATTAAAGTTAAGTTAGTTTGTTTTATAGTTTGCATAAACGATTCCTTTTTTATGTTTATTTATCCTTGAGAATTATATCTATATTTTGAATAAAAAAAATATTGTACATACACGATTTGTTTATATAAGCTATGGCCCTTTATATATAGAATAAGGCTAGGAAGGGGTTACATGTCTGTTTATTCCATTGTTGTGAAAAACAAAACTGGCGGCACGATTACTTATGAATTTTTTGCTAGAGAAAATGAAAATCCAGTTTTTAGTTGTGAAGTGCCTATTGAGCATTTTATCAAACACTTTCCAGAGCAATGGAAATCGACAAATTGGGCGCGAAAAGATTATAAAAAAATAGAAATATATGAAGGTCTTTACAACGATGAGTTAGACGAAGCCATAAAACTTGCCATAAGTAAAAAGGAACATAAAAACAAATGAAGATTGAAAAGAATAGTTTTTATATTTATCAATATACATTCATAGATAGTTTTGATTTTATTAAAAACCCAAATGATATTGAAGAAGAAAGATTAAAAGATGAATTACCAGACTTGGATATGGTTAAAGAATACTTAGGGATAGCAGGCTGGGAAGGGGATGGGGAATTTGGGGTAATTTGGATCCCACCTTTTTGCATTGAGGGTTATACAGATGGCATTTGGATTTGGCATGTAAAGCAGAAAAATAACGGTGTTTCTTGGTTAGCTTCTAAACGTGATTTTGTCACCTCTGTAGATTTTACAGATTTATTAGAACATCAATAAAATGAAAGAACCTGAAGCAGTAAAAATTATTACAAAAATTAATAAATATATAGAAATTTTAAAAGCAAAATATCCAAATCTAATCGGTCATCATATTTGTATTGCAATGCTGGAAGTTGACGGGATAGGTGTAAATGCATTTACCGTATGTCCAAAATCTATGTCTGATGTATTTTCAGAACTTGTACTTGAGCAAGCGAATAGTTTAACTAAAGATGTAAATAAAAAAAATCTTCAATAAAGTGAAAGCAAAGGAAGTGGCACCCCCATATAGAAATATGCAGATAAAATTAATGATGAAGATTAATAATCTTTCTCTGGAGAAATCAGTTTATTCACATCATTGAGATAAATTGGATAATTTCTTTTTTCTGAGAAATCCACTAAAAAATTACTCTTATTTAATTTTTCTGCTTTTTTAGATCTGACCATCTTTCTGGTTTCATTTATTACCCTTAAGTCAGTTGTACCATTTCGGAGAAGTCTCGTATAATGACTCTGGCATAATTTTTTTGAATATCCAGGTTTTCCACAAAGTGCAATTGTGCAAACGCCTTGTATTGGCCTTGGTTTTCTTGGTTTGACTTTATAATATTGTTTGTCATAATGTGGTCTACACATACCTTTGGAAATGGATTTTTTTTCACACCCATCAATAATGCAAGGCCCTTTGCTAAACTCTCCGTGATTTTTTGCATTTGAGTAATGCTTAGTGCAATACCCATTAGTTTTAGATTTAGATATACAATCTTTGATAGAACATTTAGTTAAATTTTTATGTCTGGCCATTTTTTAATTTTACACTAAACCCCCCTTTATTAATCACTAGTGCTTAATATGAATCACTAGTGGTTATAAATCTTTACTAACTAACTAATGCTTATTCATTTATTCATTTTCTAAGGGGTGAATAATTGAATAAATGCAATGGTAAGGCGATTTTGCCTAAAATTTTACCATTGACATGTAAGTTTTTTTATTATTCAAAAAGTGTAAAAATTAAAATAAGTATCTAACTATTCTTACCACAAAATCCTAAGCGTATTTCATGAGTTAATAAAAACAGGTAATATGGCAAAACTTATCTAGGGATTAGAGCTAACTTGAAAGGAATCAAAAATTTTAATTTTTTTGTTGTAGGAAGTTGGTTATGTCATCAAATAAAGGCCTAGCAAAGCAAGCAAGGTTACTCACAGTTACTCAAGTTAAAGTCATTCTAGCGTATTTTGAAAAAAGTCGCGACGCCAAAAGAAATAAAGTTATTTTTTATTTAAGTGTGAAACTTGGTTTACGTGCATGTGAGATAGCGAATCTTTCATGGATGCATGTATTTGACGAGTTAAGCAAGGGCGTTGGCGATACGATTAGAATAACAAATGATATTGCTAAGGGAATGAAAGGCGGACGTCAATTTAAAATGGGTAAGGATATGATAGAGGCGCTTCAAGTTTTATATTTAGATCATGATTCACCTCCCACTTGGTATGACAGAATAGCAATAAACCAATTTGGTGGAACCTTTACACCAAATGGCATTAGTAGATTATTTTATTATTGGTATAAACAAGTGTTAAATTGGAATGGTTATTCCTCACATTCAGGAAGGCGAACTTTTATAACTAACTGTGCTAGAAAAGTTTCTTTATGTGGTGGCAGTCTTTACGATGTGCAATCAATGGCTGGCCATAGCTCACTTCAAGCAACTCAAGGGTATATAGTTGAAAATGAAAATGCAAAAGAACTTTTGGTTAATATGATTTAGGATAAGCTAAATGAAACAAAGGAATGAGACTAAGCGATATTTTTCCCCCTCATTAAATAGGGATGTTGATATGCCAGATAATGTAAAAAACCTAGAAGTAAAAAATGAAGAAATAGATTTACCTTATCATGTCGTATCAACTTTTAAGCTTGATGAATTGATTGTCATGACAAACCAGTATATGACCGTTAAAAAATATAAACCAATTGGGGGCGCGTTTTTTTCAGATGAATTAGGGATTTGGACTCAAACATTAACCAAATAAACAAGGATTGTTATGACCTCTAAACTATTAATCACGGTTCCTGATATACAAATGTTTACTTCCCGCTCTGTTTTTGTAATGAACCCTATCAATGGATATTTAGAGCCGTTAGCTACTCATATGATTTATGTTGTTGATTTATATGAATATAGAAATAACCCTTTTTTAAAAAACAAAAAATATAAATTAATTAAAAGACATAAATTTGAAAACTTCCAATTATCCCATGACAAAGTCAAAGAACTAATAGCATTACAAGAAGAAAGACCTAGGCATGAGTTTTTGATGTGGTCTAAAAGCGAAGTGAATGCAGATATGTGTTTTAAAGATTTTGTTAAAAAGAATGTACAGGTAAAAAACTATTTATTATTTGACCCACATATTTTTAAAACCTTACAAGAAATAAATAAAAGTACAATGACAACTGATAAAGAAGCGGCAAAACTAATTCAAGGAATAGAAAAATGATTTTAATTATTGTTTTTAGTATTTTATGTGGGGTTATTTTTGGGTATTTGGCCGCTAATTTTTATGAAAAAACCAGAATAAAGAAAGAGTACTGGTTTTAAATGGAGTAGTGAAATGAAAATTGCCATTGACGATAGAATATATAAATCAAGAAAAGCATTATCTAACTTACAACATACATTATTGACCCTTGAAAATCTTTATCCAGAATTAATCAGTTATGAATTAGACTTCAAAGAAGACCTGAAATCTTTAGAAGATTTTATTTATTACATCACAACTTTTACTAACAGATTAGGCTAACTGATTCGTCTTTTATTGCATTATGGAATAGACTTATATTGCATGCTTATTTTGTTTTAAGTTGGCATGCTAAAATTAATTTTATTTTTATAAGGATATAAAACCATGGGTTATGAACACGATCGAGATCATAAAAAATGCCGAGAATGTGAGCCTGCTCCTTGTCCTAAATGTCCTCCAGGAGCACAAGGCCCACAAGGGATCCAAGGGGTGGCAGGCCCACAAGGTCAACAAGGCGTGGGAATTCAAGGGATGCAAGGCCCACAGGGTGAAATGGGCCCACAAGGTTTAACCGGCCCTCAAGGTGATTGCGTTAATTGTGAAGGTGAGATGGGTCCTGCTGGCCCCGCCGGCCCTGCCGGCCCGATGGGATTACCTGGAATACCTGGAGCGGCTGGCCCTGCAGGTCCTATGGGTTTACCCGGGTTGCCTGGACTACCCGGCCCAGTTGGACCGGCTGGCCCTAAAGGTGACGTTGGAAACATGGAGATTGAGTACTGTGAAGTTTACTCAACCATGGATCAAACTTTGGCCCCTTCACCTGGCGCAAACCTACCTGGCGGCATTGTTTTATTTGAAACAACGCAAGTTGCAACCGTCGGTTTTGATGTATCGCAAGCCGCTGCCCTTGGTCAAGTTAAAGCGTTAGTAGCTGGATGGTATCGTATTAATAAAGCGGTGAGTGGAACATTAAACCCTCTTTTCTCACCTTTGAAAGTATGGACGTTATCAATTTTTGTTAACGGAAACATTATCCCAGCGTCAACGTTTGGTGACATGACAATTTCGCCAGAGCAAAAAACGAATCAAACCGTTTCAAGTGTTTTGGTTCATTTAAATGTTAATGATATTGTTACAATGGCCAATACATCTGACTCAACTTTATTGTTGAACTCTGAAACTTTTGGTAGTACGGCCATTCCTCTATCGGCTGATTTGAATTTCTCGCTGTTAAAAGCTGATTAATTGTTATAAAAGGTGGGGGTGAAAAACTCCCGCCTTTCTTTTTTAATAACCTTTGGGGTGGTGAATATGAATATAAAACCTAAATATTTTTTTCCTGCATTGATAATTGCTGTATGTGGAATTGTTGGCGTTAGTGCTAAGTTTATTACAGGGGTGGACGATGGCCCGATTGAGGAAGCAGCAGAAACACTGATAGAAAATCAGATTGATGACACTTTTAATCTACCGATAAGTAGTGAAGGAAAGATTGATTTATCGCCATCATCTAAAGAGCATTAGAATTTCATTTTTTCTAGAATTAATTCTTTTAATGTATCAGGATGAAATAAAAGATTAAAATCTTCACCTTGCTTTAAGATTATAGAAAGCTTATCAGAATGCTGTATTTTAATTTCTGGGATATAACTAACCATCCTATTTCCCATGTTTAAAATATGTACAATAGAGCTTATAATAGCTTCACGTGTTATTTCATCAGGGTAAGTGATAATCATATATATACCTCTTTATTTATTGCAATTTATCCTTAGTGTCATCTATACGCTTTATCTCAATTTCAACGCCTAGGCCTTTAAGCGCTTCTTTTATTCTGTTATCGATGATATCAAAACCGGCCTCAAACTTTTCCCCAGCTTCTTTTAAGATAGCCGCGCTAGCCTTAGAGTCGCCCTTGGTTAGCATTATTCTTTCGTGCCTATCAATTGCTTCATGCTCCATTTGTATCATTGAGCCTAAAACTTTAAGTGTTTGAGCTTCCATCAAGTACCACCCATTTCCACTTTTAACAGCCTCTTTTTCGCATAACTCTATAGCCGAAGATAAAAGCGTTTGCATAGATTCCAACTTTAAATTAATTAATTTTATGCTCATCAAAATGCCCCGATTATCGTTAAGAATATATAAGCTAAGCTTATGCATAGTAGCCAATTTATTTTTTTGTTAATGCTGTGTAAAATTTCTTCTGTTGTCATTTTTACTATTTTCCTTATTCTCACCAATTTGTTTGATTCTTGCCTTGCCATCTCTGTCAGCTTGTGCTTTTATTTGGTAACAAAACAATTGTAATTCTCTTTCTTGGTTATTCATAAAAACTACCTCCCACATCCACGTTGGCCTACAGGTACCATTGTCGCGACAGCTCTGCCAAATTTTTCTTTTTGATGAAAAACCCCGCGAGAATCGTTGTAACCCTTGGTGATTACTTGGTTTTCTACATGAACCGCATCGCCGCAACGATTCGCGTTTTTATTCAATGTAGGTACAACATTTATCTTAACTACATCTTTTTTAGATAAGTCTGGAAGCTTATTTGATTCAGTTGCCGCAAAACTTAAAGAGCTTGTCGCTGAAAATATAATTAAAATTACTAATGCTTTTAATGTCTTCATAAATCACCTCATTTTCGGTTATATCTGTTTAAATATCACCGAATAATACATAATTCCCTAAAAGGTTATTAACTAGTGTAGTTAATTCTTTTTTATTTAAAGTGTCATAAAAAACAATACTTCTATTGTATATACCCTCACCTTTAAAAAGGTCTATACGAGCTTCAAAAAGTATTTTATTTATAATGTTACTTGCTGTTTCTCTTTTCATATAAACCTCTTACTTATTAACTCTCTATATAATAAGTATAGCAGCAACACGAAATAATTGTAATCGGTATATAGTTATAGGTCTGAAATATTTTTTAATGAGGGAAATAAAGCGCCAACTTCAACGTTTAATCTTTTAGCAATTTTCATTATTAACTTCACTGATAGGTTTTGCTCTCCACGTTCAACCCTACCCATATAAGACCTACCAATGTTCATAGACAATGCGAAGCTTTCCTGAGAATAACCACAGTTTTTTCTTTTTTCTCTTATCCTGTCTCCTATATAACCTAGGTTATCATTCATTTTTATTCTTTTTCTTCAACAAACGTGAAGCTTCACGCATTGAAATTTCAGCGACAAATGTACTGGGCGTTATGTTCATTATATTACCCGCATTGATTAGCGTTTGATATTCCTCATCATTAAAACGAATGTGAATCGTATTATGTCTAGGCTTACCGCCAGACGCTCTAATTCGTGATTTCACTGTTAATTCCTTTATATTGTTGCTTTTTATGATGATATTATATAGTATAGCTTTAACACGAATTAAAGCAAGTAGTTATAAAATAGGTGCATATGAGCAATTTACCCACGATTAAAAACTCGGTAGTTTTTGAGCCAATAACGATTGATGAACTTTGCAAGCAGCTTAGTCAATCTGCTTTTTGCCCGCCAAATTTTAGAGATAATCCAATAGATGTCAAGTTTGCTATTATGTGGGGGGCTGAGTTAGGGCTTAGTCAATTTCAATCTATTACGGGCGTAAAAATAATAAATGGGAAGCCTACTTTGTACGGCGATATATTTTTGGCTGTTTGTAAAAAAAACCCACAATGGCAAGATATGATAGAAACTTATGACGAAAAAACAAAGACTGCTCGTTGTGAGGTCGTAAGAAAAGGTCATACACCAATAGTGAGTTTGTTTAGCATGGCTGACGCTCAAACAGCAAAATTGATAAGACCTGGCCCTTGGACAAACTTCCCCAAAAGAATGCTACAAATGAGAGCAAGGGGGTTTGCCTTGCGTGATGCCTATGCCGATACTTTATGTGGAATGATTGATGATACAGAGGCTGAAGATTATTCGGTTATTGATGTCACACCCGTTCAAATGTCAGAGCATAAGGTATTATATGATTTAATATTAAAACAAGAAAAAGGAGAGTTAATCAAAGAATGGGTAACCGAGCATGATGTTCCAAAATTTAATGATTTACCCTTAGAGTTTGTTATACAAAAATTAGAGGAACTGAATAATGTTATTTAAATACGAATATGTACCCGCTGAGCAATTAAGAAGCAATGTAGAGCTAGCAATCGGTAGGGCTGATTTTGTTGTCACAGGCTGGACAGATAAAGACCATAAGACAGGCTCGACCATGTATACGCAAGCAGGGGATAAGCGCGTCGATATCATTTTAACGATTAAAGATTGCCATGGGCAGCAAAATAAATACTTTGATATCCTGACACCTAAGATGAACTGGAAGCTTAAAAGCCTTTTAGATTCAATTGGTATGTCTGACTTATACGTTTCATCAGGCACGATTCATTTAGACGCGATAGTTTTAAAGTCTGGTAAATGTGAGCTAAGGCCATCAAAGAACCCTGCTTACTCTAAGCCAGAATTAGTTTATTTAACGCCTGAGCAAGCGGCAACGCCTTATAGCCCGCCAGTTTCAGCGCCTGTTCAACAACATGAGCAAAACGCGCCATCTGCTAGTCAATCTCAAATGGACGAATACG